>RKMI01000040.1_pt1 | contig 305716 bp, 284 predicted proteins | sample 2174191 | NCBI WGS metagenome assembly RKMI01 (sample SAMN10236717, study PRJNA505201) | synthetic metagenome | isolation source: mock community containing 12 organisms: Thioclava sp. ES.032, Psychrobacter... | place: USA: Walnut Creek | collected 2015-10-01
CCGCAATGTCCGTTGTGTTCGTTGCAATATCGGCCGTGTTCGTTGTGATATTGGATGTGTTCGTGGCTATGTCCGAAGCATTCGTTGCTATATCGGTTGTATTCGTCGTAATGTTAGCCGTGTTCGTTGAGATGTCGGTTGTATTGGTCGCGATGTCCGCAGTGTTTCCGGCAATATCGGTTGTGTTCGTGGCGATGTCCGAAGCGTTCGTTGCGATGTCGGTTGTATTCGTCGTAATGTTAGCCGTGTTCGTTGAGATATTCGAAGCATTCGTAGCGATGTCGGTTGTATTGGTCGCGATGTCCGAAGCGTTGGCGGCAATGTCCGCACTCTCCTCCAAGGAGGACAGGTCCGCCGAAAAGCTCGTCGAGCCCTCGCTCACCGTGACCTCGTTCGTGCCACCGTCAAAGCTAACGCCAGTGATGTCGTCATCGGCCGTGCTGTCAACATAGGCCTTCGTGGCGGCGTCACTTGCCGTCGTTGGGGCACCAAGCCCCGTAAGTACAAGCCCGTTGGCATCGTTACCTTGAACCAAAACTTCACTTAGTGTTTGATTATCCGTATTTATCAGAGCAGCAAGATCAGCCAAAGCTACAGCATAAGAATTGGCATCAGAATCGGTTATTACCAAATTGGTGTTTGTACCATCAATATCAAATGAGGTGACAGTTGTATTCGAATCTGTAAGGACATCACTCAAACTACTTAAATCAACATTTACACTTCCTCCATCTTCTAAAGAAAGTGACAAAATATTTGTAGTGTCATCAAATGTGAAACCGGTTATCTGCTGATTATCTGAGGCTGTAAGCTCCCATGAATCACCATCCCAGAAGTATATGGTTCCTGTATTGGTATTTACATAAATATCTCCCAAATCTGCTCCTGTGGGGGTTACCGCACCTGAGCTAGAAACATCTGTACCTTTTAGAACTTCACAATTGCATTGATCCTGAAGGGTAACTGTAGTTTGAGAAAAGGCAATTCCAGTAAAAAGAAGAAACAATAGGGGCAATATGCTCTTTTTCATGAGGCTACTATTAAATGAAGATTGTATTTGCTGTAATTTTGTTGATCCTTATATTTGGTCTACACTTCGGGATTCAATACACCGAATCTTCAACCACATACAAAATTAACCTAGCTTTTAGGGGTAGAAAATAATTGTTGTGAACAGATTAATTCCCACTGTCTAGTCCACAAATATTGAGGTCACACCTCATGAATTAATTAAATTTTATTTAACACCGTTCGTCGATAAGCTCAATTATCCCGACTAATTCCACAAACAAAACCTTACAATAATTTAAAACGAAAAGGCACTTGGGTATCTTTTACCAAAATTGTTTATTCGAAGAGGATATGGTAAAAAAATAACCCATTAAGGAAAAGAGTTATTTTATAAAATATAGTCTTTAAGGAATTATTCAAAAATTATAAACTCCGATCTTCTGTTAAGTTGATGTTTTTCTTCGGAGCACCTCGCCCCATTAACACAATCGTTCACCAATCGAGTTTCGCCAAAACCTTCACCTTGAAGTCTGTCTGCGGCTATTCCTTTGGACATCATATAATTTACTGTAGACTCAGCTCTTTTTTGAGATAACCACAGGTTATAAGCATCAACACCGCGACTATCAGTGTGTGAGTTCACCTTAATTTTTAAACTTGGATATTTTTCCATGGCCACAATGACTTTTTGAATCTCTATTTCCGCATCAGGTCTGATATTGAACTTGTTCAAATCGAAATAGATAGTACTCAATTGTAATAGCTTTGCCAAGTCGTCACCAAAACCTCCAGTGACCACATCTCGTTCCAAATAGAAGTCTACGATTCTGGGTTTTCCATCGGATATGGGCAAGTATTCCTCGGCCGGCACATAACCGTCTCTGGATGCCCTTACAAAATTACCTTTGGAACAATCCAATTGCAGTATGTAGTTGCCATCAGAATCTGATATGGTTGATGAGATCTCGTTATTTTCTTCGTCGATAATCTTTACGGTGGCTCCTGCCAAAACCTCGTTTGAAATACGATCCCTAACGGTTCCCGTTATTTCTTGGATGCAGTCCAAAGTCAAAGGCTCGTTCTCCACGAACTCATAAATATCATCATCCCCCATTCCGCCATCTCTATTGGACGAAAAATAGCCTGTACTATCCTCGGAATTATAAATAAAAGAAAAGTCGTCCTTGGTCGTATTCACAGGTCTACCCACGTTAACCACTGGCTGCGTATAATCGTTATAGGCAATCTTTGTGGCAAAAATATCCAATCCCCCCAATCCCTGGTGTCCATCAGAAGAAAAATATAATACTCCATCTTTGGTAATGAAAGGGAAGGTTTCTCTTGCCATGGTATTTATATTATCTCCCAAATTTTGGATGGGGCCATAGGTGCCATCACCGATAATCTCGGTCATAAAGATATCCGACTCCCCCAAACTCCCGGGCATGTCCGAAACAAAGTAAAGTTTCTTGCCATCAGGACTTAACATTGGGTGAGCCACAGAATAGGAATCACTATTAAAAGGAAGCTCTGTAATATTGATCCATTCACCATTAACATTTTCAGCACTGTAAATTTTTAAGCGTATTATCCCTTCTTCATCTTTTTTCTTTCTACCATCGAAAAAATTGTTTCGGGTAAAATACATGATAGTACCATCTTTGGTGACCACTGAAGTAGATTCATGAAGTCTTGTATTTACTTCACCTTCCAATTTAACAACGCTATTGTTGGATATACTATCTGCATTGACCTTGTATAAATCCAAAAAGTCCCTTGCATTCCACGTGTGGCGATACCGAGCAAAATTTCCTGTGTCGCGATCAGAAGCAAAAATGAGTCCTTTCTCGTAATAAGCGGCAGCAAAATCCGAATATTTACTGTTGTATGGGAAGGGTTTTACGGTGTACCTACCAGAATTCTCCTCAATTTTTGCCATGTAGTCCTCATCAAAATCCACCATGGAAGAAGTGATTTCCCTAAAATCCTCCATGACCAATGCAGCCTGATCATAGTTTCCAACTGACTTTAAACTCTGTGCATATCGAAAAACATCCTCCACGGACATTTCATCTGGATAGGCTTCCTCTAATTTTTTGTAGATATCGGCCGCTTCTTGGTACTTGGCATTAAAGTAGTAGGAATTTCCGAGTCTTTTCAACAAATCGGGCGAGCTATACCCTTTGTCCAACACTTTTTTATAAATATCGATTGCGGGACTAAAAGAATACTGTTTGTATTTTTCATCGGCCCTTTCCATTACCCTGGTAATCTGCTTATCGGGAATACTATCCTGTTGTGCATTTACTTTTACCAGGCATCCACTAACGATAATCAATAATGTGAGTATTCTTTTCAGCATTCTAAACTATATTAAAAGAATCTTGGTGATATGGTTCTCTGGAAGGATTTCAGCAATTCCAATCTTAGGAACACCTCAAAGGATCCATCGTTAAATTGTGTCCCCCCCAACTCCGTTGTTTCACGATCATAGGCCAATCCCAACATAATCTGCTCAGATACTTGAAACCCGACCAAACCGCTTACTGCAGCATCCCAACGGTACGCTGCTCCAAAACTAAATTTATTGGCAAACAGGAAACTGGCGGAAAGGTCTACTTGCAACGGTGCTCCACCAACCGCTTTTGTTAGCAATGCTGGCTTAAATTGGAGGTCCGCTCCTATATCGAACACATACCCTGTTATCAAATAAATATTCATCCGTTCGGCGGATAGGAAGTTGACACCATTGTCCGAGTTGTCATTGTCAAAATATTCCGATTCCAAAACATTGGGTGCAGAAACCCCAGCATAAAATTTATCTGTATGATAATAAATTCCAAGTCCAAAATTAGGTGTGAACCTATTATCGATATTATTTTGGTTGACTACCTCTTGGTCGAAATTTCTAAGTCCATTGAAGTCCAAACTCAACATATTTCCACCGGCCTTTAAACCAAAAGATAATTTGGCATCCATTGAAACATCAATGGTATAGGATACAACAGCATCGAGATAGGTTTCTTGCACAACACCATTACCTATATTGTCATTTACGATTGAGATACCATATCCCAACCTACTATTCTGTATGGGCGAGTGCAGATTTAAGGTGAAGGTTTCCGGAGCTCCGTCAAGACCTACCCATTGAGATCTGTACAACCCTGCAAAACTAAGTTGTCCCCTTGATCCAGCATATGCAGGATTGACACTCAATGTATTGTACATGTATTGCGTATACTGGGCGTCCTGCTGGGCCATTGCACCAATGGATACGATTCCAATAAACAACAATGTAGTTAAAAAATGCTTTTTTATCATTCTATCAATATTGTTATCTGCTTATATATAGATATTCCGAGTCTGTAAAACTACCCTGTTCGGTTTCATAATTAAATATATAAAAATAAACTCCTGCCGGTAGGTAATCGTTTACACTTAAGGCCGATTTACCCCTAACACGCCCATCAAAAACATTGTTCACATTATCATAGTTACTGCCCTCAAATACCTGAGTTCCCCAACGATTGAATATTTTAAGTGTGCTTGACTTGATGTATTCCACACCTCTTATAAACAGAAAATCATTTTTTAAATCGCCATTGGGCGTCAACATTTGGTTTACTTCAATATCTTCAACTCTTACTGTTACCGTAGCCGAATCGCAATTATTTGGGTTTGCTGCTTCACAAATAGTATAATCAATGGTGTAGGTACCAGAAACTGTTCCTGAATTAACACGTACACTACCATCTTCGTTGATGGTTAGTTCATTTGTCGGCGTTGATGTCAATATGACATCGATTAAGAATACCTCTTCATCATTTAAGGTATCATTCAACAATACATCGCTGTCTGCAATAATACCACCTCCTGAGCCTGCGTTGTAACCATCATCAACCGCATCGATAATATTATCTGCTCCTTGCATTACCTCAACCGTTACTGTAGCTGTATCGCAATTGTTCACATCCATAACATCACAGATCGTATAATCGATAGTGTACGTTCCTGCCTCGGTTCCAGGCACTGCGCTTACGCTTCCATCCTCGTTGATGACAAGTTCATCTGTTGGTGTGGAGGTCAGGATAACATCTTCGAAGGTCAATCCCCCACCGTTGTAGGTATCATTGTCCAATACATTACTGTCCGGAATCAAACCTTCATCTGTGATTTCCGCTGTGTATGCATCATCCACGGCATCAACGACATTGCCCGGTCCTTGCATTACCTCAACAGTAACCGTAGCAGTATCGCAATTGTTCACATCCATAACATCACAGATCGTATAATCGATAGTGTACGTTCCTGCCTCGGTTCCAGGCACTACGCTTACGCTTCCATCCTCGTTGATGACAAATTCATCTGTTGGAGTGGAGGTCAAAACGACATCGCCCAGGGTTACAGCTTCTCCATTGTATGTGTCGTTTGACAGTACGTCGCTATCGGGGATAATTCCACCATCGCCCGTCGCTGCTACATAGGCATCATCCACAGCATCGATAACATTGCCTGCTCCTTGCATTACCTCAACAGTTACTGTAGCAGTATCGCAATTGTTCACATCGATAACATCACAGATGGTATAATCGATAGTGTACGTTCCTGCCTCGGTTCCAGGCACTACGCTTACGCTTCCATCCTCGTTGATGACAAGTTCATCTGTTGGTGTGGAGGTCAAAACAACATCTTCCAAGGTCAATTCCCCACCGTTGTAGGTATCATTGTCCAATACATTACTGTCCGGAATAAAACCTTCATCTGTGATTTCCGCTGTGTATGTATCATCCACGGCATCAATAACATTGCCTGCTCCTTGCATTACCTCAACAGTAACCGTAGCAGTATCGCAATTTCCTGAATCGGCCGCATCACAGATCGTATAATCGATAGTGTACGTTCCTGTCTCGGTTCCCGGCACTACGCTTACGCTTCCATCCTCGTTGATGACAAGTTCACCTGTTGGTGTGGAGGTCAAAACGACATCGCCCAGGGTTACAGGTTCGCCATTGTACGTATCGTTGGCCAGTACGTCGCTATCGGGGATAATTCCACCGTCGCCCGTCGCTGCTACATAGTCATCATCCAGAGCATCGATTACATTTGCGCCTATCTCAATATAAATGGTTGCGGAAGCACATACACTAGGGTCTGGCAACACATTACAGACTTGATAGATTATAGTAACGGTTGAATTGGATTCAGATACTACTGGAACATAGTTAACAAAACCAGTTTCATCATTAAAAGTTACCACCCCAATTGCATCGCCACCAATTCTTGACAAATTGGTAACGCCTACATTGTTTGGGGCATTATTAGGGAGATAGTCATCATTCTCTAAAATATTTATCGCCACTTCTGTAGTTGCCGTTGTTGAACCAAAATCATCACTGGCATTAGCCGTCAATGGGTCTGGGTCTGTTTCATTTGGATTGCCATCATCATCGCAATCAAGTGCTTCCCAATCTGCCGATTGTGGCAAGGTCACACTCTCTGGGTTATAGTCGCATGGATCCAATGGATCGGTGCCATCGTTGACCTCATCACCATTAGTAACTCCATCACCATCGCAATCGGAGCTGTTCCAAGTCGAATCAGGGGCAACGGTTTGACTATCAAGTACAAAATCACATGGGTCTTGCGGATCGGTACCATCCTCATTTTCTTTCCCATTGGTTACGCCGTCGCCATCACAATCTGCATCGAGATAGTCACCACTTTGTGGAAGGGTTATACTTTCTGGATTATAGTCGCATGGATCCAATGGATCGGTGCCATCGTTGACCTCATCACCATTAGTAACTCCATCACCATCGCAATCGGAGCTGCTCCAGGTCGAATCGGGATCAACCGTTTGGCTATCCAGTACAAAATCACATGGGTCTTGTGGATCGGTGCCATCCTCATTCTCTTTTTCATTGGTCACACCATCGCCATCACAATCTGCTTCGAGATAATCGCCACTTTGCGGCAAGGTTATACTCTCCGGATTGTAGTCGCATGGATCCAATGGGTCCGTTCCATCCTCGGTCTCATCTCCGTTGGTGACCCCATCGCCATCACAGTCGGAACTGTTCCAGGTCGAATCAGGATCAACCGTTTGGCTATCCAGTACAAAATCACATGGGTCTTGTGGATCGGTGCCATCCTCATTCTCTTTTTCATTGGTCACACCATCGCCATCACAATCTGCTTCGAGATAATCGCCACTTTGCGGCAAGGTTATACTCTCCGGATTGTAGTCGCATGGATCCAATGGGTCCGTCCCATCTTCTTTCTCATCACCATTGGTGACACCATCGCCGTCACAATCGTCTTTTTTCCAGGTTTCAGCTGGAGAACAATCCTGATGTTCCAGCACAAAATCACATGGATTTAATGGGTCTGTTCCATCTTCTTTTTCTTGTCCATTGCTTACACCATCACCATCACAATCGTCTTTTTTCCATTCATTGGATACTGAACAATCCTGATGTTCCAGCACAAAATCACAGGGATCCAATGGGTCCGTCCCATCTTCTTTTTCTTGTCCATTGCTTACACCATCGCCATCACAATCGTCCTTTTTCCATTCTTCTGATGGATAACAGTCCTGATGTTCCAGTACAAAATCACATGGATCCAATGGGTCCGTCCCATCTTCTTTCTCTTGCCCATTGCTTACACCATCGCCATCACAATCGTCCTTTTTCCATTCTGTTGATGGAGAACAGTCTTGGTGTTCCAATATAAAGTCACAAGGGTCATTTTGGTCTGTACCATCTATATGTTCTTGTGAACAGGTAACCCCATCGCCATCACAGTCTTCATTTGACAATTCCACTGCCAAAGGATTCCATAAACTGGCAGCATCCCATGAGGCAACAGCTCCATGAGCCGTCTCATTAAAAACAGCCGAATTATAGGAAAATAAATGAGTCACACTAAAGGATGAAGTAAGCCCAAACACCAAAATCAGCACCATATAGGTGAGTTTTTGAGCTACATGGTTCTTTAGTCTCACAAAAGTAAAGTTCTCCATAAATGATAAGTTTTGGTCAACCAATCACCATGGCTAAAAGTGGTTCTCGTAATTGTAAGAAAATTGGGGTTTTCTTGTTTGTTTTAATGTCACTGTCCTATAGACACAAATCGACACAATTACGTCACATAGTTAAACTATTTGACTCTCACCTCCTATTTTTATCGATAAAAGGCGGTTTCCTCATCATTATTTACCTCATCTGTCTGTTTTACAAATGGATAAACCCCAAATGGATGGCCAGTGAACTTAAAACGGGGGAAAATTACTTTTCTTTTTGGTTTTAGCTGGTTTAAATCCTCTATTTTTTTCCAATTATATTAACAATCCTGAATCATGCTAAAAATGAGCGACAAAACATATAAATCCCCTATTTTTGCCGAAATTTTTGTTGATGGAATTTGAAAAGGAAATAGCGAAACGAAGAACCTTTGGGATTATCTCCCATCCCGATGCCGGAAAAACCACTTTGACCGAAAAATTGTTGTTGTTCGGTGGTGCAATCCAAGAAGCTGGTGCCGTTAAAAGCAATAAAATCAAAAAATCGGCTACGAGTGATTTTATGGAAATTGAGCGCCAAAGGGGAATCTCGGTAGCTACTTCCGTATTGGCCTTTATTTATAAAGACAAAAAAATTAATATTCTGGATACACCTGGACACAAGGATTTTGCAGAGGACACCTTCCGAACTCTGACCGCTGTTGACAGTGTAATTGTAGTAATTGATGTTGCCAAGGGTGTGGAGGAACAGACCGAAAAGTTAGTAGAGGTTTGCCGCATGCGGAACATCCCTATGATTGTATTCATCAATAAATTGGACCGTGAAGGTAAAGATGCTTTTGACCTTTTGGATGAAGTGGAACAGAAATTAGGCTTGAAAGTGACCCCTTTGAGCTTCCCCATTGGAATGGGATACGATTTTAAAGGTATTTACAATATTTACGAGAAGAACATCAATCTTTTTAGTGGAAACAGCAAAAAAAATATTGAAGAGACCATAGCTTTTGATAACCTGGACAACCCAGAGCTTGAGAAAATCATTGGCACCGATGCAGCGGTTGAACTTCGCGATAATTTAGAACTTGTAGAGGGAGTTTACCCGGACTTTGATAAGGAGAGTTATTTAAAAGGTGAGCTGCAACCTGTATTTTTTGGTTCTGCCTTGAATAATTTCGGTGTACGAGAGCTATTGGACTGTTTTATTAATATTGCTCCATCTCCTCGTCCCAAAAAGGCGGAAGAGCGCTTGGTAAAAGCCAATGAAAAAGATTTTTCAGGCTTTGTGTTCAAAATACACGCCAATATGGACCCCAAACACCGAGATCGTTTGGCTTTTATAAAAATTGTATCGGGAACTTTTGAAAGGAACACGCCCTATCTTCATGTAAGACAGGGCAAAAAGCTGAAATTCTCCAGTCCCAATGCATTCTTTGCAGAGAAAAAAGAAATTGTGGATATTTCGTATCCTGGAGATATTGTCGGGCTTCACGATACCGGTAATTTTAAAATTGGAGACACCTTGACCAGCGGGGAAGAATTGCACTATAAAGGAATTCCAAGCTTTTCTCCGGAACATTTTAGGTATATTAACAATGCCGACCCCATGAAGGCCAAACAACTCTACAAGGGAATCGACCAGCTTATGGATGAAGGTGTAGCCCAGTTGTTTACGTTGGAAATGAACGGACGAAAGGTTATCGGTACTGTTGGGGCATTACAGTACGAAGTGATTCAGTATAGATTAGAGCACGAATATGGCGCTAAATGTACTTACGAGAATTTCCCCGTCCATAAAGCATGTTGGGTAGAGCCTGAGGATGAAAACAACGAAGAATTCAAAGAGTTTAAGCGGGTAAAGCAAAAGTTTTTGGCCACCGATAAAAGAGGTCAATTAGTATTTTTAGCTGACTCACCGTTCTCTTTACAAATGACCCAACAAAAATATCCTTCGGTAAAGCTACACTACACTTCGGAGTTCGAGTAAAATATGGCATTCCACAGCTTACAGTATTCTGAATATGAGTACTTTGGATGTTTTATATATCTTTTTTTTTGTACATTGGATAGCATAACCAATTAAATAAAAGATATTATGACGACTTCAGTAAAACCACCAACTTGGTTCTGGGTGGTGAGTATTATCGCTCTTCTATGGAATTTAGTGGGTGTTTTTAACTATCTCAACCAAGCATTTAATCAAGTAGCCGTTTTGGAGAGTTTAGATCAAGCCCAGCGTGAAGCTTTTGAAGGAATCCCCGCATGGGCAACGGCAGCATTTGCCATTGCCGTATTTTCGGGTACTCTAGCATGTATTGGTCTTTTGGTGCGTAAAAAATGGGCCAAACCACTTTTTATCATCTCTTTGATTGCCGCCGTGGTACAATTTATCCACTGGCTATTCATTTCGAACGCAGTGGAGGCATTTGGGCCCTCTACTTACGCCATGCCTGTAATCGTTATCGTTATAGGGCTCTACCTTATCTCTTTTTCGAAAAAAGGCATTCAGCAGGGTTGGCTAAAATAAAGCACAATAAAAAAGCCCCGAATCATCGGGGCTTTTTTTATGCTTCACCAGTGGGTCCAAAATTCAATGGAATAGCTGGTTGCTCGTAATCTTGAATTGTTCCGTGGGCCTTTTCAAACCTACTCACATTTTCATTTAATGCCTTTAATAGCTTTTTGGCATGCTGTGGTGTCAATATTATTCTACTCTTCACCTTTGCCTTTGGCGCACCTGGCATTAAGCTAATAAAATCCACCACAAATTCGGATACAGAGTGATTAATTATTGCCAGATTGGAATAGGTCCCTTCTGCCGTTTTCTCATCCAACTCTATATTGATCTGTTTCTGTTTTTTCTTTTCTTCAGCCATGCTGTTATGTGTATTAAAAGAAAAACCCCGACCTAAAGGCCAGGGTTTGTTTTTATTTAGAATTTAAATTCCTCTTTTCGGGCCATGATCTCATCGTACTCCTCTTTGGAACCTACAATGATACTATCATAATCCCTCATACCGGTACCGGCTGGAATCTTATGTCCTACAATTACATTTTCCTTCAATCCTTCCAAGGTATCGATCTTACCACTTACAGCGGCTTCATTCAATACTTTAGTGGTTTCCTGGAACGATGCTGCCGAGATAAAGGACTTCGTCTGCAACGACGCTCTTGTAATACCTTGCAAGATTGGTGTAGCAGTTGCTGCTACTGCATCTCTTGCAGTCACCAAGTTCTTGTCCTCTCTTCTTAAAATTGAATTCTCGTCCCTTAGTTCACGTATTGTTAAAATCTGTCCTGGTTTCAACCTTTCGGAATCACCGGCATCCTCAACAACTTGCTTACCAAAGATTTCATCGTTCTCGTTGATAAAGTCATCTTTGTGCACCAATTGATTCTCAAGGAAGATTGTATCTCCTGGATCTTGAATTTTTACTTTACGCATCATCTGTCTTACAACAACCTCAAAGTGCTTATCATTAATTTTCACACCTTGCAAACGATATACTTCCTGTACTTCGTTCACCAAGTATTGCTGCACTGCTGATGGCCCTTTGATGGACAAGATATCTTCTGGTGTAATGGAACCATCGGACAATGGCATACCTGCACGAACGTAGTCATTTTCCTGAACCAGAATCTGGTTGGACAATTTAACCAAGTACTTTTTGATATCTCCTGTCTTGGACTCAATGATAATCTCACGATTACCACGCTTGATCTTACCGAAGGAAACGACCCCATCAATTTCTGATACAACCGCTGGGTTGGATGGGTTACGCGCTTCGAACAGCTCGGTTACCCTTGGAAGACCACCGGTAATATCCCCTGCTTTGGCAGATTTACGTGGAATCTTAACCAAGGTCTTACCTTCCTTCACCTTCTCCTCGTCATCAACCATCAAGTGGGAACCAACTGGCAAGTTGTACGAACGTAATGTTTCGCCTTTACCATCCTTGATCAACAAGGTTGGAATCAACTTTTTGTTTCTAGTCTCAGAAATTACTTTTTCCTGGAAACCGGTTTGTTCATCGATTTCAACTTGGTAAGTAACCCCTTGCTCAAGATTCTCATAAGCAATTTTACCAGAGAACTCAGAAACAATTACACCGTTATATGGATCCCATTCACAAATTACAGTTCCTTTGGTAATCTTCTCACCGTTCTTGATGAACAATTTAGAACCGTAAGGAATGTTGTTTGTACTTAATGTGATTCCAGTTTTTGGATCAACAATTTTAACTTCAGAAGTTCTGGAAATTACAATGCTGTCTTTACCGCCTTCACTGTTTTCTCCTTCTACAAGTCTCAAGTCTTCAATCTCCGCAACACCATCAAATTTGGACTCCAACTTGTTGTCCTCAGAAATGTTACCTGCAATACCACCCACGTGGAAAGTACGCAACGTCAACTGTGTACCAGGCTCACCAATGGACTGTGCAGCAACAACACCTACAGCTTCACCTCGTTGCACCATTTTATTGGTGGCAAGGTTTCTACCGTAACATTTGGCACAGATTCCTTGTGGAGCCTCACATGTTAATGGAGACCTTACTTCTATTTTCTCGATTGGAGCTGCCTCTACCCTTCTTACATCAACTTCATTGATTTCTTGGCCTGCTTTAAGCACAAGCTCTTCGGTTAATGGGTTGTACACATCGTGCAACGATACCCTACCCAAGATTCTCTCTCCTAAGGTTTCAACAATCTCCTCGTTTTTCTTCAATGGTTCTACCTCGATTCCTCTCAAGGTTTCACAATCTTCGCTATTAACGATAACGTCTTGCGATACATCAACCAAACGTCTGGTCAAGTACCCTGCATCCGCCGTTTTCAAAGCGGTATCCGCAAGACCTTTACGTGCACCGTGAGTAGAGATAAAGTATTCCAAAATCGACAATCCTTCCTTAAAGTTCGAAAGAATCGGGTTTTCGATAATTTCTCCACCACCTGCTGTGGATTTTTTAGGCTTGGCCATCAATCCACGCATACCGGTCAACTGACGAATCTGCTCTTTGGAACCCCTTGCACCGGAATCCAACATCATATATACAGAGTTGAATCCTTGTTTGTCTTCACGAATTCGCTTCATGGCCAATTCGGTCAACATGGCGTTGGTGGATGTCCAAACATCAATAACCTGGTTATATCGCTCGTTGTTGGTGATAAGACCCATGTTATAGTTCATCATAATACCATCGACCTGCTCGTTTGCCTCGCCGATCATATCCTGCTTTTCTGCAGGGATGATAATATCACCCAAACTAAAGGATAGACCACCTTTAAAGGCGAAATCGTAACCCATGGCCTTAATCTTATCCAAGAATGCAGCGGTAGTAGGCACATCGGTAACGGCAAGAATATCCCCAATAATATTTCTTAGGGCTTTCTTGTTCAATACCTGGTTGATGAATCCTGCTTGTTCCGGCACTTCCGTGTTGAACAATACACGACCTACCGTGGTTTCAATAATTTGATTGACCAATTCACCCTCTTCGTTAAAGTCTTTGGCTCTTACCTTGATTCCGGCATTAAGCGAAACTTTTTTCTCGTTGAAAGCAATCTCTACCTCTTCAGAAGAATAGAAGGTAAGTCCTTCACCCAAAACAGGCTCTTCTTTGGTAGATTTCTTATGCTTGGTCATATAGTACAATCCCAATACCATATCCTGAGATGGTACGGTAATCGGGGAACCGTTGGCTGGGTTAAGAATGTTCTGGGAAGCCAACATCAATAATTGAGCTTCCAAAATGGCCTCTGGCCCCAATGGCAAGTGAACTGCCATCTGATCCCCATCAAAATCCGCGTTAAATGCGGTACATGCCAATGGGTGCAAACGAATTGCCTTACCTTCGATAAGTTTAGGCTGGAACGCTTGGATACCCAATCTGTGCAATGTAGGGGCACGGTTCAACAATACTGGGTGTCCTTTAAGGACATTTTCAAGAATATCCCAAACTACGGGCTCTTTCTTGTCTATAATTTTTTTGGCAGATTTAACCGTTTTTACAATACCTCTTTCAATCAACTTACGGATGATGAATGGCTTGTAAAGCTCGGCTGCCATATCTTTTGGTAGACCACATTCGTACAAGTTCAGTTCCGGTCCAACGACAATTACGGAACGAGCGGAGTAATCCACACGTTTACCCAATAGGTTTTGACGGAAGCGACCTTGCTTACCCTTTAATGAATCAGAAAGGGATTTCAATGGTCTGTTAGATTCTGTTTTTACAGCAGATGCCTTTCTTGTGTTATCAAAAAGGGAATCAACAGCTTCCTGAAGCATACGTTTTTCGTTCCTCAAAATCACCTCTGGTGCTTTGATTTCCATCAAACGCTTCAAACGGTTATTACGAATAATAACCCTACGGTACAAATCGTTCAAATCGGAAGTGGCAAAACGACCACCATCCAATGGTACCAACGGACGCAATTCTGGTGGAATCACCGGAATTACCTTCATGATCATCCACTCAGGGTTGTTTTCCCTGTTGTTTTGCGACTCGCGCAAAGCTTCCACTACCTGAAGACGTTTCAGGGCTTCGGTTTTACGTTGCTTGGAAGTTTCTGTGTTCGCCTTGTGACGTAGTTCGTAAGACAATTGCTCCAAATCGATTCTGGACAATATGTCAATCAAACACTCGGCACCCATTTTAGCGATGAACTTGTTTGGATCGTTATCCTCCAAGTATTGGTTCTCGGTAGGGATGGATTCCAAAATGTTCAAGTATTCTTCCTCGGTCAAGAAATCCATTTTATTGATTTCCTCACCTTCTGGACCTTTGGCAATACCTGGCTGGATGACCACATACCTTTCGTAGTATATGATCATATCCAACTTTTTGGATGGTAATCCCAAAAGGTATCCTATTTTGTTTGGCAGCGAACGGAAGTACCAGATGTGTGCCACAGGAACCACAAGGTTAATATGCCCTACACGGTCTCTACGTACTTTTTTCTCCGTCACTTCAACACCACAACGGTCACAAACGATTCCACGGTAACGGATTCTTTTGTATTTACCACAGGCACATTCGTAATCCTTTACGGGACCAAAAATACGCTCGCAGAACAATCCATCACGCTCTGGTTTGTGCGTTCTATAGTTAATGGTTTCAGGTTTCAACACCTCGCCACGGGACTCGGCCAAGATAGACTCCGGAGAGGCCAATCCTATGGAAATTTTGTTGAACCTTTTTTGTGCGTTATTATCTTTTATTCTAGCCATAACAATATGGTGATGATATAGTTAATGTATATAGTATTCTATTCTTCCAATCTGATATCCAAGCCCAAACCTTTAAGTTCGTGCATCAATACATTGAAAGATTCTGGCAACCCAGGTTCTGGCATGGTCTCACCTTTTACAATGGTCTCATAGGTTTTGGCCCTTCCGATAACATCATCCGATTTAACGGTCAATATTTCTCTTAGGGTAGATGATGCGCCATAGGCTTCCAATGCCCAAACTTCCATCTCTCCAAAACGCTGACCACCAAACTGTGCCTTACCACCCAATGGTTGCTGAGTGATCAATGAGTATGGTCCGATAGATCTTGCGTGCATCTTGTCGTCTACCATGTGACCTAGTTTCAACATATAGATTACACCAACGGTTGCACGTTGGTCGAAACGCTGACCTGTTCCACCGTCATATAGGTAGGTGTGCCCAAATCTTGGAACGCCTGCATCATCGGTAATCTTATTGATTTCATCCAATGAAGCACCATCAAAAATTGGAGTCGCATATTTCTGACCCAATTTTAATCCGGCCCAACCTAATACGGTTTCGTAAATCTGACCAATGTTCATCCTCGATGGTACACCAAGTGGGTTCAATACAATATCCACTGGGGTTCCGTCTTCCAAGAATGGCATATCTTCTTGACGAACGATTCGTGCAACAATACCTTTGTTACCGTGACGACCTGCCATTTTATCACCTACTTTGAGCTTACGCTTTTTAGCAATGTAAACTTTGGCCAATTTCATGATACCTGCAGGAAGCTCATCCCCTACGGAGATGGTAAATTTGTCCCTTCTTAGGTTACCTTGAATATCGTTCAATTTGATTTTGTAGTTGTGCAACAAGTCGGCAACCAAAGCATTGGTAGCGTCGTCCGTTGTCCAGCTTCCACCGACCAAGTGAGCGAAATCGTCAACGGCGTTCAACATTTTAATGGTGTATTTCTTTCCTTTTGGAAGTACTTCTTCACCCAAATCGTTGATTACACCTTGGGATGTTTTTCCACTGATCAAACTGAACAATTTCTCGATCAATTCATCTTTCAATTGTTGGAATTTCACTTCGTAGTCCATCTCCAATCTGGCGATGGCTTCCTTATCTTCGGAACGTTTTCTCTTGTCTTTGATAGAACGGGAGAACAATTTCTTGTCGATAACCACACCTCTCAATGATGGAGAAGCCTTTAATGAAGCATCCTTAACGTCCCCTGCTTTGTCACCAAAGATGGCACGCAACAATTTTTCTTCCGGAGTTGGGTCGGACTCTCCTTTTGGAGTGATCTTACCAATCAATATATCTCCAGGCTTCACTTCGGCACCGATACGGATCATACCGTACTCGTCCAAATCTTTGGTTGCTTCTTCGGATACGTTCGGAATATCATTGGTCAATTCCTCTGCACCCAATTTGGTATCCCTTACTTCAAGAGAGTACTCATCAACGTGAATAGAGGTAAAGATATCCTCACGAACAACTTTTTCTGAGATTACAATCGCATCCTCAAAGTTATATCCTTTCCAAGGCATAAAGGCAACCTTCATGTTTCTACCCAAGGCCAATTCACCTTTTTCGGTAGCATAACCTTCACAAAGCACCTGACCTTTTTTCACTTTATCGCCTTTTCTTACGATTGGCTTCAAGTTAATGCTTGTTCCTTGGTTTGTTTTTCTAAACTTCACCAATTGGTAGGTCTTCGAGTCATCGTCAAAACTTACCAAGCGCTCTTCTTCGGTCCTTGTATATTTTATGGTAATTTTCTGTGAATCCACATATTCCACAACCCCATCTCCTTCTGCATTGATCAATACTCGAGAATCTGTAGCTACTTGTCTTTCCAGACCTGTACCAACAATTGGAGAATCTGGTCTCAACAATGGAACTGCTTGACGCATCATGTTCGATCCCATCAGGGCACGGTTCGCATCATCGTGCTCCAAGAAAGGGATCAAAGATGCGGAAATGGATGCAATCTGGTTCGGCGCAACGTCCGTGTACTTCACCTCTGTTGGGTCCACAACCGGGAAATCACCTTCTTCACGGGCAATTACCTTTTCTCTTTCAATAGTACCATCTTCTGACAATGGAATGTTGGCTTGGGCAATCTTCATTCCCTCTTCCTCTTCTGCACTAAGGTAGATATGGTTCTTTGTATCTACTTTTCCATCTTCTACTTTACGGTAAGGGGTTTCCAAAAAGCCCATATTGTTCACCTTGGCAAACACGGACAAGGAAGAGATCAAACCAATGTTCGGTCCTTCAGGTGTCTCGATCGGACACAATCTTCCGTAATGCGTATAGTGAACGTCACGCACCTCGAAACCTGCTCTTTCACGGGAAAGACCACCTGGTCCTAGTGCGGACAATCTTCTTTTGTGTGTAATCTCTGCCAATGGGTTGGTCTGGTCCATGAACTGGGACAACTGGTTGGTCCCGAAGAAGGAATTGATTACGGACGACAATGTCTTCGCATTGATCAAATCAATCGGGGTAAATACCTCGTTGTCACGAACGTTCATACGCTCACGGATGGTACGTGCCATACGTGCCAAACCTACACCAAATTGTGAGGACAATTGCTCACCTACGGTTCTTACACGACGGTTGGACAAGTGATCAATATCATCAATCTCCGCCTTGGAGTTGATCAACTCGATCAAGTACTTGATGATGGTGATGATATCTTCCTTGGTCAACACTTGTTTGTCCATTCCAATATCCAAGCCCAATTTCTTGTTCATTCTGTAACGACCTACTTCACCTAAGTTGTAACGCTGGTCGGAGAAGAACAATTTATCGATAATACCACGAGCTGTTTCCTCATCTGGCGGCTCGGCATTACGCAATTGTCTATAAATATGCTCTACCGCTTCTTTTTCAGAGTTGGTAGGGTCTTTTTGCAAAGTGTTGTGGATGATGGCGTAATCGGATTGTGCATTGTTCTCCTTGTGAAGCAAAATAGTCTTCACGTCAGCATCAATGATTTCATCGATATGCTCTTTTTCCAAAACGGTATCACGATCAAGTACAATTTCGTTACGTTCGATGGAAACCACTTCTCCTGTATCCTCGTCCACGAAATCCTCATGCCATGTGTTCAACACTCTAGCGGCCAATTTACGGCCCAATACTTTTTTAAGTCCGGTCTTGGAAACTTTTACTTCTTCCGAAAGGTCGAAGATTTCCAAAATGTCTTTATCCCTTTCAAAGCCAATGGCACGGAACAAAGTGGTTACCGGTAATTTTTTCTTCCTATCGATGTAGGCATACATCACCGAGTTGATATCGGTGGCGAATTCAATCCAAGATCCTTTGAAAGGAATTACCCTGGCTGAATACAATTTTGTTCCATTTGCGTGGAAAGACTGTCCAAAGAAAACCCCTGGAGATCTGTGCAACTGGGATACCACAACGCGCTCTGCTCCGTTGATCACAAAGGTTCCACTAGGAGTCATATAAGGGATGGTACCCAAATACACATCCTGTACGATAGTTTCGAAATCTTCGTGCTCTGGATCGGTACAGTACAATTTTAAGCGTGCCTTTAGAGGTACGCTATAGGTGAGCCCACGCTCTATACATTCTTGGATGGAATATCTTGGTGGATCAATGAAGTAATCCAAAAACTCAAGTACAAACTGGTTTCTGGTATCTGTGATCGGAAAATTCTCCATGAAGGTGTTGTAGAGACCTTCGTTTCCTCTTTCGTCAGATTTAGTTTCAAGCTGGAAAAAGTCTTGGAACGATTTTATCTGAATGTCCAAGAAATCCGGGTATTCCGGTATGTTCTTAGCGGATGCGAAATTAACTCTTTCAATAGTGTTTGTGAACATCTATGGACAAATTTTAATCGTGAATACTAAGTGGGTTCGTGCACGGCTTTATACACTCCTTATATAAATAGGCTAAGGTCTAACCAAAAAATGGAAAGACCTTAACCAAGTTCCTATGGGAAAAGCGATTATTTAAGCTCAACTTCAGCTCCAGCTTCTTCCAATGATTTTTTAATACCTTCTGCCTCATCTTTGGCAATACCTTCCTTAACAGCTTTTGGTGCGCTGTCAACGATTTCTTTAGCGTCTTTTAGTCCAAGACCGGTCAATTCCTTAACCAATTTTACGACTGCCAATTTAGAACCACCAGCAGCTGTAAGGATTACATCAAATTCTGATTTTTCCTCAGCAGCTTCTGCTTCACCACCACCGGCAGCACCACCAGCAACAGCTACTGCAGCAGCAGCAGGCTCAATACCATATTCTTCTTTTAAAATGTCGGCCAACTCATTTACCTCTTTTACTGTAAGGTTTACCAACTGTTCTGCAAAATCTTTTAAATCTGCCATTTTTCTATCGTTTAATAAAAATTTTAAAAATATACTTAGTTTATTGTGCGCGAATTATTCTTTCTCAGATAAGGTTTTAAGGATACCTGCCAATTTACCGCCCCCGGACTTAAGTCCAGAAATAACGTTTTTGGCCGGTGATTGTAACAATCCGATGATATCCCCAATAACTTCCTCTTTGGACTTGATATTAACAAGTGCATCAAGGTTTTCATCCCCGATGTAAACCGCCTCTTCGATAAAGGCACCTTTCAATACGGGCTTTTCTGATTTTTTTCTAAAGTTCTTGATAAGTTTCGCAGGCGCATTCCCTGTTTCGGACAACATCAAAGATGTGTTTCCTTTTAATACTTCGGGAAGTTCGCCAAATTCCTTATCAGAAGCTTCCATTGCTTTTGCAAGCAAGGTGTTCTTTACGACCGCAAGCTTAATGTTAGCCTTAAAACACGCTCTTCTCAAATTAGAGGTGTCTACAGCATTCAATCCTGATATATCCGCCAAATAAATATTTGGGTTATCAGCCAACTGTGCAGTCAAGTCTTCTATTACTGTTGCTTTTTCTTCTCTTGTCATAGTTATAAAATTGAACTACCAGTTATTGAACTGCTTTTGGATCTAATTGAATACTAGGACTCATGGTACTGGACAAGTAAATACTTCTCATGTACACACCTTTAGAAGCGGAAGGCTTCATTTTCACCAAGGTGTCAATCAACTCCCTAGCGTTTCCTGCGATTTTGTCCGCAGAGAAAGAAGCTTTTCCAATTGCAGCGTGTACAATACCTGTTTTGTCCACTTTAAAGTCAATCTTACCGGCCTTAACATCGGATACTGCTTTAGCAACATCCATTGTTACGGTTCCAGTTTTTGGATTGGGCATTAAACCTCTAGGTCCTAAAATTCTTCCTAATGGTCCTAATTTACCCATAACGCTTGGCATGGTGATGATTACATCAACATCGGTCCAACCGCCTTTGATTTTCTCCAAATATTCGTCCAACCCTACAAAGTCAGCACCTGCTTCTGTAGCTTCTGCTTCTTTGTCTGGTGTCACCAATGCCAAAACTTTAACGTCTTTACCTGTTCCATGAGGGAGGGTAACAACGCCACGCACCATTTGATTGGCTTTTCTTGGATCTACACCCAAACGAACTGCCAAATCAATGGAAGCGTCAAATTTCACATTGGTTATTTCTTTTACTAAAGCTGATGCCTCTTCCAAAGAATAGAGCTTGTTCTTGTCTATTTTGGACTGGGCGTCTTTCTGCTTTTTAGTCAACTTTGCCATTTAATAATGCTTTTTAAGATTTTAAAAAGGTCTTTGCCCGGCTATCTTCAGTCCCATTGATCTAGCGGTACCTGCAACCATACTCATTGCAGACTCCACTGTAAAAGCATTAAGGTCGACCATTTTGTCTTCCGCGATTGCTTTTACTTGATCCCATGATACTGAACCGTTTTTAACCCTGTTAGGTTCGCCAGATCCTTTTTTAATCTTAGCTGCTTCCATCAATTGAACTGCCGCGGGTGGTGTTTTTACAACAAAATCGAAAGATTTATCCTTGTAAACGGTGATAACAACCGGCAATACTTTGCCTGGCTTGTCCTGTGTACGAGCATTAAACTGCTTACAGAACTCCATGATGTTAACACCAGCAGCACCTAAGGCGGGTCCAACCGGTGGCGATGGGTTCGCAGCACCTCCCCTAACTTGTAATTTAACTACCTTATCTACTTCTTTTGCCATTGTTTCTAATTAAATTTAAAGTGTGTCAATTGGAAGCAACACAGCTTTATATATGTAACAGCTCTAATTATACTTTTTCTACTTGCATATAGCTAAGCTCCAACGGTGTTTTTCTACCGAAAATTTTCACCATCACTTCTAGCTTACGCTTTTCTTCGTTGATTTTCTCAACAGTTCCATTGAACCCATTGAAAGGTCCATCAATAACCTTAACCGTTTCACCCAACACAAATGGAATTGCAACATTGTCTGTATTGACAGCCAACTCGTCAACTTTTCCTAGCATACGGTTTACTTCGGATTTTCTTAACGGAATTGGATCACCACCTTTAACTTCGCCCAAGAAACCAATAACATTGGTAATGGAACGAATGATGTGAACCATTTCACCTCCAAGATTGGCCTTTATCATGATATACCCAGGAAAGTAAACACGTTCTTTGTTTATTTTCTTTCCGTTCCTGATCTGAACAACTTTTTCGGTAGGTACTAGAACCTCTTCAAGATAGTCGGCAAAACCTGCACGCTCTACCTCGCTTTCTATATAGCCCTTGATCTTGTTCTCTTGACCACTGACCGCCCTAACTACATACCATTTTTTCTCCAGAACCTCAGACATATCGACCGATCTTTACCCTATTAATTTTTCAAAATACAATGTGATCAAGTTACTGAACAAGGAATCTACACCCCATGTTGCCAAGGCAAATAAAATGGAGAAAACTGCCACAATAACCATTAGGTTAGAAGCTTTACCTCTTTCCAACCAAGTGACATTGTTTTTAAGCTCTTCGAATGATTCCTTTATGTAAGTGACCATGATATTTAAGTATTTTGCTTGCACGGGAGGAGAGGCTCGAACTCCCGACACCTGGTTTTGGAGACCAGTGCTCTACCAACTGAGCTACACCCGTTTATAATTACACTGAAAGGTATCCCGATAAAATCGGGACACCCTTGAGTGCAATTTTATTCTAAAATGATTAATCTAAAATCTCAGTAACCTGACCGGCTCCTACGGTTCTACCACCCTCACGGATAGCGAAACGCAAACCTACGTTACAAGCTACAGGTTGAATAAGATCGACAGTAATTGTCAAGTTATCACCAGGCATTACCATTTCAACTCCGTCAGGCAAGTTAATGTTACCTGTCACGTCTGTTGTTCTCAAATAGAACTGTGGACGGTAGTTGTTGTGGAATGGAGTGTGACGACCACCTTCTTCTTTTTTAAGGATATAAACCTCAGCTTTAAATTTAGCGTGGGGAGTTACAGAACCTGGCTTACAGATAACCATACCTCTTTTGATATCAGATTTCTCGATACCTCTCAAAAGAATACCTACGTTATCACCAGCTTCACCTCTATCCAAAATCTTACGGAACATCTCAACCCCTGTAATAGTGGAAGTCAATTTCTCAGCACCCATACCGATAATATCGACAGCATCACCTGTATTGGCAACACCAGTTTCGATACGACCAGTGGCAACGGTACCACGACCTGTAATAGTGAATACATCTTCAATCGGCATAAGGAAGTCTTTGTCAACTTCACGCTCTGGCTCTTCGATCCACTCATCTACAGACTTCATCAACTCCATAACGGTGTCAACCCATTTTTGCTCACCGTTCAAAGCACCAAGTGCAGAACCAGCAATAACAGGACCATTGTCACCATCATACTCGTAGAAAGAAAGCAATTCTCTTACTTCCATTTCAACAAGCTCCAATAGCTCTTCATCATCCACCATATCAACTTTGTTCAAGAAAACAACAATACGTGGAATACCTACCTGACGCCCCAATAGGATGTGCTCACGAGTTTGTGGCATAGGACCATCTGTCGCAGCAACAACCAAAATAGCACCGTCCATTTGAGCAGCACCAGTAACCATGTTCTTTACGTAATCCGCGTGACCAGGACAGTCAACGTGAGCGTAGTGACGGTTTTCTGTTTGGTACTCAACGTGTGAAGTGTTGATTGTAATACCTCTTTCTTTTTCTTCAGGAGCGTTGTCAATAGAATCAAAGCTTCTTGTTTCAGACAAACCTGCGTTGGCCAATACAGTGGTGATAGCAGCGGTCAATGTAGTTTTACCGTGATCCACGTGTCCAATGGTACCAATATTTAAGTGCGGTTTGGAACGATCAAAAGTTTCCTTTGCCATTTTAAATAATTTTAATCTTAGTTTATATTAGTGTACAAATCGTTTTGAGCCAATGACGGGATTTGAACCCGTGACCTCTTCCTTACCAAGGAAACGCTCTACCCCTGAGCTACACCGGCCTATGGGTTATCAGGTTTAGAGTTTAAAGTTACAAGTCTAGCTCGTCAAAACTTCAACCTTTTTCTTGAAACCAAAGTTCCAAGTTTAGAGCGGGAGACCGGGTTCGAACCGGCGACATTCAGCTTGGAAGGCTGACGCTCTACCAACTGAGCTACTCCCGCATTTTAATTGGACTTTCATCCAAACATTCCAATATTTCAAAAAACCCTTTTTCCCAGTTGTTCCGCTGAACAACTTTTGTGGGGGGAGCAGGATTCGAACCTGCGAAGGTAAAAACCAACAGATTTACAGTCTGTCCTCGTTGGCCGCTTGAGTATCCCCCCGCCTTAATTTTCAGTAACTTACGAGCCGATAGAGGGACTCGAACCCACGACCTGCTGATTACAAATCAGCTGCTCTAGCCAGCTGAGCTATATCGGCATTTCACCGCTTTTTACTCACTAAAAAAGCCCGCTATTTCTAACGGACTGCAAATGTATATATTTATATTTTAATTCAAAATAAATTTTGAAAAATTTTCATCAAGCTTTTGCTCTCTGTTTTTCTTTCTTTTTTACCAACTGTCTTTCCAAGGAACTACAGGCCGAATCCACAGCCTCCTCAAAAGTCTTACATTGTTTTTTTACCATGATTTTGTCCCTGGGCACAAACACCATGATTTCTACTATCTTATTTTCTTTAGCACTAGTGTTTTCAACTTTTAAATATACATCCGATTCAATTACCTTGTCGTAGAACACTTCCAACTTATCCATTCGTTTTTGGACGAAGTCGATGAGTTTACCATCAGCTGTAAAATTTACCGATTGTGCGTTTACTTTCATAAGACGAAGTTTTTAGTACTGTCCGTGACAGTGAAGTTAAACAATACAAGATTTTATTTCTTGTTTCTAGGGTGGGCCTTTTGATGCACTTTTTTTAGTTCGGCAATACTATTGTGCGTGTACACTTGTGTGGATGCCAAACTAGAATGACCCAACAATTCCTTAACGGAATTTAAATCTGCCCCCCGATTGAGCAAGTGCGTTGCAAAGGTGTGCCTGAGTATATGTGGACTCTTTTTTACCTTAGGGGACACCAAACTAAAGTACTTATTTATAGTTCGATAAACAAGTGTTTCATAAATTTTAAGACCTTCTTTTGTTAATAATAGATGAGAGGAGTCCATTGCCCCTTTAAGCTCATTACGCCTGATCAAATACTTTTTAATCTGTTCTGTGGTAGCGGGCAACAAGGGAAGAATACGCTCTTTGTTTCTTTTACCCAATACTTTTAGAACCTGACCTGAAAAATTAACATCCTGTACTTTTAGGTTTACCAATTCAGCTCTTCGCATCCCCGTGGTATACAATAACTCAATGATGAGTTTATCCCGTTCACCTTCAAAATCATCATCAAAAGGGATTTCTGACAAAATGGTTTCCATCTCCATTTCCGAAAAAGGAACTTCTATCTTTTTATTGGTTTTGAGCGCCCTGTGCTTCATCAAAGGCGATATGGTTATATCTCCCACCTTCAGCAAAAATTTATAGTAAGCTTGTAAAGAAGATATTTTTCTGTTGATGGTTCTATTGGAAACCCCCTTATCGGACAGGGCTACAATCCAATTTCGTATTAATGGGTAGGAAACCTTTTCCAGGTTTTGCTCATTGTAATCCTCTTTACAGAAGTCAGCAAAGGTCCCAATATCCTTTTCATATGCCTTAATGGTATGTTCGGAGTAATTTTTCTCCAACCTTAAATAGGATATAAAAGCTGATACGGGCATATATCAAAGGTAGCAATTACGATTGGTCTAGAGTTCAAACGAAAAATCCCGTTCCAATATTGGAACGGGATCGATCTATTTTGTTAAAGCGATAGCCCTATACTTCTTCTTGGTCCCTTAGGCCTTGAATGTATTGTGCTTTTTGAATTTGCGCTCTACGCTCCACAGAAGGCTTAGTAAACTGCTTTCTTGTTCTTAACTGACGCATGGTACCTGTTCTGTCGAACTTACGCTTGAAACGCTTTAAAGCTCTATCGATGTTTTCTCCTTCTTTTACTGGTATAATTAACATGGGCTACAACCTCCTTTCTTTTAGATTTTTGGAGTGCAAATATACGAATGATCTTTAACCGTTAAAGAAATATTTTATTTTTTTAAAGATTATCTACGAAGTAGGCTTCTTGTACTCCTTTTTATCTACAATAATCTTGGCCAAAATTTCCTTTAAAATTTCCGAAGTACCCCCACCAATAGGACCCAACCTACTATCACGACTCAATCGAGCCATGGGATAATCTTCGATATAGCCATAGCCACCCAAAAACTGAAGACAGTTGTAAATGACCTCGTCGGCCATTTTTGTGGATTTTAATTTGGAAATGGTCGCCTCCTTAACAACATAAGCTCCTTTTTCCATTTGCGCTATGGTAGAGTAATTAAATTGCTTGCACAATAACATATCCGAATAAAGGTCTACCAATCTATGGCGTAAGGCTTGAAATTGATCAATTGTTTTACCAAAGGCTTCTCGCTCGGACATATATTGCAATGCATAGTCGAGGGCATACTCGGCCCGTGCATGGGCATTTACCCCCATCACTAAACGTTCCAAGGCAAATGCTTCCATAATGTAGGCAAAGCCCGCATTTTCTTCTCCCAATAAATTGGAGGCGGGAACCTCCACATTATCAAAAGCCAATTCAGCGGTATCCGAAGCACGCCAACCAAGTTTATTGAGTTTGTTAGCAGTAACACCCTTCGCATTCCTGTCCATTATAAACATGCTGATTCCTTTGTGGCCCGCATCTTTATCTGTTTTGGCCGCTAGGATAATATAGTCTCCGTAAACTCCATTGGTAATAAAAGTTTTGGAACCATTTACTATGTAAACATCACCTTTTTTTTCGGCCGTTGTCCGCATGGCTGCAACATCGCTTCCGCCAAAGGGTTCCGAAACCCCCAAACAACCGATTTTATTACCTAGGGCACTGGGCTCCAAATACACTTTCTTTTGCTCGTTGTTGGCCAACTTATTTAAATAGGTCATGGCCAAATATTGATGTGCCCACATGGCTGCGGCAAAACCTCCTGAATTGATTTTTTGCAATTCTTCCAAAAAAATTACGGTGTAAAAAAGGTCAAGACCCAAACCAGAATATTCTTCCGGTGTCATTAGTCCAAAATACCCCATCTCACCGAACTTGTTCCAAATAGCCTTATCGATCTTGCCGGACTCCTCCCATTCTTCAACATGGGGAACAACTTCCTTTTGTAAAAAATTCTTTAAACTCTCCCGGAACAAATTGTGCTCTTCCGTGAAGTACATATCAATCATAACACCTTTTTTATAGAGACAAATATAAGGCTATTCTATCGAGTTTTTCTGTCGGAAATTTATCCACATGACCCAATTCTTGAAATGATCGGAATGCACCGTTTATATTCCTGTATCGAACAATCTCCGAAGCCAGGGACCTGTTAATATAGAGTACTTGTGATAGCTCTTCCATACCTGCTTTATTTATATTGATTTTATTTACTGATGGAACGCCCGTTACCTGGAATTGAAGCAAGGCTCTATTTACAACTTCAGGTTTAAGGCCGTAAACATCGCATAGTTGTTCGTTTACCAAAAAGCCCCCTAACCTATCTCTAAACTTTATGATTCTTTCGGACAAGGTTGCACCGATACCACAAACCGATTTTAAGTCTTCTACCGTGGCAGTATTCAAATCCTTGATCTTTACTTCGGTTTTGGATTTTGACAAGCTGTTTTTTGCAGTTTGATTCTTTTCTACCCGATCTGGAAATTTAAAATATGGCTAGATTTCATTTAACAAAGAATCCGATACTTGTGTAACGGTTTGAAAATCTTTAGCGGAATTCACAAAATTGCCTTTTTTTCTAAAAACAAACAATCTATCCAATTCTGCTGTGGACAAACCCAAAGTATACCCTTTGTAATCGGTCATGTAATTTGGATTGAAGGGATATATTTTTAGAGATGCCTTGGGCTGATGGTTTTTGAGGCTATCCATCTTATTTTGCTCCTTAACGTTGAGTACAAAATTGTTTTCTGGTTGCGATGGGTTTGCTTTTACTTAGTAATAACCACCTTGAAGCACGATTACCATAAACAATAAAAAGAAAATCCCACTTCGTTCTTGTTTGTTGAACTTGAAGTGGGATTTAAAATTTATTTAAATTTTAATCTGAAAATTACATTTTATCCACCAAATCTTCAGCACCATCTTCCAATGCATCTTCTTTTTTATTGATGGCGTTCATGTATTTTTTCAATTCTTTTCTAACTACCGGAGTCAATAGTATTACACCTATTATGTTAGGCACAACCATGGCAAAAATCATGGCATCCGAGAAGTCAATCACAGAACCAAGGCTAATGGACGCTCCAACAACTACAAAGAATAGGAACAATATCTTATAGGCTAGGTCACTTGTTCTACTTTTTCCAAAAAGGTACATCCAGCCCTGCATTCCGTAGTAGGACCAAGAAATCATGGTGGAGAAAGCAAACAGTATTACCGCAATGGTCAATACTACTGAGAAGTGAGGAATCACTGTGTCAAAAGCGGTAGCGGTAATCTCAACACCTTCGGTAATTTCGGTACCGTACTCCAAGAATCCTGCATCGTAATTGGTAATAATAATGACCAAAGCGGTCATGGTACATATTACCACGGTATCCACAAAAGGTTCCAAAAGGGCAACAATACCTTCACTCGCAGGATACTTGGTACGTACCGCGGAGTGGGCAATGGCTGCTGAACCTACACCAGCTTCGTTAGAGAATGCCCCCCTACGAATACCTTGGATCATAACACCGATTAGACCACCAGCAATACCAAGTCCAGAGAAAGCTCCTTCATAAATAAGTCCAAAGGCATCGTCAATAGATGAAAAATTAGCTCCCAAAATAATCAAGGCAGCCAATACATATATACCTGCCATGAATGGTACAATTTTCTCTGTAACAGATGCGATCCTTTTAATACCTCCGATAATGACAATCGCCACCAAAACGGCCATCACAATTCCAAAGTACAATCCCGCATTGTCGTTTTCAATACCTGACAATTCCACGAACTGGGCGGCTGCCTGATTGGCCTGGAACATATTTCCTCCACCAAAAGAACCACCGATTACAAAAATGGCAAACAACACGGCCAATACTTTTCCAAGTCCTTTGGCATTTTTTTCTTTTAAACCCTTGGTCAAGTAATACATAGGACCACCATAAACGGTTCCATCCTCACCAACATCCCTATATTTTACACCCAAGGTACATTCTGCAAATTTCGAGGCCATACCAAGAAGTCCGGCCAAAATCATCCAAAAAGTGGCACCAGGTCCACCAATGGATAGTGCCACGGCCACACCGGCAATATTACCCAACCCCACGGTTGCAGAAAGTGCCGCTGTAAGCGCCTGAAAGTGGGAAACCTCTCCATGGGCCGATTCATCCCTAATGGTATCCGGCAAATCGTGTTCCTCTGCCGTATCTCCATACAAGTGGTCAACTCCATGCTTTTCAATATCTTCATACTTACCTTGAACCACCTTTATCGCAGTCCAAAAGCCCGTAAAGTTGATGAGCTTAAAATATATTGTGAAATATAAGGCACCACCTACCAGCACAATTAAAACCCATGGAAGCTGAAATTCTTCTGAAAAAGGAATTTCATAAAAGATGGCGTCAACAAACCAACTCGTGTATTTAGAGAAAACCGCATCAATTTTTTCCGATGTACTTTCCTCCTGGGCAAAAGAAAGAGCTGGCAACAATAAACTAATTAAAGAAAGAAGTCTATACTTCATAATAATGTTTTGGTTATGTTAGTTTTTTGTAAAGGTCCCCAATATCTTAAAAAAAATGCTTGCAAAAAAATTAAAGGGTGTTAAACTAGCCTATCTGAAACATTTGGTTCAGCTTCCTAATCTGTTCCGGTCTACCCAAAACAATGACCTTACTGTTGGGTTGCAACTCCATATCGGCTTCTGGGTTGATAATATACTTCCCATCTGGATCAATATACCCTATAATGGTACATCCAGTCTTTCTCCTAAGGTCTAAATCCCGTAAAGAGTTACAGTCCATTTGATCGGTAAAATCCTCTATACTAACTTCTTCCAGGTTCGTGGTATGCTCGCCTTCTATGGAGAGTTGATCTAAAAAGGTAATCAGGTCGGGCATTACAACCAAGGAAGCCATATGATCCCCCCCTATTTTATCGGGCATAATCACTTTGTTTGCCCCGGCAAACTGCAACTTTTTTACGGAAGTGATCTGTGAAGCCCTACTGATAATGAAAAGCCCTGTATTCAACTGCCTAGCCGAAAGTACTATAAATAGGTTGGCGGCATCATCTGGTACAGCAGTAATCAAATATTGGGCACGGTGGATCCCGGCTTGGACCAGCACCTCATCCTCATTGGCATCGCCTTCCACAAATAAGATATCCTCTTCATGGCGTTCAATAATTTCCTTGTCCCTTTCAATAACGACAAAAGGTTTTTTGTAGGCTATCAACTTTTCAGCTGCCTGCATACCGTTTCTACCAAAACCGCAGACCACAACATGGTTGGAAAGACTATCTATTTGTTTTTTCACTTTTTTCTTTTTTAGTACTTCCAGCGAATTTCTTCCTAAAATATATTCCGAGACCACGGAAATAGCAAAACCGAATATAAAAACACTGGTGACGATTAAAAATACGGTAAAAATCTTTGCATTGGCATCCAAGGGCCTTACTTCCGAAAAGCCTACAGTAGTAACCGTTATAATGGTCATATAAATAGCCTCTATCCATGTAAAATCGGACAGCATCTTGTAACCGACTACCCCTATTAACAACACCATTACCATTAAGGTAAGTGCTACAAGTATTTTGGAGCGCATTAATTTAATCATGATCAGAGGTCAAATACCGAGGTTCTTTTTGTGTAAATTAAATCTTTAATCCGAAGCCAAAATGCAATAAAAAGGTAAAGGGCAAATCCGAAGCCCAAGGTTACAAATGTTAAATAGATGAAACTGGTACGTACTACACGGGCACGAATACCAAGCCTTTCAGCTATCCGTCCACACACCTCGAAGCCCCTTTTTTGAAAGTAGTAAAGCGTATTATAAAATAAAGACATGGTTAAAATTATGTATTTCTATTCAATAATTGCGTACCTATGACACATTGCATGCATTTATTTTGGGCACAATAATTAGTATATAGTTCCAATTTTGCTAGACTCTCTAACGAATTATGTGTTTTAGAGCCTATTTTTTCAAAGTTTTTTATGATGGAATTCTCTTCCGTTTCTATCTCGGAAACCAATTCGATCAACTCTTCGTTCCCATTCCTTCCTATGTGCTTTGCATAGGAAAACTTGAGGGGTACCAAGGTATTGATGATGATTAGGTCGATAAATTTCTTGGATGTTTTTTTTATCCGCTTTTTAGAAATCTTTCCAAAGGTATAATGGTCTTCCCAATACGGTCCAACATTAATTTCAAAGGCTCGACAAACATCTTCCAGCTTACTCGAATCCATCAATTTGGAAAAGATGTCGTGATTTTTTACGTACAGATCTACCAATTGCGAAATTCGGATGGTTGGAAAGTTCAGGGGGTCGCAATCCAAAAAATTCCGGCTTTAATTGCGTTTTGTCCAAATCAAATTTACCAACCAGATAGTTGTATTCTTTTTTGAGTTGCGAACAATAGAAATCTGTACAGTCAGCTACATGTAAAAGGCCAAAATGACCAAAAAGCAAAGCTTCAAGCTGCAAAGAATCATTGGTTGCTTTTCCAACTATTGAAAAATCCAGTTGCGAGGCACGTTCCAAAAAATATGATCCATTAACCTTGGAACCAAAATTCTTGGCCAATAGTATAAGAAGGACAGCCTCCCAATCATTTTTGGACGTCTCCAATAAATCCATAATTAGGTTTGACTTGTGTTCTAACCGCTCAATGTACAATCGATGCAACCAGTTTTCTACCAAAAAGGAATCCATATCCTTTAAATCCATTTCACAGTTAATAAAACTTGTCCGTGAATTATCCATCAAACTTTGATAGCTGTTCAAAAGTTCTTGGGGCACATATTGCTTTACTTCTATAGTTGGAATTTGTGAACCATCCTTTCTAAAAACAGCAATGTCATCCTCCCAAACTACATGGAGAATGACATTGTCGTAATTTTCATCTATTTGGTGATGATGCACATACCAATCTGAAGATTTTAGGTGCATCTCCACATTACCGGCCCATAATTGACCATCAATTTCAACTTTTGCATTGAAAAAATCGGGACCTGAGAATCTATTTTGGGTTCCAGGGTTCCTAATTAAGATGGTTTCACCATTGCCAGCACATAACTGTTCTGTTGGAAGCTTATTATGTTTCCAAATAAAATAAAGTAGGTCTTCTCGCATTGATTTGGGATAAATGGAGGTTTACTCTGCCTTTTCGCCTTCCCAATTCATAAAGCCACCTTCCAAATTGTATGCATTTTCTATTCCTATACTGTTCATAAGGGCACAGGCCTGACCACTGCGGGCTCCAGACCTGCAATAGACATAGTAATTCTTGGATTTGTCCAATTTTCCCAGTTCTTCCATAAACTCCTGTCCTAAATAAATATCGATGTTCGTAGCCCCGGGAATGTATCCTTCTTCTACTTCTTCTGGGGTACGCACATCCAAAATAAAGGCGTTGTCGTCATTTTTTAATTGCTCCGCCCATTCTTCTTGCGATAAATCTGCCATATTTTTTAATTTAAGTTCTGCAAAAATAAAAATCCGGAGCATTACTCCGGATTTCTAGTTGTTTTATTTTGTTTGCTTGCTATTTTATGCCACATCCAATGGCTTTTGTTGTTTTGGGGTTGATTTCTTTACCGGATAACATGGCATCCACGGCATTCTCAACAAATTTCTCATCAACCTGTGAGGGATCTTGATAATTATCGTCTATGGCCCCAATGTATTTTACGGCATTACCTTTACTCGTTCTTTCCAACAAAAATACGTGTGGCGTTCGGGTGGCCCCGTATTGGGGATACACTTTTTGGCCCTCATCCAATAAATATGGGAAAGTAAAACCTTTTTCAGCCGAACGTTCCTTCATCTTGGCAAAACTGTCTCCAGGTTTTGCACTGGGATTGTTCGGCATTATGGCCACAACTGGCACACCTTCCGGTTTGTACTTGGCATCTAATGCAATTATCCTTTCTTCATAAGCTTGCGCGTAGGGGCATGTATTGCAGGTAAAGATGACCAAATAGCCCTTTGCTTTATCAAAATCTGATAATGATACCATATTGCCATCCACATTTTTTAATGAAAAATCCGCGGCCATATCGCCAATTTGGTATCCCTCATCCAAATTATGTTCGGTCGCCGCTTTGAAGCCCATGGCAAAAGCAGCCACAAAAATCAATAGTAAAGCTGACCACCCTAAAATTCCTATTTTTTTCATAGTCGATTATTTTATGAATTTACCCAACTCCTCGTTTAATTCCTGATACGTGAAACCACGTTCGTAAAAAGTTCTTTTGTTCTTGTTATATATTAAGGTAGCAGGAATGCCCCCGCCCCACTCTTCCGATACTTTTGGTATCCATTGATTTTGCTTGGGATCGTCCAAGATAACAACGGTGGACTGGATTCCTTTTTTCTCGACATAGGGTTCCAAACGGGTCTTCCACATGTTTGGCATATCCAGATTCACCAAAATAACCTCAACATTATTATCTTTTTGCTCGGCATGGACCTTCTCAAAATAGGGCATCTCTTCTATGCAGGGCTGACACCATGTAGCCCAAAAGTTTATGATGTAGGTTTTATCGTCCTCCTTGTGCAACATCGGCTCAAAACCATCAAAATCATAGACAGGAAACTTAACATTGGTACTGGTATCATCTTTAAGCACAACAGTTTCTTTATCAGCAGGTTCAATCTTTCCTCCATTCTCTTTCTCCCTTTCCACACAACCTGCAAATAAGACAACAATCAACCAGAAAGCAAATAACTTATTCATTATCATTGATTTACACTATCTAAAATAAGCACTCATAATTCACTTTTCCAGTCTTTAACAAATATTTATCAATCAATTATTTGGTGGAACACCGAAAATCAACATACATTTGTATATACAAATATTGTTTATACATGAATGTTGAAGAGATAATAAAGACCTCAAAAAAAATTCCCTTGGAGCCTAGGACCCTGATTCATATGCAGTTGGTACATAATAAAATCAATGAAATAATGAATGGGGCCCTAAAACCATTTGAGGTTTCTTTACAACAATTCAATGTATTGCGAATTTTAAGAGGACAGCAAGGCAAACCTGCCAACCTTTCGACCCTGAACGAGCGTATGGTGACCAAAATGAGCAATACCACACGATTAGTGGATAAACTTTTGGCCAAAGGTTTTGTGAACAGAACCGTTTGTCCATCCAATAGAAGAAAAGTGGAGATAGTAATCACTGATTCAGGTCTAAAAGCTTTGAAACAAATGGATGGATCATTGGAAGATGCCCACAAGGTCATCTATCAAAATTTTAGAAAAGAAGATTTAGAACAATTAAACTATTTACTAGATAAATTTTAAATATAGCATGAGTACAGTTATTGAAAACAGAAAATGGCGCTACGCGACCAAAAAATTTGACGCCAACAAAAGGGTGTCAGAGGAAGATTTACAAACACTTTTGGAAGCTACACGCCTGAGTGCTTCTTCATATGGACTACAACCCTATCACGTAATCGTGGTTTCTGACCAAGAAGTTAAAGAGCAATTGAAACCTGCTTCTTGGGGTCAGTCCCAAATTACAGATGCGTCACACATTATTGTATTTGCCAACGCTACGGATTTTGGTGAAGAATTGGTAGATGATTTCCTGGAAAATGTAAGCAACACCAGAAACATTCCTATGGAAGGCCTTAAAGGATACTCCGACTTTATGAAATCAAAACTTATGGATCTCCCCGCAGATACCAAAGGTACCTGGACAGCAAAACAGGCTTATATCGCTTTCGGAAATTTAATGCAAGCGGCAGCTGAATTAAAAATTGACACCTGCCCTATGGAAGGTTTCGAATCTGACAAATACAATGAAATTCTAGGTCTTAACGGCAAAAACCTGAATGCTGCTGTTGTTTTGGCTGTCGGGTACCGCTCCGAAGAGGATGAAACCCAGCATTTGGCCAAAGTGAGAAAATCAAAAGAAGAATTATTTACTCATATATAATTATTGAACCCTTAACAATTAAAAACAGAAATTTAAAACAATCATGAAAAAGACAATTGTAAGTTTAACATTGGTCACCCTTTTTGGAGCTACAGCTTTAGCTAACCCAATCGAGAAAGAAACTAAGGAAGTAAAAACATCTGAAAGTACTGTAACTTGGAAAGGCTACAAAGTAGGAGGTTCCCATAATGGAACTATTAGCCTTGAGTCAGGTGCTTTGGAATTTGATGGTGAAAAATTGGTCGGTGGCAACTTTGTAGTGGATATGTCAAGCATCAACACCAAAGATTTGGAAGGTGAATATAAAGACAAACTGGACGGACACCTAAAATCCGATGACTTTTTTGGTACCGCCGATCACCCAACAGCCACATTGGTTTTCACTAAAGTTAAATCAACAGGGAAAAATTCATACCAGGTAAAAGGAAACCTTACTATTAAAGGTACCACCGAACCTATATCTTTCGATGTTTCCGTTTATGGAGATAAAGCAACCGCTACAGTGAAAGTTGATAGAACAAAATACGACGTTAAGTACGGATCGGGGATCATTGGTACGGCCAAAGATAAATTGATCTATGACGAATTTGATTTGGTAGTTGATTTACAGATGTAATCAGTACCTGTTTAGTGTGTGAAAATCCCGTCCAAGAATTTCTCGGACGGGATTTTTAATTTTAAACAAAACAATGTTGTCCCGTTAAAATTTCCTCCCTATATTTGATGCAATGATTAACAGAACAATAAATAACTGGTGGTGGATTAACTTACGGAAAACGTCGTGAGCTAAGTCCCCATTATAACCATATAAAAGGCTTGTCATCACGACAAGCCTTTTTCTTTTATAGAGCTAATATGAAATATGAATTAAAAACACATTACAAAAAAATCCTGGCGGACACCATAACCCCCGTGAGCGTTTATCTAAAAATCCGGGACAAGTTTCCGAACAGCATCCTTTTGGAAAGTAGCGATTACCACGCCAACGACAACAGTTTTTCGTACATCTGTTGCAATCCCATTGCATCCATAAAAGTGGAAAACGAAACCATAACACAAAGTTTTCCCGATGGCACAAAACAAGTTACCGAAATCACTCCTGAAACCGATGTTACCGAGGTAATACACAACTTTAGTAAACAGTTTAAAACGGCACAGAACGGTTTCAAGTTCATCTATAACGGACTCTTCGGCTATATGGCCTATGATGCCGTTCGTTATTTTGAAGATGTGGACATTTCCAAAAAACAGGATTCGGTCCATATTCCGGATATTTATTATGCGGTGTACCAGAACATTATTGCCATAAATCATTTTAAGAACGAGGCCTATTTGTTCGCGCATTGCTACGATTCCGAAAGCAATGTCGATGAAATCGAACAACTTTTCAACGTTCGTACTTTTTCATCCTATTACTTTAACAAAGAAGGGAAACCGGAATCCAACTTAAAAGATGAAGACTATAAGGAGCAAGTTGCGTTGGCCAAAAAGCATTGTCAACGTGGCGATGTGTTCCAATTGGTGCTATCCAGAAGGTTCAAGCAAAAATTCAAGGGAGATGAATTCAATGTATATCGTGCACTACGTTCCATAAACCCCTCTCCCTACCTGTTCTATTTTGATTACGGTGATTTTAAAATATTCGGAAGTTCTCCCGAGGCACAGCTTATTGTTAAAGATGGCAAAGCCGAGATACATCCTATTGCCGGGACCTACAAACGCACAGGCAACGACGAAAAAGATGCCGAACTGGCGAAAAAATTAGCGCAGGACAAAAAAGAAAACAGCGAACACGTAATGCTGGTGGATTTGGCGCGAAACGATCTTAGTAGAAACGGAAATACTGTAAATGTGGACACGTATCGCGAAGTCCAATATTTCTCCCACGTGATTCACTTGGTTTCCAAAGTAACCGGACAAAAGAAAAAAGATAGCACCACCATGAAAGTTGTCGCAGATACTTTCCCGGCAGGAACCTTGAGCGGAGCACCAAAACATATGGCAATGCAACTTATAGAAAAGTATGAAAAAACAAATAGATCGTACTACGGTGGAGCCATAGGTTTTATGGATTTTGAAGGCAACTTTAACCACGCCATTATGATCCGAACATTCTTGAGCAAGGACCACGAATTGTACTACCAAGCTGGTGCAGGTTTGGTGGCTGCCTCCGACCCGGATGACGAACTCCAAGAGACCTACAACAAATTGGGTGCATTGAACAAAGCGCTAGAAATTGCAGAAACAATCTAAGCATGGGACGAAAGATTTTAATGATCGATAACTACGATAGTTTTACCTACAACTTGGTGCACTATCTTGAAGATTTGGATTGCGAGGTTACCGTAAAACGGAACGACCAACTCTCTTTGGAAGAAGTAGAACAGTTTGAATACATAGTTTTATCACCCGGACCAGGGATTCCAGATGAAGCTGGACTTTTAAAAGAAATCATCAAAACCTACGCACCTACCAAACGTATTTTTGGAGTTTGTTTGGGTCTGCAGGCCATTGGCGAAGTATTCGGTGGCAACTTGATCAATTTGGATCAAGTTTACCATGGGGTCGACACCACCATGACTGTTATTAAAGATGACCCTATATATAACGGCTTACCTAAAAACCTTCAAGTGGGCAGGTACCATTCTTGGGTAGTAGACCCCAATTTGCCAGAGGTACTGGAAACCACCGCGGTTGATGATACTGGACAAGTGATGTCACTTCGACATAAGGAATACGATGTTACAGCCGTACAGTTTCACCCGGAATCCGTATTGACCCCGGAAGGAAAACAAATGCTTAAAAATTGGTTGGAAAGCTAGTACCGGGCATTCCTGTGAAAATTGAAATCCAAAACAATATCAAAATAGATTCCTGCCTACGCAGGAATGACAAACGATAAAAATGAAAGAGACATTAAATAAATTAATAAATCACGAGATACTCCCTAAGGAAGAAGCCAAGCAGATTTTGGTGAACATTGCCAAGGGAGATTACAATACCTCACAAATTGCCGCATTTTTAACCGTTTACATGATGCGCAGCGTGACCATTGAGGAACTGGAGGGCTTTCGAGATGCCCTATTGGAACTTTGCCTGGCCGTAGACCTTGCCGAATACGATCCCATTGACCTTTGCGGAACAGGGGGAGACGGAAAAGATACGTTCAACATTTCCACCTTGGCCTCTTTTGTAACGGCAGGAGCGGGAATCCATGTTACCAAACATGGAAATTATGGGGTTTCTTCCAAATGTGGGAGTAGTAATGTGATGGAATTTTTGGGCATCAAATTCAGTAATGAGGCAGATTTTCTAAAGAAAACCATTGAGGAAGCTGGTATTTGTGTGCTGCACGCACCCTTGTTTCATCCTGCGATGAAAAACGTGGCCCCCATCCGAAGGGAATTGGCCGTAAAAACATTTTTCAATATGTTGGGACCTATGGTGAATCCTGCATTTCCAAAGAATCAAATGGTAGGCGTGTTCAGCTTGGAATTGGCTAGAATGTATGGGTACCTATATCAAAACACGGATAAAAAGTTTACCATTTTAAATGCTTTGGACGGGTATGACGAGATCTCGTTGACCGGTGATACCAAAACCATTTCCAATAATACCGAAACCATGTTGAGACCTGCTGACTTTGGGGTAGAAAAAGTTTCACAGCAAGAAATCATTGGTGGTGAAGATGTAGCTGAATCGGCTCAGATATTCCTGAATATTTTACAAGGAAAAGGTACCAACGCACAAAACAATGTAGTCTGTGCCAATGCAGGTGTCGCCATTGCCACAGTGGAAGAAATCACACCCAAGGAAGGCTTTGAAAAAGCAAAAGAGTCATTATTGAGCGGCAAAGGTTTAGAAGCTTTGAAAAAATTACAAGAATTAAGTAAAAAATAGATTCCGCATCAAGTGCGGGATGACAAGTCGTTAGTATCAAATGTCATTCCTGCGAAAGCAGGAATCCAAGAACAGTAAAAGATAAATTCCGAAACTGGTTCGGAGCAAGAAAAAAAGTAGATGTCCTTCCTACGAAAGCAGGAATCCATCAGAAATAAAAAATAGATTCCACATCGAGTGTGGAATGACAAAAGTAACATGAACATACTTGACAAAATAGTAGCGGATAAACGCAAAGAAGTCGATTTAAAAAAATCGCTTATTACCCTACCCCAATTGGAAGCCTCGGTGATGATGGAGCGTACCTCCGTATCATTGGCAGAAGTATTGCGTAATAGCAATTCGGGCATTATAGCCGAACACAAACGCCGTTCTCCATCTAAATCCGTGATCAACCAAAGTTTGAGTGTTCAGGATGTGGCCAAAGGTTATGCAGATGCAGGTGCTTGTGGAATGTCCGTGCTCACCGATGGTAAATACTTTGGGGGCTCTTTGGATGATTTGGTACTCGCAAGAGCATCTACCAACATACCAATTTTGCGAAAGGAATTCATTATAGACGAATATCAAATCGTGGAGGCCAAAGCCTATGGTGCCGATGTCATATTGTTGATTGCTGCCATTCTGACCAGGGAAGAAATCAAAACCTTATCTGAATTGGCAAAAGGTTTGGGCTTGGATGTATTGCTGGAAGTGCACAACGAGGAGGAACTGGAAAAATCCCTAATGCCCAGTTTGGATATGTTGGGGGTGAACAATCGAAACCTTAAATCCTTTGAAGTAGATTTGGAAATCAGCAAGTCGCTATCCAAAAAAATACCCGATGATTTTGTAAAGGTTTCTGAAAGTGGGATTAGTTCCGTGGAAGCTATTCGCGATTTAAAGGAATTTGACTATCAAGGATTTTTGATCGGGGAAAATTTCATGAAGACGGACGAACCTGGTGAAAGTGCAAAAGAGTTTATTAATAAGATAATCGCATAACGTCATTTCGAGTGATTTACCGAAGGAAAATTATATCGAGAAATAAGTGGTCTCGATACGTTTTGAAACAATTTTCAAAACACTCGACTTGACAAAAAACAAACTATGAAGCTAAAGATCTGCGGCATGAACCATAACCCAACCGAGGTTGCTGAATTGCAACCCGATTATTTGGGTTTTATTTTCTGGGAACCATCTTCTCGATATTTTATGGGAGATATGCCCAAATTGTCCAGTTCCATTAAAAAAGTGGGGGTTTTTGTGGATGCACCTTTGGAAGAAGTTTTGGAAAAAGTCGAGCAATATCAATTAAATGCGGTACAACTCCACGGAAAGGAAAGCGCTGGTTATTGCAAAGAATTAAAAGAAGGCTTTCTGTCATTTCGAGCGCAGTCGAGAAATCAGAATGGTGAGACCTCAGAACCAGTTAGGAGTGACCAATTTGACATCATCAAAGTGTTCTCCATCAAAGATGATTTTGATTTTGATGTGCTCAAAGATTATGAGGTTGTTTGCGATTATTTCCTTTTTGACACCAAAGGAAAACTCCCAGGTGGCAACGGCTATACTTTTGATTGGTCCGTTTTGGAAAAGTATCCATCAAACAAACCCTACTTTTTAAGTGGCGGCATTGGATTGAATTCTAAAGAAAAACTACAAGAATTTTTAAAAAGTCCCGCTTCCAAAAACTGTTTTGCCATCGATGTGAACAGTAAATTTGAAAGAGCACCGGGATTAAAAAATATAGAAGACTTAAAAATATTCATTGAATCGCTTGAAAGCGGTATTAATTAAAAAAGAAACCTATGAAGAGCTATCATGCAAATGAACGGGGGTATTACGGGGAGTTCGGGGGAGCCTTTATCCCCGAAATGCTGTATCCCAATTGCGAAGAGCTTCGGCAGAACTACCTGAGTATTATGGAGGAACCATCCTTCAAAGAAGAGTTTCATCAATTGCTGAAAGATTATGTAGGTAGACCTACGCCCCTTTATTTCGCCAACCGTTTATCAGAAAAATATAACACAAAAATCTATCTCAAACGGGAAGATTTGTGCCATACCGGTGCCCATAAGGTCAATAATACCATCGGACAGATCTTGATGGCCAAACAATTGGGCAAAAACCGAATCATTGCCGAAACAGGTGCAGGTCAGCACGGTGTGGCCACAGCTACCGTTTGTGCGCTCATGGGAATTGAGTGCATCGTGTACATGGGAGAGATTGACATTGCCCGTCAGGCCCCAAACGTAGCTCGCATGAAAATGCTGGGTGCCGAGGTAAGACCTGCCACATCGGGCAGTAAAACCTTGAAAGATGCCACAAACGAGGCAATCCGCGACTGGATCAACAATCCAGTGGACACACATTACATTATTGGTTCTGTTGTTGGTCCACACCCCTACCCGGATATGGTGGCTAGATTTCAATCGGTTATCTCGGAAGAAATCAAAAATCAACTTCAGGAAAAAGAAGGTCGTGAAGACCCAGATTATGTGGTGGCTTGTGTAGGTGGCGGAAGTAATGCTGCAGGAGCATACTATCATTATTTGGATACTCCCGAAGTAGGCATAATTGCTGTAGAAGCAGCCGGAAAAGGGATACATTCTGGTGAAAGTGCTGCTACTTCAGCCCTTGGAAAAGTGGGTATTATACACGGTAGCAAGACCTTGTTGATGCAGACCCAAGATGGACAAATTACCGAACCTTATTCCATTTCGGCAGGTCTGGATTATCCTGGTGTTGGTCCCATGCATGCGCATTTGTATGCCTCGGGCCGTGGGGAGTTTATTTCCATTACCGATGATGATGCCATGAAAGCCGGTTTGGAACTTTGCAAACTGGAAGGTATTATCCCAGCTATCGAGACATCCCATGCCCTTGCCATTTTTGAGGAAAGGAAATTCAACCCGGATGATGTAGTGGTAGTGAACCTTTCAGGACGTGGCGACAAAGATTTACAGAACTATATCGATTATTTTAAATTATAGATGCCAGATATCAGATATGGGACCTTAGTCTCAACACTCATATCACACATCTCAAATCTTGATTTATGAACAGAATCAAACAAAAATTACAAAAGGACAAAAAAATTCTTTCCATATACTTTTCCGCTGGTTATCCCAATTTGAATGACACGGTACAGATTATTCAAGATTTGGAGAAAAGCGGAGTAGACCTCATCGAAATAGGGCTTCCATTTAGCGACCCTTTGGCAGATGGCCCTACTATTCAGGAAAGTTCCACTGCCGCCCTTAAAAACGGGATGAACACGGCCTTGCTTTTTGAGCAATTAAAAGACATTCGCAAATCCGTTTCCATTCCCCTTATTTTGATGGGATACTTTAATCCCGTGCTTCAATATGGAGTGGAGGAATTTTGTGCAAAATGTGAAGAAATAGGAATCGACGGCCTTATTCTGCCCGATTTGCCTTTGGATGTTTATAAAGAAGAATATGAAACTGTTTTTAAAAAACACGGATTGATCAATGTGTTTTTAATCACCCCGCAAACCAGTGATGAACGTATCAAAGCCATTGACAATGCTTCCGAAGGATTTATTTACATGGTGAGTTCGGCGAGTACCACAGGAGCCAAACAAGGATTTGGAGCGGAACAATCGGACTATTTTGAGCGTATTGCCAACATGCAATTGAAAAACCCTCAAATCGTTGGATTTGGCATCAGTAATGCAGAAACTTTTGGACAAGCGACCCAAAAAGCCAAAGGTGCTATCATTGGTTCTGCCTTCATTAAACATTTAACAGAAAATGGTATAGATGGAATTAGTGACTTTGTGAAGCAAATTCGTTAAATTTCAGCTTTTAAAATCAATACTGATTTGTCTCATGAAGAAAACGCTATCCCTAGTTTCCCTATTCTTTACTTTTTCCCTTTTTGCACAAGATGATGTTTCTGTAAAATCTCAAGTGGCCGATGCCATTAACGAGATTCGGGAATTTATTGCCATTCCCAACGATGCTTTGGATGCGGCTGATATTGACCGAAACATTATGTGGTTGAAGCGCAAATTTGGTGATAGAGGTTTTAACACTGCTGTTTTGGATACAGAGGGGCTCCCTTTGTTTTTCGCCGCCACCCCTATGAGCAGTGAAAAACCTACGATACTTATCTACATGCATTTTGATGGACAATCTGTCGACCCAACCAAATGGGATCAACCCAACCCCTATCAGGTGGTTTTAAAAGCACCCAAAGATGATGGTTTTGAAACGGTCTCTTTTGATGAATTGGGAGATGACATCAATTATGATTGGCGTTTGTTCGGAAGGTCAACTTCAGATGATAAATCACCTATTGTGATGCTCTTGAACGCTATGGATTTATTAAAGAAAGATGGCAAAGAAATTCCTTTTAATGTGAAGGTAATCTTGGATAGCGAAGAGGAAAAAAGCAGCAAGCCGTTGCCCGCTGCCGTGAAGCAATATCGCGAACTTTTGGAATCCGATTTTTTAATGATTGTTGACGGACCTGTTCACGCTTCGGAAAACCCAACTGTGGTCTATGGGTGTCGGGGGATCACTACATTGACACTAACGACCTATGGCCCCATCAAACCTCAACATAGTGGACATTATGGCAACTATGCACCAAATCCTGGATTTCAAATGGCACAATTATTAGCGACCATGAAAGATGCCGAGGGCAGGGTAACCATTCCCGGTTATTACGATGGCATTTCCATTGATGAAAGCACGGATTCCATTTTAAAAAGTGTTCCAGACAGTGACGAGGCTATTGCCGAGAAACTACAATTTAAAACAGCAGAAAAAGTAGGTGGCTATTATCAAGAAGCCCTGCAATACCCATCCTTGAACATTCGTGGTTTGGGTTCGGGCTGGGTCGGTGACAAAGCACGAACCATTGTCCCTGAAAGTGCCACCGCGGAACTAGACCTCAGATTGGTGGTAGAGAGTGATGGAACCCGTCTTAAAAACTTGGTGAAAGATCATATCAGTAAACAAGGATACAAAGTATTGGACCATATACCTTCCAAAGAAGAGCGTATGCAATTTGATAAAATTGTAACTATCGAAGAAGGAAGCGTTACCGATGCTTTCCGGACCGATTTGGATAATCCTTATGGAAAATTTATCGTCAACACTTTAAACAAAAACTTTGGAGAAGAAGTAATTCGGATTCGTACCATGGGCGGCACCGTTCCTATTTCACCTTTTATCAACGAGTTGAAGATTCCTGCATTTATCGTTCCGGTAGTAAACCCAGACAATAATCAACACAGCCCCAACGAGAATATCAAAATAGGCCAGTTAGCCTATGGCATTAAAGCCTTTTATGGGATTCTATCTTCTGAAATGAATTAAAAAAACTTCTGATACTGCATTACCCTGAAATCAAGAGTGTTGAAATTAGGGTTTTTACTCTTTAAATCTTTGTAAGCTTGTAAGCTACCCACAGCTCGATTTGCTGCTCCCGAAGGAGCGGTCAAGGAGACAGTCCTGACGATTCTAGACTTCTCGACTCCGCTCGAAGTGACAGGCAATTCCAAATGATGAATTCGTGGCACCTCACTGGAAACCACCTCTAGTTTTAGGCCATGCTCTTTCAACTGTCTGCGAAAAAAGTATTCTGGACCATTTTTGCTATTGCCTCCAGTGAACAAAAGAGTCTGAATGTTAGGATACCTTCTCAAGTAACCCACCAAATCTCTAAGGACCACATTTTGCATCCCCAAATCTGAGGCATCTACTTTTTCGCGTTCGGCACTATGTACAATATCACATACTCCAATCTTATTATCAATCAGAAAACACTTTCGCTGCTTAACTGCTTCTTCCGTGGTTTCATATTTCAATCCCAAATCAAAGATGCGGTCCAAAATGGGCCATAGCTGACCGTTGCAACTTCCATAACAGAAATCCACATCTTGGGGTTTTAGCTCTCCAGTAGTAAAACGAGGTGGCGGCAAAGTGCCAACAATCAATTTTGTAGCCTCGGACAACAAAAAAGGGGCGTATGGATGAGTATGCTTAAATAGTTTTGGCTCCAAAGTCCTTTTCCTATGCCGAATTCCTACTTGCGTTAATGTTTCCGTACAAGGAACGGGTCACGATTTTTTCGTACAGTTCTTTGTATTCTGAATTTTGGGTGATGTGGTACAAGGCATTTTGCTGAATCACCAATAACGGCAACACAATTTTCTCCCTGATTTTCACCGACTCCCTTGAAACGGCTTCGTCCTCCATCAAAATTTTGAGACCTGAAATCTGTAACAACATCTTTTTGGACAACTGGAATTCATCGTGCAAAATATTCCAGAAGTCACCAAACTCAGGATCATCTTTCATATAACTGGTCAAATTAAAGTTGGATTTGGCCAAGGACATCATACTGTTCAACATCAAAGCCTTAAAGAAAGGAACTTCTTTGTAAAGTTTCTTCACTTCGTTCAACCTTCCTTCTTCTTTCATTTGCTGAATGGCAGAACCTAAACCAAAATAGCCGGGTACGTTTTGTTTCAACTGGCTCCAAGAACCTACAAACGAAATGGCACGAAGGTCCGACAAAGTCAATTGTTTTTTGTTTCCCCGTTTTCCTGGTCTACTACCAATGTTAGCCTTGGTGTAATATTTTAAGGTACTCCTATTTTCCAAATATGGGATAAATTTACCGTGCTGTTTAAGCGCATCATATTTATCAAAACTAAGTTCGGAGAGCTCTTCAATCAGTTTTCGTTGGGCAGCTGAAATCGTGTGTTCCTTGCCAAAGAGGTTATTGCTGAGTCCTGCGGTGAGCAACTGCTCGGAATTGTGAATAAACTGCTCCTTGGTCCCATATGTACTGGTAATCGTCTGCCCCTGAATAGTAAGTTGTATCTCGTGATTGGCCACATCCTTGGTCTGTGCAGCATAGAATTTATGGGTTTTACCTCCACCCCTTGCCGGCGGTCCTCCCCTACCGTCAAAGAAAATAGCGCTAACCCCATTTTTTTTGCAGACTTTGCTCAAAGTTTCTTTCGTCTTTAAAATAGACCAGTTGGCCTTTAGGTATCCACCATCTTTGGTGCCATCGGAGAAACCGAGCATTATGGTATGGATATCCCTTCTTCGCTCTAGGTGTTGTTTATATTGTGGAATATCGAACAAGGTTTGCATTACTTCTTTTGACGCGTCCATACCATTCATGGTCTCGAACAATGGCACAATATCAAAAGTGATTTCTTTCTCGTCCCAACCGCACCATCTGAACAATCCGAACACGAACAACACGGAAAATATATCTTCGGAATTACTGATAATGTAGCGATTACATCCATCTGCTCCGTTCTTGTTTTGAATTGCTTTTAAGTTTTGAATGTTGACAATAGTATCTTTTACGATCTCATCATCAAAATCCTTTGGATTTAATTTAAAGTCTTCCCTAAGCAACAAATTTACCAGCTCTTTTTCCTTGAGCTCCTCAATGCTTTCTTTAATGAATCCCTTCTTTTTTAAGACGGTTTCCACCACCAATGTATGCTTACTATGGTCTTGGCGAATATCCAAAGTAGCAAAATGCGTCTTGAAGATATGGACCTTATCAATAAACTGGTCCAATTCATCCAAGTACAGCTCGTGATAATCTGCTATCAGCTTTTCCCGAACTGCACTCAAATACTCAATAATTTCTTTATAGGAAATCGGTGCATTGGAGTCGAACATGGCCTGATATAATTTACCGCTCAACCCATTAAGCTCTCCTTGCATTCCCTTAAAGGTCAACTTTTTACGAAGGTCTTTCAATTCGTTGTAATAGCACTTCATCAAAGTCAACCTTAATTCATCCGCTACTTGTTTGGTAATGTCAGCTGTTACGAATGGGTTTCCATCACGGTCACCCCCTGGCCAGAACCCAAGTTTCATGAGGTCATAGTTCTCAAACTTATCGTCCCGTATATTGCTTTTTACATATTGGTACAATTCTCCTACAGCATCATAATACGTGTTTCGAAGAATGTAGATGATGTTTTTAGCCTCATCCAATGGCGTTGGTTTTTTTGCATTGATCAAGGATGTCAACCCCAATTGTTGAAGGGTTACATCTATATCATGGATTCTATCCTCATCAATAAGGGAACGCAGTTCTGCTATAATGTCCAATACTGCAGGTGTGTAAAACTGCGTAGGGTGAGCCGTTAAAACAATGCGCGCACTAAAGGTTGATAGTTTTTTAGAGACCTTGTCCCAATTTTTGGTGCGGTTCACCAGTTCAAAATAATCCTTGATGGTCAACGAACTACTGTATTCTTGCAGCTTGGGAAAGGCAGAATCCTCCACGCTATCGTACAACACCACTTGGCGCTCTACGTACTGTACGATTCTGAACATAAAATCCAATCGTTCCCGTTCATCCTGAATATCTACAAAGTTGGAAAAGAACACCTCCAAAATCTCTTGGGGTTCTTTGCCTTCCTTGAGTCCTTTCTCGCATTGGTCGAGCAAGAGTGGGATGAGAATCCCGACATTTTCCACGTTCTTGTAGGGCAGGCTCAAGAAAAGGCTGTTATAGATATTGAATTTATTGGTTACCGACTTTTTAAATTCCTCTAACCGTTTTGTCTGCTGCTGCATGAATATATTTTATGTAGTTTAAAAATGAACAAGTCCCCAAAGATCGTGAATAAGGTGTAGCCTTTGGGTTGATTTTAAGCGTGTCACAATTTAAGGCATACGCACTTTAAACATAACAACGCCTTGTGGACGATAACTTAAAGATTACTTCGGATTTTACCAAAGTTTTTTACCGAATGAATACGGGTTCATTTTTCTTTACCGTATGTTCTTCACTGAAAAGATATCCATCGTAGTCAAAATTTTTGATATCATCCAATGTTTCGGACCCTGTATCCAAAATGTATCTCACCATGGAGCCTCGCGCTTTTTTAGCATAAAAACTGATAACTTTTAATTTATCGTTCTTCCAATCCTTGAAAACAGGAGCTATTACAGGAACCTTTAGATTTTTAGAATCGACAGCACTGAAGTATTCGTTACTGGCCAGATTGACAAACAATTCGTTATCCTTTAGTTCTTTGTTCAAGGATTCGGTGATTTGATCCTTCCAAAACTCGTATAGGTTCTTTTTACGGCCCACCTTCAGTTGTGTACCCATTTCCAATCGGTACGGTTGCATCAAATCCAAAGGTTTTAAAACACCGTACAGACCAGACAAGATTCGCAAGGTATCTTGCAAACGGTTCAATTTGGCCTCCGGGATGGTGTATGCATCCAAACCTTGATAAACATCTCCATTGAATGCATAAATGGCTGGTCGAGCATTATCTTCTGTAAAAGGCAATGTAAATTGTTGATTGCGCTCCCAATTCAAATCTGCCAGTTTATCAGAAATGGACATCAATTCAGACAAAGTCTTTGGTTTTTTCTTTTTTAAAACCGAGTTCAATTTTTCCGCTTGTTCCAAAAATTGGGGCTGACTATATTTTGATGTGGGCAAAGCCGTATCATAATCGAGCGACTTTGCTGGAGATATCACAATTTTCATCTTGTTCTGATTTTTGTAAAAATAACGAGGTTTTTCCTTTTTCGGAAAGGTATTCCAATGGTGTTTTCAATATTAAGATTGAAGAAAACTATGATTCGTGATGTTTGGAATATCCGCGCCATTTTTCAATGCAGCTCACCATATCCTCGGGCAGTTCGGAATCAAAACGCATAAACTCACCGGTTAAAGGGTGTACAAAACCGAGGGTTTTGGCATGCAAAGCTTGCCTAGGCAATACTTTAAAGGCATTCTCAACAAACTGTTTGTACTTGGTAAAAGTGGTGCCCTTCAAAATTCTATCGCCACCATAGCGTTCATCATTGAACAAAGTGTGACCAATATATTTCATGTGAACCCTGATTTGGTGTGTTCTTCCAGTTTCCAGCTTACAGGAAATCAAGGTAACATATCCAAAACGTTCCAACACGTTGTAGTGGGTTACGGCTTCTTTGCCTTCGTCACCTTCTGGGAAAACCATCATCTGAAGACGGTTCTTGGGATTCCGGGCAATATGCCCTTCCACGGTTCCTTCATCTTCTTCCACATTGCCCCAAACCAAGGCTAGGTATTCCCGCTCGCTACTCTTATCGAAAAACTGCTGTGCCAAATGGGTCATTGCGGACTCTGTTTTGGCAATAACCAACAATCCCGATGTATCTTTATCTATCCGGTGTACCAAGCCGGGTCTGTCCGAACTGTTATTGGGCAAGTTTTCAAAATGATAGACCAAGGCATTAATAAGGGTTCCCGAATAATTTCCATGACCGGGGTGCACCACCATACCTGCTGGCTTGTTCACAACCAAAAGTACATCATCCTCATAAACAATATCCAAAGGAATGTCCTCCGGCGTCAACAAAAACTCATAGGGTGGATGCTCGAACATTACTTTGACCTCATCACCTGCTTTTACCTTGTAGTTTTGTTTAACGATGTTGCCGTTTACCCAAATATGTCCCTTTTTGGCCGCCTGTTGAATTTTGTTCCGCGTAGCATTCTCGATAAAGTTCATCAGGAATTTATCCACGCGCAAAGGTTCTTGGCCTTTGGAAGCTACAAAACCATGATGCTCATAGAGGTCATCTTGAGAAAGCTCATCTTGATTGCCCGAAGTATCCATGATCAATTGGAGTCTGCCTTTACCCTGGCACTACCAGTAATGGTACCGTTTCCACAGATCAACTCCACTTTGGAGGTTTTCGGCAATTTATCCCCAGGCTTAATGTACTTTCCTTTGAATTTCATATTGTACACCATATCCTTACCCAATTCATCAATGTAAGTCACCCGCTCCACATCCAAGCCAACAGCCCGTAACATGGATGCCGCATTACGTTGGGTTACTTGGATAATATCCGGTACACTTACCTTTTTGTATCCCGATGGATTTACGGTAAAATAAATTTTACGATTGGCCTTTACCTTATTGCCAGCAGGCGGATTTTGTTCCAATATAGAAAATCTCGGATAATCTGGATTATAGTTGGAAGAGTCCAACACTTGATATCTAAGTCCCGCATCGTCCACGGCTTTGCGCATCTCCGTTACCGACATTTTGGAGAAATCGGGTACTTCTACAAATTCACCATGGTTGGTAGTACCCTTGAGCCATTGCAGAGCAACGAAGACCAAAACCAAAACAGCAACAGCTGCCAATCCAAGTTGAATTAAAAAAGTCTTGCTTTTTAAAAAGTTTAAAAAATTCTTCATGTAGTTCACCTTAACGGAACAAATATAGGAAAGCCAACCCTTTTTTCTTTATTTTGGCTTTGCGATATTTTATAAGTCAATGAAAAAGAACATTGCCATTATTATGGGCGGCTATTCCAGTGAGCACCATATTTCCATTAAAAGTGGAAACGTGGTGTACAAATATCTGGATGCCAAAAAATACAATCCGTACAGAATTGTAATCACCAAAGAAAACTGGTTTTATCTGGATGCGGACAATCAAGAACATCCTTTGGATAAATCGGATTTCAGTATAAATATTGATGGCAAGAAAGTACTTTTTGACTGTGTCTTCAATGCCATACACGGTACTCCAGGGGAGGATGGCCTAATGCAGGCCTACTTTGAACTTCTGGGAATTCCACAAACCTCATGCAACCATTATGAGGCTGCACTTACTTTTAATAAACGAGACTTGTTGAGTACTCTGAAACCATATGGGGTACCTTGCGCCGTTTCCTATTTTTTGAACAAGGGACAACCGGTTGAAGAAGGCACCATTGTGGACAAAGTCGGCCTTCCATGCTTTGTAAAAGCCAATAGGGCCGGCAGTAGCTACGGCGTTTCCAAAGTACACAAAAAGGAAGATTTGAATGTTGCCATTGCCAATGCGTTCAAGGAGGACCACCAAATTATTATTGAATCATTTTTAGATGGAACGGAAGTTTCTGTTGGTGTGATAACATATAACAACAAAGTAACCGTGCTACCAACTACCGAAATCATCTCAGAAAACGATTTTTTTGATTTTGAGGCCAAATACATGGGAAAATCACAAGAAATTACGCCGGCTAGAATATCCAAAACACAGGAATCCAAAGTGAAAGAAATGGCAGAGTACATCTATAAAATATTAGGGCTAAAAGGATATACTCGAAGTGAGTTTATTTTTATTGGAGATGTACCACATTTATTGGAGATAAATACCACCCCCGGACTTACCGAAGAGAGTCTTTTGCCACAGCAGGCCAAAACTGCCGGAATTTCACTTGAAGAGCTTTTTGATAGTGCCATTGTTGAAGCTTTGCGATAGAAACCGTATTTTTAAAAAACTTTATTCCACAACATGAGACGCGCATTGTTCCCCGGATCTTTTGACCCACTTACTTTAGGACATTATGATATTATAAAAAGAGGTGTCACACTTTTTGATGAATTGGTTATTGCCATTGGGATCAATGCTGACAAACAATACATGTTCTCCCTGGAGGAGCGTATCAACTTCATAAAAGAAGCTTTTAAAGACGAGCCCAAAATAAAAGTGACTACTTACACGGGAATGACCGTTGACTTTTGCAAAAAAATAGATGCCAATTTTATTTTGAGGGGATTACGCAATCCAGCCGATTTTGAATTTGAAAAAGCTATTGCACATACCAACAGAAAACTTACCGAAATTGAAACTGTTTTTCTGTTGACATCATCTGGCAAATCCTACATAAGTTCTTCTATCGTTAGAGATGTAATCCGAAATGGTGGTGACTACACAGGATTGGTTCCGGATACGGTTATTGTAAAGTAGAACCAGTAAGATTCACTCCGAATTCAAACCTCGATGTAAGCAATTTCTTTCGCTTTAATTTTGTCCTTGCATGCTGTAATTGGGCGAATACCACAGTAATAAGTGTTTTCACAACAATAAATCCTTCTAAATACCCAATAATTATACTTTGGTCAGAAATTTCTTAAGGTATAACGTTTTTTAAACATTCCCCCAAGTTTTGAAAGAAGTTGCGATAATCGACCAATTTTATTTACTAAAACAATTGCCCAAGGCAACAGCGCTTCTTTGCACAGAGGGAATCTTGCTCGATGCATCATGTTCTTGGTTGGATATTTTTAGTTTGCCTCCGCAGGAAAATAACCACAAAACAAAAGTTTTTCCCTTATTTCCCGAGATTCTGGACCTAAAACAAAAATTGAAGCAAAATAAACCTTTTACTCTTCAACATAAAATACAGAACAACAATGCCACTCGGCATTTAAAAAGCTATTTCGCCCCATGGTTCGACGAAAAGGAAAATGTTATTGGAACCATTGTCCAAACCGATGACATCACTTCAGAGGTTGAAAAAGAAGAAGAAATAAAATGGCTCAACAACATTATGGAAACCAAGGTCGAAGTATCCAAAACAGGCTGGTGGGAATTTAGTGTTGAAACAGAGGAGCTTAAATGGTGCAAGGAAACAAAGCGAATCCACCAAGTTCCCGACTGCTTTGAACCCACTACTATAGAGGCCATTAACTTTTTTAAACCAGGATATAGTCAGAACAGGGTTTCCATGCTTTTCCACAAAGCGATTGCCAACCATCGATCATACGATACAAAATTAATAATTGTAACCTTTAATGGTGAAGAAAGATGGGTTCGTATTACTGGGAAACCTGTAATCGAAAATGGAAAAGCCATTAAGATCTACGGAACCATAAAAGACATTCACGATCAAGAAGTAGACAAGACTAGTGTAAAAGAACACCAGCAATTACTCTCTACCTTGGTGGACAGTCTTCCATTGAACGTTTATGTAAAAGACTTGGAGTCCAGAAAGGTGTTGGTAAACAAAGGTGAGTGTAATTATTTCGACAAAAAAGTAGAAGAACTCATAGGCAAGACCGACTTTGAACTATATGGAGATATAGATGCTCAAATATCAAGAGAAGAAGATATCCAGGTCATGAAAAACCTTACCCCAATTATAGGTAAAGAGACTGTTAGCACACTTAATGGCAAAACCACACATTTCTTGACCTCTAAAATCCCACATTTTGACTTAGAGGGCAAAGTTTGTGGACTCATTGGCATGAGCTTGGACATCACCGCCATGAAAAAGAAGCAAGAGGAACTGTGCAACTTGATAAAAATAACCTCCATGCAAAACCAAAAACTTACCAGTTTTGCACATATCGTTTCTCATAATTTGAGGTCTCATTCCGCCAATTTTTCCATGCTTTTAGGATTTTTGAATTCAGAAAAAGATCCGCAAGAAAGGAAACATATTCTTGATATGCTCACCCAGGCTTCCGACAATCTATTGGAAACCTTGGGCAACCTCAATCAGGTAGTGGATATAAACACCAAGACATCGGAAACAAAAAAACCACTCTACCTACGAAATAATATTGTCAAGGTACTTCAAAACTTTTCAGCCTTATTGGACAAGAAGGATTCCCAAATCATAAATAATGTTGAAGATAACATCGAAGTATCCTGTATTCCCGTTTATTTGGACAGCATTATACTAAACCTGGTATCCAACGCGGTCAAGTACAAAAGCCCCAACAGGCCATCTTTAATTACCATAGATGCCTTAAAATCCAATGAAGGGGTATTATTGAGCATTTCCGACAATGGAATGGGAATAGATTTGGACAGATACGGAGACAAAATTTTTGGGATGTACAAAACATTCCACAACAGAAAAGATGCCAAAGGCTTTGGTCTTTACCTGGTAAGGAACCAAATTGAAGCCATGGGCGGAAGTATAACAGTGCAGAGCGAAGTTGACAAAGGCACTACATTTAATGTGTATTTTAATGAAGAAAGTTAGTTGTATTTTTATAGTGGATGATGACCCCATTACAGTATTTGGCATCAAAAAAATGTTGAAATCTGCCGCAAGTTGTGATGACATACAAATTTTTCAGAACGGGCAAGAAGCCTTCGAGGCCATAAAAGAAAGACAAGCACAGGGAAAGGTTGTCCCGGCGGTCATATTCTTGGATATAAATATGCCGATCATGGATGGTTGGGACTTTTTGGAAGAATTGATTGCGCTTGACATCAATGAACATATTGTGATCAACATGATTACATCTTCCATTGATCCTATGGACTACGAAAAATGGGGCGGGTTTAAAGATAAGTGCCCTTATATCCTCAACTTTAAGAACAAACCCATTTTTAAAATTGAATCGGACGACCTAGGTTGTATCAATATAGCTTCTTAGTCTAGAATATTCTGTATTTTTGGCACAACAAAGCACAAATTTCGTGCTCACCAAAGTTCCCAAAGTATTTTGAAGCACATTGTTTTTATAGCAGCATTGATTCTTTTTATATCCTGTGAATCCGAAACCCAGGACGAGCAATCATCGTACCCGACCCACTATGAGCTGTCCGATGGAAAAGAAACCGCTACCTATCAACAAACAATCGATTATTATATTACCCTCGCCCGTGATTTTCCTGAAATAAATATTCACACCATTGGTAAAACAGATAGTGGTCTGCCCTTGCACATGGTAACTTTTAATCCAGATGGGGATTTCAATTACGAAAATATTCGTAAGGAAAAATCCATTATTCTTATAAATAACGGTATACATCCGGGAGAAAGCGATGGTATAGATGCCACTATGATGCTCTACAGGGATTTGGCCACTGAAAAAATGGACATGCCCAAAAATACGGTATTGGTCACCATCCCTATTTATAACGTTGGAGGTTCACTCAATAGAAATTCCACCACAAGGGCAAATCAAAACGGTCCGGCCGAGTATGGGTTTCGCGGGAACGCCCGCAACTATGATCTAAATAGGGATTTCATTAAAATGGATACCCAGAATGCCAAGACGTTCGCACAAATATTCCATATGGTAAAACCCGATATTTTTATCGACAACCATGTAAGCAACGGAGCAGATTACCAATACACTTTGACCCACCTTTTTACCCAGCACAACAAACTTGGAGGTGAATTAGGGGAATACCTGCATAATACTTTAATGCCCGGCCTTGAAAGTTCATTGGCCGAAAAGCAATGGGACATTACCCCCTACGTAAATGTTTTTAACACACCGCCAGAGATGGGATTTAGTCAATTTATGGACCACCCAAGATATTCCACAGGATACACCACACTTTGGAGCACCTTGGGCCTAATGGTGGAAACCCATATGCTAAAACCATACAAACAAAGGGTTGAAGGCACATATGATTTAATGAAGAGCCTGATAGAAGTAGTCGAAGTAGAACAAGAGAACATAAAATCGCTTCGCAAAAAAACTTTGGAAAACAACTTGGACCTTTCCGAATATTACTTTAATTGGCAAGTAGACACCACACAACGCTCCATACTTAAATTTAAGGGTTACGAAGCGGAACAATATACAAGCGAAGTAACGGGGCTTCCCAGATTAAAATACAATCGGGACAAACCGTTCACCAAGGAAACGGTTTACCAAGATTATTTTTACCCGGCAGATACAGTTAAAGTGCCAGATGCATACATTATAAAAAAAAGCTGGAAAAAGGTAATTGAACGATTGGACGCAAATAAAATTCAATATTCACCTATAAAAAAGGATACTACGCTTTCCGTGGAAGCCTACAAAATAGCGGATTACGATACTCGGAATTCCCCATACGAAGGTCACTATCTCCACTCCAATACCCAAGTGGACAAAAGCGTGAAAAAAGTTCATTTTAGAGAAGGTGATTTATTAGTGCCAACCCGTCAGCCAGGGATTCGATATCTTATGGAAACCCTAGAGCCTCAAGGCGCAGATTCATTCTTTAACTGGAACTTTTTTGATACCGTACTACAACGCAAAGAGGGTTTCTCCCCTTACGTTTTTGAAGATGTCGCGCTGGAAATGTTGCAAAAAGATTCTTTATTGTTGCAGGAATTCGAGGCAAAAAAAGAAGCCGAACTCAATTTTGCCAACAATTGGTACGCACAATTAAATTGGATTTTTGAACGCTCCGAGCATTTTGAAGAGGCTTTCCTCACTTACCCTATTTACAGGGTGGCAAAAAACAGTGATGCATCTGGATTGCTCTCTAATTAAAAGGCCAATCCTCGAACAAGATCTTAATGTTGTGATAAGAATTTTTTAATGCCTTTTTGGTCTTTTTAGGGCCTTTCCACTTCACTCTTTTAATACCTTCCGATTTTTCGGGCACCAATTTTCCTTTGTAATCGGTGGACATAATAAACCAATGCGTTTGCTTCAATCGGTATTCACCATTTCTTTTAAATACGTGAAATGTTGTATGGAGAAATCTTTCAATCTTAAGGTTTTCAACCCCAGTTTCCTCCTCTACTTCTCGAATTGCAGCACGCTCAATAGACTCTCCCTTATCAACTTTTCCTTTGGGCAAATCCCATTTTCCATTTCTGTAAATAAACAGGACTTTACCCTTTTTATTGATTACAAATCCCCCACCGGCAACCACTACCGGGATTTTGTGCATAAAAAGTTTTAGGATTTTTTGCTCATCAGGATGGTATAGGTAGGCTTTCTTAATTTTCTTTTTGGACAATAATCGAATTGCCTCAACAATAGAATCACCATCCAAAGAAAACAAATTACCATTGGAATCCTGGGGGCGCTCGTTTGTTAAAATCAGTGGAGCCTCATTAACAAAAACTTCATACATTTGCGCAATGGTTTTAGATAAGGGAATCGCAAAAAAAACAGCCGAGCTGTTATTACAAATTAATGCAATAAAGTTGGAACCTGAAAATCCTTTTACATGGGCTTCAGGTTGGAAATCGCCTATTTATTGCGATAATAGGATCATGCTCTCTTACCCCAAGGTAAGGAATTTTGTCAGGGAAGAAATTGCCAAGCAAGTTGAGCAACTCTACGGAAAGCCCGATGTAATCGCGGGAGTGGCCACTGGCGCCATCGGAGTTGGCATTTTAGTCGCCGAAGCACTTGGACTTCCATTTGTTTATGTGAGGCCAAAACCGAAAGAGCACGGAAGGCAAAACCAAATTGAAGGTTATTTTGAAGAAGGCCAAAGTGTGGTTGTCATCGAAGATTTGATCAGCACCGGCAGCAGCAGCCTAAACGCCGTAAAAGCACTTAAGGAGCAAAAAGCCGATATTAAAGGTATGATTGCCATTTTCACCTACGGGTTTCCTGTTTCCACGGAAAATTTTGAAAAAGAAGGCGTAGAACTCCATACCCTATCCGATTACGAAAATCTTATTGAACAAGCCTCGGACACCAACTATATTCAGGAAAACCAATTAAAGACATTATTAAAGTGGAAGTCAAATCCACAAGAATGGAAATAAAATTTTACAATGCATATTGAAGCACCAAAAAAAGAAGTAGCCAAAAGCGATAAAGAAGTATTTGAGTTCTTGACCGACATCAAAAACTTTGAAACCTTAATGCCCGATAATATTGACAAATTTGAGGTGTTGGACGAAAACACATTCAAATTTGCTTTAAAAGGTATGCCCGAGATTGTACTCAGGTTGAAGGAGCAAAACCCAAATGATAAAGTGATTCTGGGTGCCGCAAGCGATAAACTTCCGTTCACCTTAACCGCAGATATTACTTCTTTAGGAGAGAATGAAAGCGAGGTAGCGTTAAGTTTTGAAGGTCAGTTCAATGCCATGATGGCCATGATGATCAAAGCTCCAATCACAAATTTTATGGGAACCCTATCCAATAATTTGGACAAAATAGGTCAGTAAAGTAGGCTTACCCCTTTTAAATCAAATTCTTCAAAGACCCTATCTTCCAATTCGAGCACCAATTTGCCCGAAGGCGATACTTTGCGAATAAACCCGATGAATCTTTCACCTTGCTCATTTGTAAAGGTCGATGGTTTATCCTTTCTAAAAAGCATTTTTTCGTAGGCAGGCAATAATTGACGGACCGTTTTTGCCTCGATTTCCTCAAAGTGAAACCTAATGCGCTCTAATATCAAATAAAGAAGCTCATCCAGGTTAAAATTACGGCCCGTTATCGCTTTTAAGGAAGATGCTTTATCCAAATTCATAAAATCCGTTTGGTTCACATTTAGACCAATTCCAATGATGGAATGACCTACCTTGTCGCCTTTCAATACATTTTCAATCAAAATGCCACAAATTTTCATAGAACCTGACATAATGTCGTTGGGCCATTTTACCTTGACATTGGGCACCGAAAATTGATTCAGAGCATCAACAACAGCCAAAGAAACCGCAATGTTTAAAACAAACTGATACTGAACACTCAACGCATCAAACCTTTTCAAAACACTGAAAGTAAGGTTTTTACCCCCTTCAGATTGCCAGACAGTACCAATCTGCCCCCTCCCCTTTAATTGTTTTTCCGCAACTACAACGGTATAATCCAATGGATTCTCCGAACGCATCAAATCCCTCAAATACATATTTGTTGAATCCGTGGCATCAAGTTTGAGTATTTGAAATTGTTTTCCCAATGTGGCAAGCCTTTATGAATTGTTAAAAACTAGGGCTAAGAAAACAAAAAAAACATAACTTTGTAAAAACTAAATTTTTTGAATGCAGAAAACGAAAGCTAGCGCAGATGAATTGATTGCCTTAATCCTGGAAGGAATAGAAGACGTTAAAGGAGTTGATATAAATCTACTGGACCTTAGGGAAATCGAAAATACAGTTTGCGACTACTTCATCATCTGCAACGGTACTTCCAACACACATGTAAACGCAATTGTTTCCTCTATCCAAAAAAAGGTGAGCAAGGCCATACACGACAAGCCATGGCATGTTGAAGGCTCTGAAAACGCTGAATGGGTTCTGATGGACTATGTTAATGTTGTGGTGCATGTATTTCAAAAACATATTAGGGAATTTTATGACATTGAGGGACTTTGGGGAGATGCCAAAGTCACTATGGTGGAAAGCAGTTACAATTCTTAAGAAAAAATGGCAAAAGAAAACAATCCGAATAATACCCCGAAAAAACCACGTTTTAGCTCGTGGTGGATATATGGCGTGGTAATCGCCTTGATCATTGGCTTCCAATTTTTTGGTGGCAATAGTTTTTCAAGTACGGAAAAAACCACAACATCCGAATTACAGGAATTTTTACGTAATGGTGATATTTCCAAAATTGTTATCATTACCAATACCCGTCAAGCCAAAGTATTTCTCACCGAGGAAGCTTTGAATAAAGATGTACACAAAGGTGTGGCGGAAAAACCGCTCTTACCATCATCCGGGCTGGTGCCTCAGTATGTTCTCGACTATGGTGATCTTCAGATTTTCCAAAATGAAATCACTGAAATCAAAAAGGAAAACAATCTGGATACCATTGTTGAGTTCGATACAGAATCCAACGTGCTCGGCGAAATATTCTTAACCCTGTTGCCATTTGCACTGATTATCGGTATCTGGATCTACTTGATGCGAAGGATGTCTGGCGGTGCTGGAGGCGGTGCTGGCGGACAGATTTTCAACATTGGAAAATCTAAAGCCAAACTATTCGATGAAAAAACGGATACCCGCACATCTTTTAAAGATGTTGCCGGTCTGGAAGGAGCCAAAGAAGAAGTACAGGAAATCGTAGAATTCCTTAAAAATCCTGACAAATACACCTCCTTAGGTGGTAAAATTCCAAAAGGAGCCCTTTTGGTAGGCCCTCCCGGAACAGGTAAAACCTTATTGGCAAAAGCCGTGGCAGGTGAGGCCAAAGTGCCTTTCTTCTCGCTATCGGGTTCCGACTTTGTTGAGATGTTCGTGGGTGTGGGAGCATCAAGGGTCCGTGATTTATTTAAACAAGCCAAGGATAAATCTCCTGCTATCATTTTTATTGATGAGATTGATGCCATTGGACGTGCAAGGGGCAAGAACAACTTCACAGGCTCAAACGATGAGCGTGAAAACACCTTGAACCAGTTGTTGACAGAGATGGATGGTTTTGGCACCAACACCAATGTAATTGTGCTTGCTGCCACCAACCGTGCAGATGTATTGGACAAGGCATTGATGCGGGCAGGGCGTTTTGACCGTCAAATTTATGTTGACCTTCCCGACCTGAACGAAAGAAAAGAGATATTCGAAGTACACCTTCGTCCCATTAAGACTGCCGAAACTTTGGATTTGGACTTTTTGGCCAAACAAACACCAGGTTTCTCGGGAGCTGACATTGCAAACGTTTGTAACGAAGCGGCACTCATTGCCGCTCGTAAAGAGAAAAAAGCGGTGACCAAGCAAGATTTCTTGGATGCTGTGGACAGAATTGTTGGAGGTCTTGAAAAGAAAAACAAAATCATTACACCGGACGAAAAGAAAACCATTGCATTCCACGAAGCAGGCCACGCAACCGTAAGTTGGATGCTGGAACATGCCGCACCTTTGGTAAAAGTAACCATTGTTCCTCGCGGACAATCGCTGGGAGCCGCATGGTACCTGCCCGAAGAACGTTTAATTGTTCGTCCAGAACAAATGTTGGATGAAATGTGTGCCACCATGGGTGGTAGAGCAGCGGAAAAAGTAATGTTCGGTAAAATATCCACAGGTGCTTTGAGCGACTTGGAAAAAGTTACCAAACAGGCACGTGCCATGGTAACCATTTATGGACTCAATGATCAATTGGGGAACATTACCTATTACGATTCATCCGGTCAGAACGAGTATGGGTTTACCAAACCCTACAGCGAAGAAACGGCCCAGAAAATTGACCAGGAGATATCCAAAATGATTGAAAAGGAATATCAGCGGGCTATTAAGTTGTTGGATGAAAACAAGGACAAGCTTACCGAATTAGCGGAAAGGCTTTTGGATAAAGAAGTTATCTTTAAGGACGATTTGGAAAAGATTTTTGGTCGACGGCCCTTTGAAAAAGAGGAAGAAGAATTAGTTGAGCCCGCCAAATAAAATTATTAAGAAAGTTCTAATCAAAAGAATTATATTGATTCAGTAGCAAAGAACACAATGCCATAAATGGGGGTTTTTAAAAAACTTTTCGGAGGAGGAAAAAAGGTTTCCAAGGAAACTGCGGAAACCCGTGGCGACCATATGCCCGATTTAAAAATTCCCGTAGACGAAAAATTTACCATCTACTTCAAAAAAAATGGTGGAAAATTTATTTATTGTGAAGACTTTGCCGAAGTATCCGAAGCACTCAAAAACATTATTTCTGAAAACGATTGGCAAAACCACATGTTTTTCACCATGGACCCAAGGTTGGAAACCCGTTTTGCCACGGAAAACATAGATTTCACAAATAATCGAAGTGAAAGTGAAATCTTCTTTACCACTTGTGAACACCTTGTTGCACACAACGGTTCAATTTTAGTGTGTTCCAATCAAATCAAGGAAAAGAAACTGGATGAGCTCCCTTCTAATTTGGTAGTATTTGCAACTACCAGTCAGTTAGTGGACTCGATAAGTGAAGCCCTCAAAATTATCAAAGAACGCTATCAAAAAAATATTCCCAATAATATTACCACGTTAAAACACTTTCAAGCTACCGAGGAAAACAAAGATGACTTTCTTTCTTACGGAAGTGCCTCAAAAAATGTATATCTTTTACTCCTAGAAGATTTCTAAATACATGAGAGAACTTTTAAGACGCTCCATAACAGGGGTTATTTATGTGGTACTTCTGCTTGGGGCGGTATTTTTGAGCTCAGATGCCTTCGACTTTCTATTTATGGCATTTGGTTTGGCCTGTCTCTATGAGTTTAAGCAAATTGTACGCCTCAAAGGATATCATGTATTCGCTGCCTATTTAGGGCTTTGGTGGATTTTTATTTATCTCACCAATGATACTACAGCTGTAAACTTGCTGATGTTATTAACCATTACCGTCGATATCGCATTGCTAATGTTCCTGTTCTCTAAAAAACCAAGGAATTTCAACAGCTTTCAAAAGTTCTTTATCGGGCTCTTTTATATTGGAGGGGGATGTATTTTTTTAACGATGATACCTTACAAGATTGATGAATTTGCTCAATTTTTAATTATGGGTATCTTTATTTTGATATGGGTCAATGATACATTTGCCTACCTGGTCGGAAGAACTTTGGGACGTACAAAGCTATTTCCTGCAGTTTCACCAAAAAAAACCATTGAAGGTTCTGTAGGAGGTCTTATTTTTGCACTGGTAGCTGCCTATTTTTTATCGTGGTACGAAACAAGGCTTTCGGTAACAGAGTGGATGGCAATGGCCTGTTTAATAGTGGTTGCAGGGAGTTTGGGCGATTTATTGGAATCAAAGTTCAAGCGAATGGCCGGGGTTAAGGATAGCGGAGCTATTTTACCCGGACATGGCGGAATTTGGGACCGATTGGATAGCTTGGTGTTTGCTGCGCCTTTTGCATATTTGATTTTAAATATATTCTCCTATGTTTCATAAAGAGGGGCAAAAAATTATTATTACCACTTTTTTCCTAGTGGTTGCTGCTGTTTTGGCTGCACAATTCTATATTGATGTGGAATGGGTTCGGTATACCGTTCAAAGTACTGCATTATTAATATTGATTGCCATTTTGCAATTTTTTAGAAACCCCAAAAGATTGGTCACACCCAATTTTGACGATATTTTGGCCCCCGTGGACGGTAAGGTCGTCGTTATCGAAGAAGTTGACGAGCCAGAATACTTCAAAGAAAAAAGAAAACAGGTATCTATTTTTATGTCGCCCACCAATGTTCATGTAACTCGATATCCTGCCAGTGGCACAGTAACCTATTCTAAATATCACCCCGGAAAATATTTAGTGGCCTGGCACCCAAAATCCAGCACTGAAAACGAACGTACCACCATAATACTCCATACCCCGAAGTTTGGTGAAATCGGGTATAGGCAAATAGCAGGAGCCATGGCGCGCAGAATCGTGAATTATGCCGAAGAAGGAGAACAAGTAACCCAGGGCGAAGATTCTGGTTTTATCAAATTTGGATCCCGTGTTGACTTGTTATTGCCACTGGACTGTGACATTACCGTTCAGCTCAACCAAAAAGTAGTTGGGGCTCGCACCTGTATTGCTTCCGTAAGACCATTGGATGATTAATGAAGAACTACATATAAGGTTTAATGATGCCGTTAACTTTGTTAACGACTACACAGATCCTTTGCCTGCAGACTTACTTTTGAAGCTATACGCATATTTTAAAATAGCCAACAAAAACTTTGACAATCCCGGCAGTAGAACTCCGCTGATTAATGCATTCAAGGCAAACGCATTGTTCCAGGCCAAAAGAATTAGCATGGAAGAAGCTATGGAAAAGTATGTGGAAATCGTGGAGAAAGAGCTAAAATCCCTTTAGGAAGCTAAATCTGGCCTTGCAAAAGACTTTTCGAAATAAGTGAAGTAAACACCACCAAAAATCGTAACCAAAAAATATAGGGCCACTACATAGCTCCCTATGGATAAGTATTCATTGATTCCAAACCAATCGTTGGTAACGTATATCAAAGCTAATCCCCCTATCCCACGAATCACTTCGATCCAAACTGCATAATTTTTACGGTCCATCAGTGTGGTATACCCATAAATACCAACAAAAATGAAAGCTCCGAATAACAATAGCCCATCAAAACCAATGTTGGAATAGCTGTCGAACATAAATAGCATTAAAATGGTGGTGATGACCAATTGGAAGAGTGCGTATCCTTTTAAAGTGTTGGAAGTCTCGGGCCGATACTTTCTAAAATTGTACACATTTTCAATGATGGCAACCGGATACTTTTCTTTTACATCTTGTGGGCGCCAGCCCGTGGGCATAAACCAAATTCGCAATTTGTCCCAATAACTTTTAGTGCGCCATGCATCTTGTACCAATCGCCATAAATGTTGAAAATTGATGATGATGGGATTCCAGGTATTTGCTGGTTTGAGCACCCCATATTGTGGTGGAACCTCATCCAATTCCTCTTGAAAAGTCCCAAACATTCGATCCCAAACACAAAAAATCTGTCCAAGATTTTTATCGATATACTCTGGATTAATCGCATGATGTACCCGATGTTGTGAAGGTGTAACGATTACATATTCCAAAACTCCCATTTTTCCGATATGTTGGGTATGGTACCAAAACTGGGCAAACAGGTGTATCGGCGCCAATATGGCTATTACTTGATTGGGAACACCCAACAAAGCGGCAGGAATCAATAAAAGTGCATAGTAACCCAATAAATTTGAAATAGGCTGGCGAAGTGCACAGGCCAAATTGAACTCTTCACTGCTATGATGAATTAGGTGTTGGTTCCAAAAAAAGTTAATGTGGTGGCTCAACCTATGGTTCCAATAACCGGCAAAATCCAAGGCAATAAAAGCCGCTACCCAAACCAGCCAAGTTGCTTTGATTTCCACCAAGGCCAAATGCTCCAACAAAAAGGGGTAACTAATCAGAATAAGAACCAATCCCAAAGAATCTTTCACCACATTGGTTAAACCCGAGCTAAGACTGCTCACGGTATCCATTAGGTTGTGTTTTTGATCTTTTACAAATCGGCCGTAGAGTATTTCAATAAGTACTAGGCCAATAAAAAACGGTGTAGCATATAACAATGCCGTTGCATACGATTCCATTTCAAAAATTTAAGCTTTGCTCGAAGCAAGAATGGGATTATATGCCCTTAAGTTACTCTAAATTTTTAAATAATTGAATATCGTTGGCATCCGTTAGATCTGGAATATGCTCGGAGCGTGGTATGCAAAAAACACCTCGAGGCTGTTCACCTACCAAATTCGCCACTGCTTTAGGCAATTCTTTTTCATCACGAATGGGGTCAATGGGACAATACTTTAAATATGGATAAATTTCCGCTCCCGAAAAACTAAAAATGTTCATGCTTACCCTAAGAATACCTGAAGCATCCTTATATTTCGGCACATCCTCTACATTTGGTTTTTCAATGATTTGTTGTAGAAATCCATCCGAAGAAATATCCATTACCGCAAACTTCGCAATACGCTCTTCGGTATACTCAAAACCGGAGCTACCATAACTGATCAAGGCATGTGGAGGAGTTCTGTCCGCTCGTAAATCCTTTAAGGCCCCAACGGAGTAAAGGTTATCTCCATTGCAAACCGTAAATGTGGTTTGCTTCAATTCAGGGTATTGGTCCAAACATTGCTGTAAAGCATCTGCAGTACCTAAGGGTTTTGTTCTTCCTTGAGGCACATTCTGGACCGCTAAAAACACTTCCAAACCAGCGGGAAGACCACCATTATCCTTCAAATTTTGAAATGCTTCGTTTTTTGGACTGGTGATCAGATACAATTTGGCATACCCCGATTTCACCGCATTCTGAAGCAAATAGTACAAGAACGGCTTCCCATTTTTCCCTACGGGAATCAAACTTTTATGGGGAATATTGTCCATAATATCCTTTTGTCCCTCCCCAGCTTTTAAACTTCGCTTCATGCGGGAAGAAGCGCCGCCCACCATAATGATCAAACTCGTATGCTCCATTGCCATTAACTTGTTAATTCTGCAGCGTACACCGCTTTGGCACCCTTGTCCAAAAACGCTTGCTTTACTTGTTCCTCCGTATCATCGGTCACCATAGCCACCATACAGCCTCCACCTCCAGAACCGATGATTTTTGTTCCCAACGCCCCCTCCTCTCGGGCCGCATCCATCATCCGAACCATTTCCAATGGAGTATTCTTGATATTATTTTGAAGAATGGCTTGGTGCTGATTCATTAGAGCTCCCAAAGTTTGAATGTTCGGGTTCGGCTTCAGTAGTTCTTTTTTTGCTTGTAACGTAATATGGTAGTTGTAAATAGTGGAGTACCAATACCCTTGAAGCTCCTCTGGCACCAAGTCGATATATTTGTCATAGTCATCCAATGTGGCATGCTTCAATTTAAATTCCGGATAGACATTTTTAACCGCACCTACCGCTTTTTGTGCATACACTCGGGCATTTTTTAACACTTCCAAGGTTTTTTTGGGCACTCCAGACTCAGCAACCAACAGTTTGCCCAAATCAGCTTTCAAGCGTGTGCTTTCCCCGTTTTGGGTATCAATAAAAATGAGTCCTTTTTGAGCTATGGTGTACTGATCCATCAAACCACCGGGCTGATCAAAAAACAACACTTCGGCTTCATAGGCCCACCTTCCAATTTGATAATCACTTACCTCTTCCGATTTCCCTTGTGTCGCTACCAAAAAACGAAGCCAAGCAACCACCAAAGCGGAAGAACTGGACAATCCTGCATTCACAGGGATGTTTCCTGAGATTTCAATATCGTAACCTTGTTCAAACTGAAAACCTTTTTCTTTTAAAACGGCCATCACGGACCTGAAGTAGTCATCAGGTTGAATTTTCTTTAAGTCATCATCCAACAAAATGGAGAATTCTTCCTTTAAATCCAATAACTTTAAAAGATACTTTGTATCAGAATTTGGGACTGCCTTTAAATTGATGTATCGGTCAATGGTTCCTGCAATAACGGGCAATCCCAAATAATCTTGATGATCCCCGTAAAAACAGATTCGTGCCGGAACTTTTATTTCAATCATTAATCTGGTCTACTTAACTTATAATTCCCAATGGAGCAGTGTCCTTCCAGTTACCTCTGGTAAAATCAGGAAAAGGCTGCGGTGTTCCTCCACTGGCCACAGAACGTTCACTTAAAGGGGAAACGGCGCTCCACAAACATCCTTCATATACATTTTGGTCCAACGGAAGCCCTTTGTGCAGGCATTCCACTATGCGGTACACCATGATTCCGTCCATCCCTCCATGCCCACTTCCTTTGGCAGCTTCGTTCAATCGTTTGTAGAGTGGATGGTCATATTTTTCATATAATTTTTCGAGTTGTTCCCCTTGCACCCAAGAATGGTGGTCTTCCGTTAGTCCTTCCACTCCACCTTCCAGTGCTACGCGAGTTGGGAACCCTGCCAAAATCCCTTTGGTTCCCTGAACCAAATTCAGTCGGGAATAAGGTCGTGGACTCGTTTCGTCCCACTGCACCATAATGGTTTTTCCGAGTGTTGTTTTAATAATGGATGTATTCAAGTCCCCACCTTTAAAATCGAGCTGGTTCCATTTGTGGTCCGCTGGATAGTTTTTCTCGGCATACAACTCTCGTCCCCTTGAGGGTGTGGAGAAAGAAACGAGACTGCCAAAGGTGTCTTCTTGTCTGGCCAAGCTCATATACTGTGCAACCGGACCCAAACCGTGAGTCGGGTACAAATTTCCATTTCTTTTGGCATAATGATAGGTTCTCCATGACCCAGTACCTCTCTCCTGCTCTTCCATCTGCCAACGCAGTTCGTGAATGTAAGCTGCTTCGCCATGCAAAAGTTCACCAACAACTCCTTTTCTGCACATATTGAGGAACATCAGCTCATCACGACTGTAGTTTACATTTTCCAACATCATACAATGTTTTTGGGTGCGCTCGCTGGCATCCACAATATCCCACATATCTTGAATAGTGGTAGCAATCGGCACCTCAACAAATGCATGGGCTCCGTTTTCCATAGCGCCAATGGCCATGGGAGCATGATTCACCCAGTTTGTGGCTATAAACACCACATCCGGCTTTACTTCCTTGAGCATAGTTCGCCACTTATCCTCATCACCCCAATATTGGGCTATGTTTTTGTGCCGGTCAGATCCGCTGGCCTCTTGGACCCATCGGGTCTTTTCTTTTACCAAATCTTCATAGAGGTCGCAGATAGCAACCACTTCGGTTCCTTCCAGAGCGGCAAAAAATTTGGCGTGCGTTCCTCCCCTGGCTCCCACTCCAATAAATGCAGCACGCACCTTTTCCAATTTGGGCGCCGCGAACCCACCCATATACGTTGAAGAGAAGGGTCTTTCGGAATTGGCTTTTAAATAAGTCGGTGCTATGGAAACTGCGGCGGCGGTCAATGAAGTCTTTTGGATAAAACTTCTTCTATTGAGGTTTTTCATAAGTATTGATGGCGTTGGTTCTTAAGAACCAAAATATGAAAAATAATAAGAAAAGGGAAGCTGGCTTCCCTTTTCAAAATCAATATTGTCCGTAATCAAAGATTATTGTAAACTGGCCAAACTCTTTTCCAAAGTTTCAATTTTGGCTTCGGCATCGGCAGCTTTTTTCCGTTCTGTTGCCACCACTTGTTCCGGAGCATTGTTCACAAAGCGCTCGTTACTTAATTTCTTTTCCACCGATTTTAAAAATCCTTTGGTATAATTAAGTTCTTCCGTAATCTTGGCAATTTCCGCTTCCACATCAATAGCCCCACTAATTGGAATAAAATATTCGTTACTTTTCACCCTAAAGGTCAATGCGCCTTCCAAACTAGCATTTACAGACTCCATTTTTGAGAGGTTTCCTAATTTTAGGATGATAGCATCCATTTGATCGGTCGTCTTTTCAGCATTCAACATAAAAAGCTCCAATGCATCCTTTTGAGGAATGTTTTTCTCCTTTCTAATGGTCCTGACACCTGAAATCACCTCGGATGCAAATTCAAATTCAGCAATTAAGCCTGAATTCACTTCTTTTGCTTCTGGCCATTGGGCAACAATCAAGGCATCCTCTGGAGCACGCTCGGCGATATGCTGCCATACTTCTTCCGTTAAGAAGGGCATAAATGGGTGCAACAATTTCAAGTTTTCTTCGAAAAGGCCCAGTACTTCGTTGTAGGTGGTCCGATCTATAGGTTTTTGATACTCTGGTTTTACAATTTCCAACAACCAAGAACAGAAATCGTCCCACACCAATTTGTAGGTAGCCATCAAGGCATCGGAAATACGGTATTTGGAGAAATGGTCTTCAATTTCCACCAACGTTTGATTAAATTTCGCCTTGTACCACTCTATTCCTTTCTGCGCGGCTTCGGGCTGCGGAATATCGGCAACTTCCCATCCTTTTACCAATCGGAAGGCATTCCAAATTTTGTTGGCAAAGTTGGCTCCTTGCTGGCATAGGGCTTCATCAAACAACAAATCGTTGCCTGCGGCAGAACTCAACAATAATCCCACACGAACACCGTCGGCTCCAAAATCTGATATCAATTTTAAAGCATCCGGCGAGTTACCAAGGGATTTGGACATTTTTCTACGTTGTTTGTCTCTCACCAGTCCGGTAAGGTATACGTTTTCGAAAGGTCGCTTCCCTCTATATTCGTAGCCTGCTATAATCATACGGGCTACCCAGAAGAACAAAATATCGGGTCCGGTAACCAAATCACTGGTCGGGTAATAGTAATCCACCTCTTCGTTCTCTGGCTCTAAAATTCCACCGAAAACACTTATAGGCCATAACCAAGATGAGAACCAAGTGTCCAATACATCAGAATCCTGACGTAGGTCGGATAATTGGATTTCAGGTTTTTTGGATTTGGCAAGCTCCAGGGCTTCTTCTGGGCTTTCGGCTACAACGAAATCTTCTTTTCCATCACCAAAATAGTAGGCAGGAATTTGCTGACCCCACCAAAGCTGGCGGGAAATGTTCCAATCACGGATATTTTCCATCCAATGGCGATACGTGTTCTCAAACTTGGAAGGATACAGTTTTACGTCTTTGGTCTCCAAAACACCTTCTATAGCAGGTTTGGCCAAGTTTTCCATTTTCAGGAACCATTGGTCCGAGAGTCTCGGTTCTATTACGGCCTTGGTTCTTTCGGATGTACCCACTTTGTTGGTATACTGTTCGGTTTTTACCAAATAGCCTTTCTCCTCCAATTCCTTGGAAATTTCTTTACGAACCACAAATCGGTCCTTCCCTTCGTAGTGAAGTCCGAATGAATTTAAGGTCGCATCTTCGTTGAATATATCAACTACCTCAAGGTTATGTTTGTCTCCAAGGTTTTTATCATTTTCGTCATGTGCAGGGGTCACCTTTAGGCATCCTGTACCAAATTCAAGATCTACATATTCATCCTCGATAATAGGAATCACTCGGTCACAAATAGGCACAATGGCCTTTTTACCTCGCAAATGACGATATCTTTCGTCATTGGGGTTGATGCAAATGGCGGTATCTCCCAAAATGGTTTCGGGACGGGTTGTAGCAATGGTCACTTTTTCATCAGAACCTTCAATGGCATAGGACAAATAATATAGATTTCCTTGTCGCTCTTCATATATCACCTCTTCATCGGAGAGCGTGGTTTTAGCTTCAGGATCCCAATTTACCATTCGGTACCCCCTGTAAATCAATCCTTTATTATATAAATCAACAAAAACCTTGATTACAGAAGCTGACATATCGTCGTCCATGGTAAACTTGGTGCGGTCCCAGTCGCAGGAACAGCCCAGTTTTTTCAATTGTTGAAGAATTACACCACCATACTCATCGGTCCAATCCCAAGCATGTTTTAGAAATTCTTCGCGAGACAGTTTTGACTTGTCGATGCCATCAGCTTTTAGTTTGGCAACCACCTTGGCCTCGGTAGCGATGGAAGCGTGGTCCATTCCTGGCACCCAACAGGCATTTTTCCCTAAGAGCCTAGCTCTTCGGATAAGAACATCTTGGATGGTGTTATTCAACATATGCCCCATATGAAGCACCCCTGTAACATTTGGTGGGGGTATTACTATGGTGTATGGCTCCCTTTCATCTGGTTTAGAGCTGAAATAATCATGCTCCGACCAGTAAGCATACCAGTGTTCTTCAACCCTTTTAGGGTCATATTTTGATGGAATCTCCATTTTTCGGTACAGTTTTTGTTTATTTGGACTGTGATTGGGTTTTTGAAGGGAAAGCTAAATGTTAATTTTTCGCTATTCTTCGGATGAGAGCCAATCCAGAAATACGAAACAAAAATAAGTAACGTTATTCTATAACAAAAGAATTTTGGATGCAGGTATCAAAACATCTACATTTGAAGTTCACCCAAAAACCAAAAATGATGAAAAAAACTGTACTCATGCTGTTTGTAGGGCTTTTATCCTTAGGGATGTACGCTCAAGAAACTGCTAAAATCGAATTTAAGAGCGAGACTATTGATTACGGAGAAATTGAAAGAGGTAGTGATGGTGTTCGCGTATTTGAATTTACCAATACCGGCGATGTTCCTTTGGTAATCAGCAATGTAAGATCTAGCTGTGGATGTACTATCCCCAAAAAACCAGAAGAGCCTATTATGCCTGGTAAAATTGGTAAAATTGAAGTGAAATATGACACCAACAGGGTTGGTCCTATCAGAAAGGCCATTACTGTAACCTCTAATGCGGATACACCTACAAAGGTTTTGAAAATTAAGGGAACAGTTAAAAATCCTGGAGCGAAGTAAGCAAAAAGAAAATTATATGCTAAAATCCCCAAAACCGGTTTGGTTATGGGGATTTTACTTTTTTAGTCGTCGTCAAACATCTTTTTAAGGACAAAGGTAAACAGCAAGTCCGTATTATACCTTTCTATCAATACTCTGACTCGTTTTCCTTCTTTTTCGTTCAGCATTTCAAGGATTTCCTGAAGCTTATATTTATGGACTTTTCTACCATTGACCGCCAAAATAACATCTCCTTCTTGGAGACCTGCCTCTGCAGCTGGACTTCCCGCACGTATACCGGAAACCACTATTTCTGGAACTAGACTTAATCGGGTTTTGTTTTCCAGCAAAATTTGAACATTTCCAAAAGTATTCGCATTATCTTCCTTTACAACTCCATTTGCATCTGCAATACTTTCTGCAATATATCGCAGGCCGTTATGTTGGAGGTCTATACCTGCCAGATTATAATGAAAAGGCTCTTTGAAATTTCCATTCTTCTTAAGCGTCACCAATCCTCTGGCGTAATCGAACACCATGTTAAAACGTTTAAGTACTTCACCCCCCAAGCTACCGTTCCGGTCACCTAGACTATCCAACCCTTGAAAAGATTCACGATATGGAAAAGCAACTTTAGCCTCATCTAGTTCAAAACCACCTATCCGAACCCCGTTTATTTTACTTCGCTTCCCAAAAATATCACCGCTCAAGCCTCTCCCTAAATGATCTTCGTAGTTTTTTTCCGGAATTTCCAAGCCCTTTTCTGATGATGGAAACAGCCACAGCGCATCACTACTTCCGGTATCCACCAACAATTTAACCGGCACATTGGCGGTATCCTTCATTAAAACAGTGCCTTCTACATAGGCTTTTCGTTTTTCTATGGTAAGAGGAATGGTTTGCGTTTTTCTTCGATTTCTATACTTATAATGTTTCGGACTGTGCAACTTCAGTATTCCAGAAGCATAATTCACCTCCACTATAAAATCCCTAAAAAGATCATACCCCATAATACCATGTACAGGAATTCCCAAAAATGTAGAAAAGTTGATTCCCCTATCCAAAACAACATATAGCTCCTGGGAATAATTTTTTGCTTTTCCCAGCTTAAATGCGTTGTTTCTGGAACTCAACGCTTTCATAGGCTCTCCATCACCTAGGCCTCGAATAGTAACTTCGGTAACATTGTTAATGGGTATGGAATCTGACTCGGAAAGATTAAACAGAATAGGCTTACTCACCCCAGAATCCAAAATAAATGTGAGTTCCGTACCATTGATCTCTACCGGGATGATGATAAGGTTGTTGATAAGCTCAAATTTTATCTTTTCAAATTTTTCACCCTTGGGTAGGCTATACCCTTGCGCCAAAACAAAGAAAGGCACCATTAAAAGAAACGTAAAAAAGATGATATTTTTCCTCAACATACTTAAATTCAACTGGTCATACTTATTAAATATACAAATTAAGGTTCAGACTTCATCTCAATTTAACATTTCAATAAACAAAGAATTATTCCTTAAAGTTGTTGTTTTCGATAGTTGGTTTTCTCATTTTTGCCAAAACTTTAGCACATGCCAAGTATCTCAAAGAAAGGGACACAGATGCCCTCATCTCCCATCCGTAAATTGGTACCCTACGCGGAAGCTGCCAAAAAACGAGGAACTCATGTAATTCACCTAAATATTGGGCAACCCGATATTAAGACCCCAAAAGTGGCTTTGGATGCCGTAAGAAACCACACTATTGAAGTACTTGAGTACAGCATGACCCAAGGTTCTGAGGAGTATCGTCAAAAAATTGCCGCTTACTATGCCAAACAGGATATTTTTGTTGATGCAGAAGATATTATTGTGACCACAGGTGGGTCCGAAGCACTATCATTTGCCATGGGGACCATTATGGATAATGATGATGAAATCATCATCCCTGAGCCATTTTACGCCAACTATAATGGCTTTGCCACCGCTGCGGGAGTTAATGTAAAACCTATTGCATCATCCATTGAAAATAATTTTGCCCTTCCTCCCATTGCAAAGTTTGAAGAGCTCATCACCCCAAAAACAAAGGCCATACTTATTTGCAACCCTGGGAACCCTACGGGATACCTGTACAGCAAAGAAGAAATTAAGCAGTTGGCCGAATTGGTCAAAAAACATAATCTTTTCCTTGTTGCCGATGAAGTATACAGGGAGTTCACCTACGATGGCAGGGAGCACTACTCCATTTTACAAGAAGAAGGGCTTGGGGAAAATTCCATTGTGGTAGACTCGGTTTCCAAACGATACAGCATGTGCGGTGCACGAATCGGGTGTTTGATTTCCAAAAACAAGGAAGTCATTGCAACTGCGCTAAAATTTGCCCAGGCCCGCTTATCGCCACCAACCTTTGCACAAATTGCCAGTGAGGCTGCATTGGAAACCCCTCAGGAATATTTTGATGATGTAATCGAGGAATATGTTTCCAGAAGAAATTTGCTTCTTACAGAGTTGAATAAATTGGATGGGGTAAAGGTAGCTACCCCACAAGGCGCCTTTTACTGCGTGGCAGAACTGCCCATTGACGATGCCGACCACTTTGCCCAATGGTTGCTCGAAAGTTTTGAGGTTGATGGAAAAACCGTGATGGTAGCCCCTGCAGCCGGCTTTTATGCAACGCCGGGATTGGGAAAAAACCAGATAAGAATTGCCTATGTGCTCGAAAAAGAGCAACTTGTAAAGGCTGTCCAAATTTTGGACAAGGCCTTAACCAAGTATAACGCCAAGTGAACATTCAGGAAAACATATCCTTAAAAAGCCACAATACCTTTGGCATTGATGTAAAGGCAAAGTTTTTTGTCGAGATTACGGGATTGGTCCAACTTCAAAAAGTATTGGAACTTAAGGCGTATCCTAAAAAGTTCATCATCAGTGGTGGAAGTAATATGCTACTCACCAAGGATATCGATGCACTTGTTATGCATATTGATTTGAAGGGCATTACCGTTGTCGAGGAAGATGAAGATACGGTAGAGGTAAAAGTAATGGCAGGTGAAAACTGGCATGAGTTGGTAATATGGAGCTTGGAACAAGGCTACGGTGGATTGGAGAACCTTTCATTAATTCCAGGGAATGTGGGCACTGCACCCATTCAGAATATTGGTGCATATGGTGTTGAATTAAAAGATGTTTTTGTGAGCTGTGCCGCCATGGACGTGAAAACTGGAGAACTAGAAGGTTTTGATAATGAAGCATGCAAATTTGGATACAGGGATTCCATTTTCAAAAATGAGGCAAAAGGGAAATATATTATCACATCGGTAGTTCTAAAACTGACCAAAAAAAACCATGCTCTTCATACAGGATATGGTTCTATTGAGAATGAACTTAAAAATAAGGGTATTGTTCACCCGACCATAAAAGATGTTTCTGATGCCGTGATTGCCATTCGAAAAAGTAAACTGCCCGACCCCAAAGAAATTGGTAACAGCGGTAGCTTTTTTAAAAACCCGATCATATCAAAAAAGGCCTTTGACAAATTCATTAAGTCCCATCCTGAAGCCCCCTTTTTCGAAATTGATGACAATCAATATAAAATTCCAGCCGGTTGGCTTATAGAACAATGCGGTTTTAAGGGAAAACGTTTTGGAGACGCAGGCGTACATGACAAGCAAGCCTTGGTTTTGGTAAACCATGGGAATGCAACGGGCAAAGAAATACTTTATCTGGCCAAACAGATCCAAGAAGAGGTAAAGAAAGTTTTTAAAATTAAAATTCAGCCGGAGGTAAACCTTATAAAATAAAATAACCCTCGCATTGAAGTCAATAACGAGGGTTATACCAAACCAAACTAACCAAACTTATATATGTTATCCGGGCTACAAAACCCTTTATTTCTTTGCTAAATCCGCTAAACAAAATGCTTTTTCTGTCTTAGCTTTGTTTTATATACGAGATAAATCCTATTTTAGATTTTGGCCCCTTAAAAAATTTTACCAAAAGCATCATAAATGAGCACATTGATCGAGAGACATATTGTTTCACTCCTAGCGGAAAAAGACGATAAGGCTATTTCCCTACTCTACGAAAATTACGGGGACACGCTCTTTGGTGTTGCTTATAAAGTGGTAAAAGATGAAGATTTGGCTCAAGACGTGCTTCAGGAAAGCTTTATAAAAATCTGGAAAAAAGCAGATACTTACGATGCTTCCAAAGCAAAACTTTTTACCTGGTTGTTCCGGATTACCAGAAATACAGCCATAGACAAGTTAAGAAGTGTTACCAATAAATCCGATAAGGAAATCCAAATAGACGTTTCGGACGTATATAATGTAGGAGTAAAGGGCATAAACCCGGAACATCTGGACATCCAAGAAAACTTGGACAAAATTGAAGATAAGTACAGAATTGTTCTAGAAGCCCTGTTTTTTGAGGGGATGACGCAGCAGGAGGCGAGTGATGAATTGGAAATACCCTTGGGAACCATAAAGTCCAGATTAAAAATTGGACTTAGGGAACTTGGAAAGATTTACGGCACAACCATGTCTTTACTCTTTATCTTAAATCTATTATCATGAAAGAGAAAGTTAAAATATTTTTAGAATCGGACATTTTGGAAAAGTATCTTTTGGGAGATACCACCAAAGAAGAAGCCCAAAAGGCGGAGAGGTATATTGCCATGTATCCCGAAGTAAGGGAAACATACGATACGCTACAGAAAAACTTGGAAACATTTGCCAACTTGTATGCCAAAAAGACCCCAGAAGGTCTTAAGGAAATTATTATGGCCAGCGCCAAGAAAGAAACCATGGTAAGCAAAAGGTTTATGCGCTACGCCGTTGCAGCAAGTGTGGCTATTATGATTTTTGCCGGTTCCTCTCTCTTCTTTTGGAACGAGAACCAAACACTTCAAGAAAAAAACACCATGGTCACCAACCAAATCAAGTATTTGGAGAATAATATGAAAGATCAGTTGGCGGACATGAGAAACCAATTTATCGTTCTGAACAATCCTTCCACAAAAAAATATAAGGTAAATGGGGAGCGCGAGGGCAAAGAACTTAAGGCCATTGCTTACATTAATCCTGTTAAAAAACTATCCTACATCAACGTAAGCAACGTTCCAGAACTTCCTGAAGACAAATGTTTCCAGATGTGGGCAGAAGTCAATGGTGAGTTAGTGAATTTGGGCGTAATCAAGAATTTTGACGAAAAAGATAAACTTCTTGCACTACCCTATGCAGATAATGCCGTAGGCTACATTACGGTTGAGCCCAAAGGCGGAAACAGTACTCCATCCGTGGACAATATCGTGGCCAACATCAAATATTAACACACGACTTTAAAGAATCCTTAAACCACCCTTCCTTTAGCAAGGTATTTTGTACCTTTGTACAAAAGTTGAAACATGAAGTTAGCATTAGTAACCATCGGATTATTAGCCCTTGCCTTTGCAGGGATCGCTATTAAAATCTGGGGGAAAAAAAACGGTGAGTTTGCTGGAACTTGTGCGAGCCAAAGTCCATTTTTGAACAAGAATGGCGAAGCTTGTGGTTTTTGTGGTAAACTTCCCGAAGAACAAGATTGTAAAAAAGACACAGTTACAAACACCCAATAATTCTTAATTTTTTTAGGTAAGACTCATTTTTTGGAAAAAACCGACGATTCCATCAAGGAGATTATACAAAAGGCAAAAAAAGGAAACCAAATTGCCTTCAGCACACTTCTTGACACTTTTTGGAACGACGTTTACGGCTTTCAAGTGCTTAGGACCAAGAATGAAAATGACGCCGAGGATATTACCATTAGGACATTTTCCAAGGCTTTTGATAAAATTGATACCTACGATGAAAATTATGAGTTCAAGACTTGGCTTATCACCATTTCCAAAAATCTTCACGTAGATCTTCTTCGCAAACGGAAAAAAAGTCTCATGAACGAGATGGAATCCCGTGGAGATGAAGTAAAGAGGGTCTTGGACGAAACTCCCACGGTAGAAGACCGCTTGATAACCGAGCAAAACCTTGCCAATCTGCTTAGGGACATCAAAAAATTGAAGCCCCACTATCAAAAAGTCATTAACCTACGGTACTTCCATGAACTTAGCTATGCCGATATCGCCAAAGAACTCAACGAACCCGTAAACAATGTAAAGGTTAAGTTGCTCCGAGCAAAAAAACTTCTGGCAGAAATCATTAAAAAAAAGTGACGCGGTTCAAGGGATAAAGTTTCCTTCCCAGTTTTGTATCTTTGTCAATCTAAAATTGTTGTATGAGCACAAGCGTAGCAGAAAACGTTCTTCCTCCCAAAGGAAAGCCCAAATGGCTAAGGGTTAAGCTCCCAACGGGTAAAAAATATACTCAGTTGAGGGGACTTGTGGACAAGTACGATTTACATACCATTTGCACTTCTGGTAGTTGCCCTAACATGGGTGAATGTTGGGGAGAAGGTACCGCTACCTTTATGATCTTAGGAAACATTTGTACCCGTTCCTGCGGATTTTGCGGAGTAAAAACAGGCCGTCCCGAAACAGTGGACTGGGCAGAGCCCGAAAAAGTGGCCCGTTCCATAAAAATCATGCAAATAAAGCATGCCGTGCTCACCTCCGTAGATCGCGACGACCTAAAGGATATGGGATCCATTATTTGGGCGGAAACAGTAAAAGCCGTTAGACGGATGAATCCAGAGACCACAATGGAAACTCTTATCCCAGATTTTCAAGGAATCTCCAACCATTTGGATAGAATAATCGATGTGGCTCCCGAAGTGATTTCCCATAATATGGAAACCGTAAAAAGATTGACACGCGAAGTTAGGATTCAGGCTAAATACGAAAGAAGCCTAGAAGTACTTGACTATTTAAAGAAAAATGGAGCAAACAGAACCAAATCGGGTATTATGCTTGGTCTGGGCGAAGAAGAAAGCGAGGTTATCACCACCATGGAAGACCTCAGAAAAGCAGATGTAGATGTAATAACCATTGGCCAATATTTGCAGCCTTCCAAAAAACATTTACCCGTAAAACAGTTTATTTTACCGGAGCAATTCAAAAAATATGAGGAAATAGGATTGGAAATGGGCTTCAGACATGTGGAAAGTGGAGCATTGGTCCGCTCATCGTACAAGGCGCACAAACATATTCACTAGCTCAACCACCCCTCTCCCAACCATGAAAAGCATTACTGTTGGAATAAATGGCTTCGGCCGCATAGGCAGAACCCTTTTTAGGCTTTTGCTAAACCATCCAAATATTAAGGTAGTGGCCATTAACGACTTGGCCAATGCTGAAACCTTGGCCCATCTATTAAAATATGACAGCATTCACGGGGTACTGAACAAGGAAGTGTCCTATAAGGACAATAAAATCCTGGTCGATGGTAGGAAAATACCAGTTTTAAACCACAATCACCCCAAAGAAATAGATTGGAGTTCACACAAGGTTGATATCGTCATAGAATCCACAGGAAAATTCAAGACAAGGGAAGAATTGGAGTTCCATATAGAAAATGGAGCTAAAAAAGTGATTCTTTCTGTTCCTCCGATAGATGAATCCATAAAAATGGTGGTTTTGGGCGTTAATGAAGGAATTATAAACAACGAGGACCAAATAATTTCCAACGCTTCCTGCACCACCAACAATGCAGCTCCGATGATCAAGGTAATCAACGAATTGTGCGGCATAGAACAGGCCTATATTACCACAATACATTCCTATACTTCGGACCAGAGTTTGCACGATAGTCCTCACCGCGACCTTCGCAGGTCCAGAGCAGCAGGACAATCCATAATACCAACCACCACCGGTGCCGCGAAAGCATTGACAAGTATTTTTCCCGAATTATCCGATGTAATAGGTGGATGTGGCATCAGAGTCCCCGTTCCCAATGGCTCACTTACGGACATTACCTTCAATGTTATCAAGGAAACTTCTATTGAAGAAATAAATGCTACCTTTAAAAAGCAAGCAGAAAACAAACTTAAAGGCATACTCAATTATACCGAAGACCCCATTGTTTCTATTGATATAAACAATAGTTGTTACTCTTGTACGTTTGATTCATTAATGACCTCCGTTATCGGTAAAATGGTGAAAATCATTGGATGGTACGATAACGAAACTGGATATTGCTCCAGAATAATTGATTTAATAGCTTTGCTCATAAAGAAAAAATACGTTTGATCTTCAACCTTATTAATAAAAAGATAGTTGAAAAATCACTACTTCTGTTGTGCATATTACTATGCGCACAAATCTCTTTTGGGCAAAACGATGGCGACACCACAGCAGATGCAAAGGCCATTTTAAATGAGTTCCTGCAGTATCGCCACGAAAACAAGGTGGACAAAGCTCTTGAAGCTTTAAATGAGGCAGCGAATATCGCAGAGAGGAATGAAGACTCAGGCCTTTTATTGGACATCTATCATCAGATGTCGAAATTGCTCTTGGAGGAAGGGGACCGTGATTCTGCACTTTTTTATTGGGACAGGGCCACTTATTATTTAAAAGACAATTCCTATCCTTTGGGAGAAGCATTTCACCTATACCTTGATGCAGCTCTTAGATACGATGAAGGAAACAATTTTCAGGCGTTAAAACAATTGGAAGAGTCCAGAAAGCTAAGCAACAACAGGAACCTAACCAATAACATTCTTTTACTTGAGGCCAATATCTACACAAATATTGAAAAGTATGATGATGCCATAAAAAACCTACATGCCCTAATTGTTAACTCAGATAATGAAGAACGTGCATATCTAGCCACTAGGGCAAACTTACAATTGGCAAAAATAAGCGTAACACTGGATGACCTGGAAGAAGGTATAATACATTCCAAAGCTGCTTTGGAACTTGCTGAAAAGCACGGTTTCTCCAAAGAAATCAAAAATGCCTACGAACAATTGTCCAATATATATGAGACCAGTGGCAACTACTACGAATCATTGGTTTACACCAAAGGCTTGGCACAAATAAATGATTCCATATTTAATATGGAAAAGACAAAGCTGGAATCAGATACCGCCGACAAAATCAGGTTCGAACACCAAATGAACGAGGTAAATAAACTCCAAGCCAAAAACGAAGAGTTAAGTGAATCCAAAAACCGTTCAGAAATCACGGCCATACTTACATCCGCATTTTTGACGATTATCTCGCTTTTGGCAGTGTCTCTGTTCCGGAACAATCAAATCAAACTTAAAACAAACGATCTCCTTTATACCAAAAACAAAGAATTGGAGTTGGCCAGGGATGCAGCGGTTTCTGCCATGGAGGCCAAGACGAATTTCCTATCCACTGTTACCCACGAACTGCGAACGCCCTTGTATGCCGTAACAGGACTTACGCATCTTTTATTGGAAGAGAACCCCTCAGAACATCAAAAAGAGCACTTAAAGTCACTTAAATTCTCTGGGGAATACCTGCTTAACTTCATAAACGATATTCTTCAGATCAATAAAATTGATGCGGAGAAACTGGAGCCGCTCAACATAGAGTTTAAATTGCACAAGGTATTGGATGATGTCGTGGAATCACTGCAACAAAACGCCCACGAGAAAAAGACGGAACTAATCTTAGATTATGATCCAACCATTCCAAAAAAATTAATGGGAGACCCCATCAAACTATCCCAAATATTCATTAACTTGGTCGGTAACGCTCTTAAATTCACCAAAAACGGTAAAGTTGAGGTCATTGCCAAAATGCTGAAAAAAGATGAGGACCAAGTAAAACTATATTTCGAAGTACGGGACAATGGAATCGGTATTTCCGAAGACCAACAGAAAAATATCTTTGAAAGTTTTGAGCAAGGATCTATCCAAATCAACAGGGAATATGGAGGCACCGGCCTTGGTTTAACCATCGTAAAGAGCCTTTTGGGCTTGTTTGGCAGTACCATTCATTTGGATAGTGAATTAGACCATGGAAGTTCATTCTATTTTGAGATGGATTTGGATTATGAAACCAATGAAAGTGAAGAAGTTCCCTTTGAACTTATCCCGGAAGAATTCCAATTTAAAGGGTTGCACGTGTTAGTGGTGGAAGACAATAAGATCAATCAGGTCATCACCAAAAAAATGCTCACCAAAAAAGAAATTACCTGCGACATTGCCAACAATGGCAACGAAGCCATAGACATGGCCAAAAACAATACCTACGATGCCATTTTAATGGACATCCACATGCCCGGTATTAGCGGTGAGGAAGCCACTAGACAGATACGAAAGTTTGATCAAAACATCCCAATCATTGCATTGACAGCTATTTCTTTAGATGACAGTTTGGACAGTTTCTACGAAGCAGGCTGTAACGATGTGGTCACCAAGCCATTTAAGCCAGAAGTATTCTATCAAAAGATAGGTGAGAATATTTTCCGCAGCAAAATGCAAGGTTCTGTTTAGAACAACCCATCAATTAAACTTTTTAAAATTCCCTCATCTTCTTTGGAGAAACTATGCGATATTTCCAGATAGTAAAGATTTTCCACCCTACCCTCTAACCGGACAAAGTCCTTTTCAGTGGTCAGGATCATTTCAAAGCCTTTAAACTGTTCAATTTCTTTGTCGGTAAAGTGATGATGATCCCCAAATTCGAAATGCTCAAAACAAATACCTGCTGCTTCTAAATACCGAACCAACGGTTCCGGCGAAGCTATACCAGTAACCAAGGCCAATTTTTTGTCCTTCAATTTGGGCAACTGTAATTTTTTCTGTCCGCCATCGGTTACAAAATCATTGTATTTTAAAGTCGCAAATAGTACTTTTTGATACGATTTTGGTCGAAGCTTGGTCATTATCTCATTCCGTTCCGATTCTTGTAAAGCTTCCGGGCATTTAGTCACGATGATCAAATCTGCACGATCGGCCTCTTTTTTGGCATCCCGCAGGCTGCCCGTGGGCAAATACCAATCATTTACGTACAAGTTTTTATAGGTGGTCAGCAAAATTGACAAAGTCGGTGCTACCCTTCTATGTTGAAAGGCATCATCCAAGACAATGACATTTGGATGAATCGAACTTTCCAGTTTCTCTATGCCATTCCGCCTGTCGGCATCAACGGCAACCGTTACCTCAGGAAATTTTTTATGAATTTGATAGGGTTCATCACCCAACTCCAACACCGTACTATCAGCATCTGCCGAGTAAAAGCCTTGAGATTTACGCTTGTATCCTCGACTCAGCACCGCAGCGTTTCTATTGCTCAATATCCGCAGTAAATATTCCGTCATCGGGGTTTTTCCCGTTCCGCCTACGCTCAAATTACCAACACAGATGGTCGGGGTATTGTACGATTTGGATGAGAAGACGGCCACATCGAACAAGAAGTTTCGGACATAGACCACCAGGGCATAGACCAACGAAATGGGAAACGCTATTTTTCGAAGCAATTGAAGCATTGAACGAAAATATAATATTTTATCTTTAGCCCACTTAACATTTTTAAAATGACCGTTAACGAGATAGCAAAAGTGCTTGAAGAATTGGCACCTTTGGCACATGCCGAAGATTTTGACAACGTAGGCTTATTGGTGGGTGACCCCAATATGAAGGTTGAAGGTGTTTTGGTGACTTTGGACACACTTGAAAACGTAGTGGACGAAGCCATCGAAAAAAAATGTAACCTGATCGTAAGCTTCCACCCCATCATCTTTAAAGGCTTAAAAAGGTTGACAGGTAGCAACTACGTGGAGCGTGTGGTACTTAAAGCCATTGCAAACAATATTGCCGTTTACAGTATGCACACCGCATTGGACAACAGCAAAATGGGCGTCAACGCTAAAATTTGCGAGGTTTTGGGTTTAAAAAATCCAGAAATCCTTATTCCAAGGGCCAACAGCATTAAAAAATTGACGACCTATGCTCCAACTGCCGATGCAGCACAAATAAAATTGGCCTTGTTCAAAGCTGGTGCTGGAGATATTGGGAACTACAGCAATTGCAGTTACAGTTTGGAGGGTGTTGGAAGTTTTAAGGCAGAAAACGGTGCCCATCCAACAATAGGAAAAGTTGGTGAAGTTCATTTTGAAAAAGAAACACAAATCAACGTTATTTATTCGTTTGAGAAGGAAAAATCTATTCTAAAAGCGCTTTTTGGCGCACATCCTTACGAAGAAGTCGCCTATGAAGTACTCACATTGGAAAACACCAACCAAGATTTAGGTATGGGGATGATGGGCACACTTGATACCGAAATGGATGAAAAAGACTTCCTTTTGTTCGTTAAAAAACGAATGGGTGCCTCCGTAGTGCGACATTCCAAGTTGTTAGAAAAAAAATTGAAAAAAGTCGCTGTTTTAGGGGGTAGCGGGGCATTTGCCATCGGGGCCGCCAAGAAGGCCGGAGCCGATATTTTAGTGACCGCAGACCTTAAATATCACGATTTTTACCAAGCCGAAAACCAACTGGTAGTCGCCGATATTGGGCACTTTGAAACTGAGCAGTTTACAAAAGATTTATTGGTTGATTATCTTACGAAAAAAATTCCTAATTTTGCAATCTCTTTATCGGAGAGTATAACGAATCCCATCAAGTATTTATAAAATATATGGCGAACAAGAAAGAAAGCACTGTAGAGGATAAATTGAGAGCATTGTACGATTTGCAACTTATCGACTCTAGAGTGGATGAAATCCGCAATGTTAGAGGTGAATTGCCTTTGGAAGTACAGGACTTGGAAGATGAAGTTCTTGGTCTTAAAACCAGAATGGACAAATTGAAAACGGATGTTGAAACCGTTAATTTTGAGATTACTGCCAAGAAAAATCTTATTGACGAGTCCAAGGCGCTTATGAAAAAATACAGTGAGCAGCAGAAAAATGTAAGGAACAGCCGCGAGTTCAACTCGTTGAGCAAAGAAGTAGAGTTTCAAGAGTTGGAGATTCAATTGGCCGAAAAGAACATTAAAGAGTTCAAAGCACAGATTGAGCAGAAAAAAGAAGTGATTGCCGCTACCAAGGAAAAACTATCCGAGCGTGAAGGTCACTTAAAGCACAAAAAAGGTGAATTGGATGCTATTCTTGCAGAAACCGAAAAAGAGGAAAAAGCCCTTTTGAAAAAATCTGAAGAATACGAGGATAAAATCGAAGAGCGTTTGATCAAGGCTTACAAAAGAATACGTCATAATGTAAAGAACGGTTTGGCCGTAGTTCCAGTAGAACGTGGAGCTTCCGGTGGTTCTTTCTTCACTATTCCACCACAGGTTCAGGTAGAGATTGCATCTCGCAAAAAAATCATTACCGATGAGCACAGTGGCAGAATTTTGGTAGACCCTCTTTTGGCTGAAGAAGAGCAAGACAGAATGGAAAAGCTTTTTGCCAAGCTTTAATCCAACAAGTTTAAAAATATAAAGCCACCTTTAGGTGGCTTTTTTGTTTTATAAAATATCATTTCGAAATGAGCGAAGTCGCAGTACCGAATGATACCTTAAATCCATTCTTATTTCAAGAAAATTAGTGTCACACCACTACGAGAAAAAAGATGTCTCGACTGCGCTCGACATGACACGATTGACACCCTACTTCTCTAAAAGCTCCAAGATTTTATCTTCCACTTCTTTGGAATCCCACTTTTCTTCAATATTTGGGAGTTGCATCACTTCCTGCATAATAGTCTCTTGCTTGTCTCCAATGCCCAAGGCTTCGGCATAAGGTCTATCAGAAAAAGTAACACGGCTATACACAGGCACCCATTTCTCAGGATGTTTGTTGGCAAAATGCTTTTCAATCTTTTTTTGCAACAAGAATTTTGGGTCGGCTGTTTTACTGCTCATTTCCACAAAGTTCCTGTAGCTCAACTCAGCAATGGCATCGGCATTGGGTTTACGCTCTTTTTGATATTCAGAAAAAACAGTCTCCCAATCATCGCCATGCTTCAACATAAGTTGGTTGAGCACATAGATATCCTCAAAACCAGCGTTCATGCCCTGCCCATAAAATGGCACAATGGCATGCGCCGAATCGCCCACTAAGGCCACTTTGTTCCAATAGGTCCATGGATAGCACTTCATGGTCACCATTGCACTGGTAGGGTTGTTAAAAAAATCTTTGGTCAGATCTTCAATTTCTTTCCGAACATTGGGGAAATGTTTCTTAAAAAACTCCCTTGCTTGATTTTCCGTCTTGATACTTTCAAATGACACATCTCCTTCAAAAGGCAAAAACAGGGTACAGGTAAAGCTCCCATCAATATTGGGCATGGCGATTAGCATAAACTCGCCCCTCGGCCAAATGTGAAACGAATTTTTATCCAACTTATGGGTGCCATCTGCATTAGCGGGTATTGTTAGTTCTTTGTAACCTACATCGATAAAATGTTGAGAATAATTGAATCGACTACGGCGCTGCATTTTGTGACGCACACGGGAAAACGCACCATCACAACCAAAAATCAAATCGAAATCGTACTCTTTCCACTCGCTTTTCTCTGTTTCGCCGGTATAGATTTTAGCATCAGGTAAATTTACATCCCAGACCTTTTCGTTAAATCGAAAGGTAGCCCCTTCCTCCTCTGCCAAATCAATCATCCGCTTGTTGAGAATCCCCCTAGAAATGGACCAAATAGCTTCGCCATCCTTTCCATATTTTTGAAAATACATGGGTTTATCATTCACATGCATGGCACGCTTGTCCAACGGAATGGCCAAATCTTTGATTTTATCCCCAATACCTACCTCATTGAGGGAACGCCAACCTCTATTGCTCATCGCAAGGTTGATAGATCTTCCTGAAAACTTGATGGTCCTAATATCAGGTCTTCTATCAAAAACGGTAACCTTGTGACCAATTCTTCGAAGATAAATTGCTAAAAGGGAACCCACCAATCCGGAACCGATGATGGCTATGTTTGTTGGAGTCTGTGCCATAAATGCCCAAAGGGCCTATTCTGATTAAAGCGATAAAAATAAGCATTTTGCTTGGTAAACTATTCTGATTTCAAGGTTTCACCTCACCCAATCAATTTTTGTTTAATTTTTTATTATTTTTATTAAACAATAAATCAAGGTTGACACACAAAAAGCCCCATCTACCCACAAAAACATGTCCGGTATGCGAACGCCCATTTGCTTGGAGAAAGAAATGGGCCAAGGATTGGGACCAAGTAATTTATTGCAGCGAAAGATGCAGAAAAAACAAAAATAAGTATGGAGACTAGCCTCATTTGGTTTGGGAACAACCTAAGGGTACACGATAACGAAGCTTTGCATTCAGCGGCAAAAGCAGAAAAGGTCATTGCCGTGTACTTTTTTGACCCAAGGCATTTTCAAATCAATTCCTTTGGCTTCAAAAAAATGGAACGTTTTAGGGCCAAGTTTTTGCTGGAGACGGTGCATCAACTCAAAAAGAATTTGGAGAAGCTCAACATCACCCTTCTCCTCTATCATGAAAAACCAGAGGACAAAATTCCTGAATTGGTAAAACAGTTCCACATCAACACTATTTTTCTTCAAAATGAATGGACTTCAAAAGAAGAGCATGTGATAAAAACCGTTGAAAACCGTGTACCCGAAGCAGTTACTTTTCACAAAACCTATGATCAGTTCTTATTTCATCCTGATGATATTCCCTTTGATTCCTACACTCATATTCCACAGGTATTTACGGCTTTCCGTAAAAAGTGCGAGAAACATTGTCCAGTGAGGCCCTGTTTTGAAAAACCAGTGCCAAAACCCACCGAAAACAGAATAGAATCAACAACTGAAATCCCAACATTGGAAACACTTGGCTTTTCCAACTTTGAAACAGACCATAGGTCCGCCTTCCCTTTTGAGGGAGGGGAAGACAACTCCTTAAAACGTATGCAGCAGTACTTTTGGGGCACCAAAAGACTGGCGTACTATAAAAAGACCAGAAATGGATTGGTGGGCACCGATTACAGTTCCAAATTCTCCGCATGGTTGGCCAATGGCAGTATTTCGGCTCGGACCATTTATTGGGAAGTGAAACGTTTTGAAAAAGAAATCAAAAAAAATCAAGATACTTATTGGTTGATTTTTGAACTGATTTGGCGGGATTACTTTAAATATATTTCACTAAAGCACGGCAACCAAATTTTTAAGATTGATGGTATCCTTCAAAAAGATTACGATTGGAAAACCAACAACACTGCCAAGCAGGACTGGATCAATGGCGAAACGAATGATAATTTTGTAAACGCCAATATGATAGAACTCAAACAAACAGGATGGATGAGCAACCGTGGTCGACAGAACGTGGCCAGTTATTGGTCTAAACACCTAAAACAAGATTGGCGCATAGGTGCCTCCTATTTTGAAGCCATGCTTATTGACTACGATGTGCACAGCAATTGGGGCAACTGGATGTACAATAGCGGCGTAGGGAACGACCCGAGGAACAGAACTTTTAACATCAAAAGACAGGCGGAGATGTACGACCCGCACAAAAAATTTCAAAGCCTTTGGCTGCAACCTTCTTTATTCTAGTTCATGAAAACGCTAAGACTTATCCTAGGTGATCAGCTCAATCTTTCCCATAGCTGGTTCAACCACGTAAATGATGACAACCTATATCTAATGGCGGAAATGCGCCAAGAAACGGATTATGTAAAACATCATATCCAAAAAGTGGTCGGTTTTTTTAGTTCCATGCGGAATTTTGCCAATGCCTTGGAGAACGAAGGACAACAGGTGCTTTACTTTAAGATTGGTGACAAAAACAATCCTCAAAACTTACCAGACCTCATCAAAAAAACCATTTCGGAACACCAAATTGAAAAGTTTGAATACCAATTGCCCGATGAATATCGACTGGACGAACAGCTCAAGAAAATTTGCGAATCTATTTCCATCCCCTCCGAGGCTTTTGATACGGAACACTTTTACACGAGCAGAGATGAACTGAAAAACCACTTTAAAGGGAAAAAACAATTGTTGATGGAAAGCTTCTATCGGATGATGCGGAAGAAGCACAACATTTTGATGGCCAACGAGCAACCGGAAGGCGGCAAATGGAACTTTGATCAGAGTAATCGTAAAAAATGGGACGGGTCCCCCGGCATTCCCAAGGAACTGTCATTCAATAAAGATGTAAGCGAGCTGTTGGAAGAAATCCAAGGTGCGCAAGTGAATACCTTTGGGAATATTGATGCTAAAAACTTTCCTTGGCCCACATCCTACCAAGCATGCCAAGAGCTACTGGAATTTTTCTGTTCCGACCTGTTGAAATATTTCGGGGATTACCAAGATGCCCTGCATACCCAACAAAAATACCTGTTCCATTCTCGATTGTCGTTTGCTATGAACAGTAAAATGCTATCTCCAAAAGAGGTCATTGATACCGTGATAGATTATTACTACGAACACAAAGATGAAATCCATATTTCACAAGTGGAAGGATTTATTCGGCAAATATTGGGTTGGCGGGAATATATGCGCGGGATATATTGGAAAGAAATGCCCGGTTATGCCAAATTGAACAAACTGGAAAACCATAATCCCCTACCCGGTTTCTTTTGGACGGGAAAGACAAAAATGAACTGTCTCCACAAAAGCATCACTCAAAGTTTGGACGATGCCTACGCACACCACATTCAACGCTTAATGATTATTGGCAACTATGCTCTGCTCACCCAAGTTGACCCTAACGAAGTCGACGCCTGGTATCTGGGAGTTTACATTGATGCCATTGAATGGGTGGAAATCACTAACACCCGAGGGATGAGCCAATTTGCCGATGGAGGTCTTGTGGCCACCAAACCCTATGTGAGCAGCGCCAATTACATCAATAAAATGGGTAATTATTGTAAGGAATGCACCTATAGTCATACTGTTAAGTCGGGAGAGAATTCCTGTCCGTTCAATGCGCTTTACTGGAACTTTTTAGAGAAAAAGAAAGCGCATTTTAAGAACAATCAACGAATGTCGATGATGTTGAGCTTGCTGGAAAAGAAAAGCAAGGAAGAGTTAAACGAGTTGCGAGAGCGGGCCCGCAACATTATCGAGCAGCCTGATCAATTTTAATTTTTAACAATACTACGTAATCCCAAGACTCAAATTTCGACGTATATATTTTAGAATATTCCGCTACGGCGCCTATATATAAAAAGTCCTTCACAATACGTTGCGAAGGACTTTTCACTTTTAAGAAGCCGCTATCCTATTTCAAGATTTCGTCCACGATACCGTATTCCAAAGATTCTTCGGCACTCATCCAGTAATCACGGTCAAAATCTTTCATCACCTTATCGTAGTCTTGGCCACAATTGTCCGATAAGATTTTAGCGCCCAATTCCTTGGTCTTGATGATTTCCCTAGCTTGGATTTCGATATTCGAAGCTTGCCCTCTAGCTCCGCCACTAGGCTGGTGAATCATAACACGGGCGTGCGGCTGAATAAACCTTCTGCCCTTTTCCCCTACCGATAACAGGATGGAGCCCATAGAGGCAGCCAAACCAGAACATACCGTAGATACAGGGCTTTTAATCTGCTTTATGGTGTCGTAAATAGCAAAACCAGAGGTTACGTACCCTCCTGGGCTATTGATAATCAATTGAATCTCTTTATTGTTCAGCATATCCAAATACAGTAACCTGTCGATTACATGCTTCGCAGAATCATCATCTACTTGGCCCCACAAAAACACTTTGCGGTCTTCTAACAGTTTCTCTTGGATCAATTCCTGAACTTTTCCTTTTTTTGAACTCATTTCTTAGGTGTTGTAAGACTTCAAAAATAATCAAATTCCAAGGAAGTTTGTGCACTTGTTTTTCACAATAGTGCCATTATGATTTTATCCGCACTTTTTAAAGGAATACATCCGGTATCAAATCCTATGTCAATTCCTCAGATTGCCTATAAGTTTAGATACAGGTGTTTTAAAAAAGGCAACTCCAGAAACAGATTTAATTGGTCAGGCTTTTTAAAATGGGGCACAAAATAACAGATTTTCATGGTATATTTGGTTAAAAACCAGATATGAAGACCTATTACATCCTTGGACTGTTCGCCTTTTTATTGATTTCCGCCTGCAAAACAGAATCAAAAAAATCCGAAGAAACCGATGAAGCCACCAAACCCGAAAAAACCGTTCCCGAACGTATCGCGGAAGCGCACGGGTTTGACAACTGGAAGGATGTTGAGGCAATCACTTTTACTTTTAACGTGGACAGGGATTCCATGCATTTTGAGCGCAAATGGGACTGGAGACCGAAAACGAACATGGTAACTGCCATTTCTGGGGCCGACACCTTGACGTATGACCGTGCGGATATGGACAGCATTGCCCTAAAAACCAATGGTGGTTTTATTAACGATAGATACTGGCTAATGGCCCCGTTTAATTTGATGTGGGACTCCAACAACTATACTTACGAGCACACGGCCGAGGCCACTGCTCCGATTAGCGAGACACCCATGCAAAAACTCACTATTGTATATACCAACGAAGGTGGCTACACCCCTGGAGATGCATATGACTTCTATTTTAAAGATGATTACGTTGTTAGAGAGTGGGCCTATCGCAAATCCAACCAAGAAGAACCCAGTTTGGTTTCCACTTGGGAAGATTATGTGGATGTAGAGGGTTTACAGCTAGCAAAACAGCACAACCGACCAGATGGCGGCATGAGCCTTTATTTCACAGGGCTTTCGGTGAGCAAAGAATAGACACTTGATTATTTTGGGTTAAGAAAGCTCAAAAAAAAGACATTTAAGATTCCCCCCTAACATAACTAAAGGATGATGCTTTACATCGATTTTACACCAATTTTGGGGTGTAACAATGTAAAATACATCTCTATGAACAGGTTAGCCTTCATTTCAAAAACAATAGAATATGAAACAAATAATAGTATTGACTTTATCCGTATTGCTATTGGGAACAAGTTGTCAAAACGAAAAGGCAGTTTCCAATAAATCCTCTTTAGAAATATACGCAGACTCACTATTTCAAGAAAGTGTTGATAGTTCTCAAATTGCCGGAGGAGCAATCTTGGTTTTTCAAAATGGGGAAAAACTGTTAAAAAAATCATATGGCTATGCCAGTATAGAATTAACCGTGCCAATGCCAGAGAATGCGCAATTTGAAATTGGCTCTGTAACAAAACAATTCACGGCTGCTGCCATCTTAAAATTAGTAGAAGCCAAAAAACTTTCTTTAGAAGATGATTTTACAGATTATATTCCATTTGATACCAAAGGAAGAAAAATAACCATCCATAATTTACTGAATCACACTTCTGGAATTCCCAGTTATACTGAAATTCGAGAGTTTTGGGATTTATCGATTCAGGAACACCCAAGAGATTCTCTGGTACGATTAGTAGAGCGAAATGACTTTTTATTTGAACCAAATGAAGCATTAATTTATAATAACTCTGCTTACTTTTTTCTTGGATTAATTATAGAAAAGGTTACCGAACAAAGTTATGAGGAATTTCTAAAGCAAGAATTCTTTGAGCCTTTGGGAATGAATAGTACAAACTATTGCTCCAATAGTAAAGTAGTTAAGAATAAAGTTTATGGCTACAATTATTCCCCAAATGGTCTTCAGCAAAAACCGTACTTAAATCACACTTGGCCATATTCAGCAGGCTCACTTTGTAGCACAACTGAAGATTTACTCATTTGGATGAGAGCTTTACATACAGGAAAAGTATTGACAGAACCTATGTATCAAACAATGATTAGTCCAGACAATTTAAATGATGGGACTTCTGTTAGTTATGCGAAAGGTCTTGTCAATTTTTCAAATTATGGACATAACGAAATAGCTCATGGGGGAGGAATCCATGGCTTCCTTTCTGATACACGATATTTTCCTGAAGAGGATTTATACATCATATGTTTGATAAACACAACAGGACCTAGAGGTGGTGGGTTCTTTGCGGAGGAAATTACTTGGAAACTACTAGATAAAAAAGAATACAAACAAGTAGAATTGGATAGCGATTTTACAAATATTCAAGGAACTTATACTGGAGCCGTGAGAGGTGCGAATGTATCATTAGAAGTTAAATCGATAAAAAATGGCATAACACTGCAAGCTGTGGGGAACGACCAAATTGATACTTTGAAAGTTTATATTGGCAACAATACTTGGATGGACGGAAACGATAAGATAACCATTGAAAATAATGAGTTTCGTAAAAATAATATTTATAACTACTACATTTTAGAAAAGGAAAAATAAACAACGAAGGTTAACACGGTATATGAGATCATCATACCCACGGGGATGCTGTGCTTCAAACACTATACCGTTCCATTTCATTTTAATGCATCCTAAATACGGGCTTTTTGATACAAAAAATTTGAACATTTAAGAATAACTAAAACCAATATCATGACAACTAAACAAAACATTCAAATCATTGACACATTGTACAACGCTTTTTCAACTGGCGATATGCCAACGGTTCTAGGATTAATGCACCCTGATATCGAATGGAACGAAGCTGAAAGTAATTCGCTTGCAGATGGCAATCCCTATATTGGTCCAAATGCAATTTTAGAAGGCGTTTTTGCGCGTATTGGTGCTAGTCATGAATACTTTGGATTACAGGATGTAAAAATTCATGGTATGGATGACAACATGATCTTGGCCACCCTGCGATATGATGCCAAAGTAAATGCAACTGGAAAGAGCTACAATGCGCAAGTAGCACATCTATGGACGTTTAATGATGAAGGAAAAATTATTGCCTTTCAGCAATATGTTGATACCAAAAAGTTAGCGGACGCAGAAAATTAATTTCAATTATATAAACTGAATTGGAAAAAGTTGACCAATTTCTGGAGGAACATTATAAATATCTGAACAAGCAATATGAGTTAGGGTATTTTCTTGCTTCTGGACTAAAATTCCCAAGAACAGGTGGAATAATATTATCCAATCTCGAATCAAAAATAAAATCAAAATAAATCTTAAACGATTTAATATCTTATAAAAGTTAAGTATCTTATAGGTGATATACAGCACTTATAAAATTCCAAAAGTAAAAGACTTATGAGCTATTATTTTAGTACAATATTAAACGAGAAAGATTTCGAGAAGGCTATTGAAAAAGTAACTCTTGAATTAAAAAATGAAGGATTTGGGATTCTTACAGAAATAAATATTACCCAAACACTTAAGGAAAAACTGGGGGTGGATTTTAAAAAATATAGGATTCTGGGAGCATGCAATCCGCCATTTGCCCATGAAGCACTAACCCATGAGGAAAAAATTGGTCTCTTTTTGCCTTGTAATGTAGTGGTCCTGGAAAATGAAAATGGTGAGATTGAAGTAGCGGCAGTGGACCCTGTAGCTTCAATGATTTCGGTCAAAAACAAGGAGTTGGCTTCTGTTGCCCAAGAAATACAGCAAAAGCTTAAAAATGTAATCGATAAAATCTCTTGACCCAGAAAGTATTTCTATTCCAAATTATGAAAGCTAGGAGTTAGCAAAAGTTATATAAACGATAATTTATTTTCCTCTCCTGCCCAAGAAAAAAGTAATCCCCATTACCATAAGGGCCAAGCATAACAACAAGATAAAACTATAATTTAAAGAGGCGCTTTCTGCAATAAATCCAAGGATCACGGGGCCTAATAAAAAGCCAATATAGCCCGCTCCCGCAATAAAGGCAACCCCTTGGGAGGAGTCCACCCCTTTTACATTACCACCTATTCTAAATAATTCGGGAACAATCACCGAAAAACCAAGGCCGTTAAACGCAAATCCAATAATGGACCATGTGGTGTGTTGCGTCAATACCAAGGCAAAACCAATGGCAGCGATAAACGCACCAAGCCCCACTATTTTAATGGGACCAATTTTCGCACTGATGCCATCCCCTAGAAATCGTCCCAAGGTCATCATGGTTGAAAATGCCAAAAACCCTGCCCCTATCAACAGCTCTGGGGCCATGGTCATTTCTTTGAGGTAGAGCCCGCTCCAATCTATTATAGCACCTTCGCTACCAAAGGATACGAACCCGATAATGCCCAAAAGCAATAAAGGTTTAAACAGTTTTAGGCTAAAAGGTTCCTTTTCCACAGGCGCGGCCACTACGTTGATGTAATGTTTCTTCAGAAAAAAATTGATGGCAAACACCATAACAATAGTAATGCCCATGTGAAGCACAGGGTTTCCGATCATGGGAATCAAGAAACTGCCCAATCCCACCAAAATACCTCCCAAACTAAAAAAGCCATGGGCAGCTGACATAAAATTTTGCTTGTCTTCCTTTTCAATTTCTGTTACCAAGGTGTTAATGGCTATATCAATAAAACCGTTACTGGCCCCAAAAAGATACAGGGCTGCCATTAACAAATAATAATTGGGAGCCATAAGCGGCAACATGGCGGTAACGGAGGAAAATATTACCCCATACCAGGATGCCCGTCCTACGCCCAGTTTATTGATGATCTTGGAGGCTACTGGAAAAATGGTAAAAACACCAAGGGACAAACAAAACAGGGCAATCCCCAAATCGGCCTTATCTATGCCCAGTTTATCCTTTACAGTGGGGATATAAATCGCCCAAGTTCCAAACCAAATATTGATACTGGTGAACACCCATGCAGCTCCAAAATATTTTGGATTCGACAAAATAAGCCACAGAGATTTCATGTGATGGTTGGGTTGGGTTGGTTCATTTTAGTACTTTGTGATTATTTGCCCTGGATTCCTTCTTTTAGAATTTGACCAAATCGGTACATATCCTCATACGAACAATACAGGGGTGCTGGGGCCAATCGGATAACGTTCGGCTCTCTCCAATCGGTAATGACACCGTTTTTCATTAAATAATCAAAGATGGATTTCCCTTCGCCGTGCAAAAACACGGAAAGTTGGCAACCTCTGGCCTCTGGGGTAATAATTTCGAACGTACTATCTACCTCCTTATCAATTTCATGAAGCACAAACTCTAAATAAGCCACAATGGTCTTTTGTTTTTCGATGAGGGCATCCATGCCCACCTCATCAAATATTTCCAAAGAAGCCAAATAGGGGGCGATGGAAAGTATGGGCGGATTGCTCAACTGCCATGCATCGGCGCTATCAATGGGGTCAAATTCGGGTTTCATTAAAAAGCGGGTTTCCCTTTTATTGCCCCACCAACCCTCAAAACGAGGGATATCTTCCTTGCCCAAATGTTTTTCGTGAACAAAGATGCCGGATGCGTTCCCTGGGCCACTGTTCATGTATTTATAACTGCACCAAGCTGCAAAATCAGCACCCCAGTCGTGCAAGTCTAATTTTATATTTCCAACGCCATGGGCCAAATCCCAGCCTACAAAAGCACCAACGTCTTTTCCTGTTTGGGTGATGGTTTTCATATCCAATACTTGACCATTGTAGTAATTCACACCCCCCATTAATACCAAGGCCAACTCGTCTCCTACTTCATTAATTTTTTGGATGATGTCTTCGGTGCGCCACGCATGTTCGCCTTCGCGCTTCTTCACCTCAACAATGGTGTCTTTTGGGTCCAATCCGTGAAAACGGACCTGACTTTGCAACATATATTGATCGGAAGGAAATGCTTTTTCCTCACAAATAATTTTGAAACGTTTTTCGGTAGGGCGGTAAAAGGACACCATCAATAAATGAAGGTTGACCGTAAGCGTGTTCATCACCGAAACTTCTTTGGGCTTGGCACCGACTACTTTGCCCAGACCTTCGGCAAGTCTTTCATGGTAGTCCCACCATGGCTTATCGGCATAAAAATGACCTTCTACAGCCAGTTCCCGCCAATCCTTCATCACATCATCTACAAACTTTTGGGTTCGTTTGGGTTGAAGCCCCAGGGAATTTCCCGTGAAGTAGATTACATTCTTTCCGTTCACCTGCGGGTAGTAAAATTCATTTCTATATGGGGCAAGGGAATCTGCTGCATCCAGTTTTTTGGCAAATTCAAGCGTATTTTGGAACGTCATGCTCTTTTGGTTTACTTCAAAAATACGATTTGTAGGAGTAATGTGAGGAAAAGAAAATCACTCCAATCGCATTTCGATGATATGCTTTTTAAAACCTACTTTTTCATAAGCTTTGATAGCTGGCTGATTTTCGTTGTACACAGTCAATCTAATTTCCTTGAAACCATTGGCATTGGACCAGTTTTTAAGTTCGTCTATAATCATAGCATTGATTCCCATGCCACGAAAATCTTCATCAGTGTACATAAAACCGAGATAGGCATAAAATTCATGGTCTAAATAATGTCTGGCCTTTTTAGGAATTGCATAGCCCGAGGCTACAACATTATCTTCCGACTCCGCTACGACCACATGAGCTTTAGGATCATTAATCATATCCCCAATATCATAATAGCTGATGGTCCCCTCTTTTAAGGTAACATCAAAAGGACGCTCGGCTTTTATGATTTCTTGTTCAAAATCCAACAACACAGGGAGGTCATCCAATGTTGCCGTTCGTATGTTTATTTTTGTCGACGCCATAAAATGCTTTTGCTTTAAGGAATATTCCAATGTAGTTCTTTTCTATATTTTTGCGAAAAATATATCATGCATTTTCTATCGCCCATTTTGGAGAGTTATATTGCCAACAGTTCGCAGGAAGAACCTGAATTGTTGCAGGAACTTACCCGTGAAACCCACTTAAAGGTGATTCAGCCGAGAATGATCACGGGGCATTTTCAGGGTCGGGTATTGAGCATGTTATCCAAAATCATCAATCCAAAATATATTTTGGAAATAGGCACCTACACGGGCTATTCGGCCCTGTGTTTGGCCGAGGGCCTCCAGAGAGATGGAGAACTGCACACAATTGAAGTGAACGAAGAACTGCATGAAATGCAGCGCAAGTATTTTGACAAAAGTGGGTTTGGACATCAAATTAAACAACACATTGGGGATGCTTTGGAAATAGTTCCCAGCTTGAATCAGACCTTTGACCTTATTTTCATTGATGCACAAAAGGTAAACTATGATGCTTATTTTGAAGTGGTGATCAAGAAAACAAAATCGGGCAGCATAATTCTATCGGACAATGTATTGTGGTCTGGAAAAGTAGTTGAGCCACTTCAGAAATCGGACAAGGCGACAGCTGCTTTGCTCGATTACAATCAAAAATTAAAAGAAGATCCTCGAGTAGAAACCGTATTGTTACCCATTAGGGATGGGCTGACACTGAGCAGGGTGCTATAAAACGTTGGTAGAGCACATAAAATAGCCATCCGGACAACAACCCGACCACCATGCCCACCAAAATGTCAATCGGGAAATGTACCCCCACATAAATACGGCTCATGGCAAACAATATGGGCCAGATGAAAAACAAAATCGCCCATTTTACTTTTTGTCTCAAAAAAAGGAACACCAGCATGGTAATGGAGAACGAACTGGAGGCATGGCCCGAGAAAAAGCTATAGTCCGTTGGGCTCTTAAGAATTCGGATCAGGGTATTGATTTCTTCGGTATTGTTAGGTCTTAACCTTGCCACCGAAATTTTTGTAAAATGTGTAATCAGGGTAATAAAAACGGCCAATCCCAGAACGGTAAGAAACATGTAGAGCGCTTCCTTTCTAGGGAATTTGAGGAAAAACAAAATCAAGAAAAGGATAAAAAGAGGTATCCAAGTGGATATATTGGTTACCGTGGACCAAAAGACGTCGTAATCCTCTATGCCCAAACCATTGAGATATACAAAAGTTTCCCTATCCCATTTGAGCAATTTTTCCAACATAGGAATTTACTTGTTGAGATCTCTTTTGATGGAACCTGAAACTTCGTTTACATTCTTCTTCACATCATCGATTTCCTTACGGATATTCTTGGTGAAGTCGGTATCCACATCGGTGGTCTTTTGAATTTCGCGCTTGATGTCGTCCGTAGCATCCTTAAGTTGGCGCATTCCTTTGCCGAGCCCCCTAGCTATTCCAGGGATTTTATCCGCACCAAACACCATCACCACTATAAATAGGATGAAAAAAATCTCGGCTCCGCTAATAAATAGAAATTGCATGGCACAAATATAATCAGATCTTAGGTTCAAAATAAAAAAAGCCCCGTGAAATCACGAGGCTCTTAACATAGTTTTTAATCCTATTGGTCTCCTTTGATATTTTCCTTGAACTTATCAAAGTCTGACTTCTCCTCTTTCTTGGGCCAAGAGTTGTTGGTTGTATCAATATCCGCAGTTTCCAACTTTGGATCTACTACGATTCCAACTAATTCTTTTTCTGTAGCCATTACTCTTTTCACTTCAGCATCGTTCTTTCTCCAAATTTCTGGAGGATAGGTAATGCTTTCGGTTGTACCATCTGCATAGGTGTACTCCACGATCAATGGCATTGGAATACCTCCTGGCTTATCAAAAGTGATTTCGTAGAAATATTTGGGTTCCTCAACCTGAGATCTTTCGGCCTCGGTCAAATTGTCCATCATAAACTCCTTAAGGTTTTGGGATGTCTCCGTTGGGGATTTTCCTTTAAGCTCTGGATCAAAGTCCTCACTTTCCTCATCCGCCAAGTAAACCAATGGTGGAAGGTCGGCCTCGGTAAGGTTTCTATCCGCCATATACTTTTCCATTTCCTTGGTAGGCTTGTTGGATACGTAGTACTTTTTAACACCTTTTACGCCTATGTCGACATAGTCCGTAGTGTAGAACCACCCTCTCCAGTACCAATCCAAATCCACCGCGGAAGCATCTTCCATAGTACGGAAGAAATCCTCTGGGGTCGGATGCTTGAACATCCAACGTTGTGCATAGGTTTTAAAGGCATGGTCGAACAACTCTTCACCCATTACAGTCTCCCTTAATATATTCAGTGCAGTTGCTGGTTTACCATAGGCATTTGGTCCTAACTGGTATACATTTTCCGGGTTGGACATAATTGGCGAGATATAGCTTTGGTCGCCTGCCATGTAAGGAACAATTTTAGCCGCTTCACCTCTTCTTGAAGGGTATTTTTCGTTCGGAGCGATAACTTCTGGGTTATTTTTTCCGAAATCTTGTTCTGCCAAATACTGCATAAAGGTATCCAAACCTTCATCCATCCATCCCCACTGACGCTCATCGGAATTAACTATCATTGGGAAGAAGTTATGACCAACTTCGTGGATGATAACACTGATCATACCATATTTTGTTCTATCGGAATAAGTACCATCTTCATTAGGGCGTCCATAGTTCCAGCAGATCATTGGATATTCCATACCTTGGTTTTTCGCGTGAACGGAAATGGCCTTATGGTATGGGTAATCAAAAGTATGTTCAGAATATGTAACCAAGGTTTGTGCAACAGCTTTTGTCGACTGTTCTTCCCAAAGTGGGTTACCTTCTTTAGGGTAAAGCGATACCGCCATTACATCTTTGCTACCAATTTTAACGGCTTGCATGTCCCAGATAAACTTTCTGGAACTAGCAAAAGCATAATCCCTAACATTGGTTGCCTTGAACCTCCAAGTTTTGGTATCGGTAGAAAAGCCTTTTTCAGCAGCTTCAGCTTCTTCCTGAGTTACAATAATCACAGGTTTATCGTAAGACTTTTTAGCCTGCTTGTAACGTTTCATCATTTCTTTTGAGAATACATCGTCACGGTTTTGCAACTCACCGGTTGCATCCAAAACGTGGTCTGCAGGAACGGTAATGCTCACATCGTAGTTTCCGAAAGGCAATGCAAACTCTCCGCTTCCCCAAAACTGATGGTTCTGCCATCCTTCCACATCACTGTAAACAGCCATTCTTGGGAAGAACTGCGCAATTACGTAAGCACGGTTTCCATCTTCTGGGAAATATTCAAATCCCGAACGTGCCCGATTAACGGTATGATCTGGAATATTGTACCACCATTTAATGGAGAAAGAGATTTTTTCTCCACTTTTCAGGGCTTCTGGAATGTTAATGCGCATCATGGTTTGATTGATGGTATAGGACAATGGTTTTCCATTATCATCCTTTACCGACTCAATATTAAAACCACCATCAAATGGCTCGCTAATATATGTTTGAGCAAAATTACCAGCCGTATAAGCAATGTTTACACCATTTCCGTTACGAAGTGGTGATTTTGAATCCTTGGCACGAACATTTTGGTCCAATTGTACCCAAAGAAACTCCAAATCGTCCGGTGAGTTGTTGTGATAGGTAATAGTCTCCTCCCCATCGATTTTTGCATTTTTATCATCTAAGTGGATGTCCATGACATAGTCCGCCTGCTGCTGATAATAATCAGGACCGGGTGCACCGGAAGCTGATCGGTATGTGTTGGGAGAGGAAAACTCCTCATACAATTGTTTGAATTTACTTTGGTTGTAGTGACCGGGCTCCCGCACTTCTTTCTTAACGTCTCCCTCTTCTTGTGCCATAACTACGGCTCCAAAAAGGAACAACACGGAAGCTAAGCAATACTTGAATTTGTTCATTTTCTATTTGATTTTATAACGGTGAAAAATAACATATTTTAACCAATTGTTAAGAATAGGTCAAAAGTTTAACATTCCTTTATTGTTCTCTCTGATAAATACAAAACTCTTTTTGTTGCCCTTCCACTTTACATGGACCACATTTTTCTGCTCGTCGAAAAGATCGGTGAGAACTTCGTTCTGTATGGACATGGTTTTTATTTCGGATACGTTCACATCGGGAATTTCCAAGTAGCAGATGACCACATCGGTATCGTATCGTTTTCCCAAAAATTTATATTGAGCTAGCTCCCCATCCAACTCCACTAAAAATTTCGACCTAAAATATTTTTCGATATACTCGTCTGCTATTTTAGACTCGTTGGGAGTGGCCAGTTTGGCCTCGACACCATAACGTTCTTTGAGAAGTTTGTCGAGGTCGTCTATAAAGACCCGACTGGTAATCTGGAAAGCGCGGTCCTCTTCCGAGTAAACTATATTGGTTACGCTTACATAAAATTTATGGGCGGATGAGAAAGACAAAAACAAGAGTATTGCCAAAGGCAAAATCATCATTTTTGCTTTTTTCAGTTTCATCATGTGTTACTAGACTTTAATGGTGCAACAATGTTACAGATTTATATAAGCTTCTGCAATTTACCTGCCAAACTAATTTAATAGACATCAGACATCTTAAGAAAATCAATCCAAGTTGTTGTTTTTCCGATAAGCTCTGCTTTTTTGTAACATGATATCCCATATCCTTAATTTATCTTGGGAACCCACCGCAGACTGGAAGGCTTCGTCCACCTCACAGAAAAACATAAAGTCATCAATTTTTTCCATGGGAATCTTTAGGGTGGTTACAAAAAGTGAATCGGCATAAAAACCCTGTACCCTTTGGGTCTGGGCATATGCCTTATCCAGCTTTACCCGATTCTTAAGCATTTTGGTACGCCCGGTTATTGCGTTTATTATTGGGTCTAATGGAGGGCTTAATATCATCCCTAGATTAAACTTTCCCGCTGTGGCCTGTTGTAATTTCCGCTCACTTTGCGTGGGAATGCGTTGATGGGCATTGGGCAATCTTAAAGCTTCGGCACTCACATCCTTTTCCAAAGTAACCCTATCTATGTCCTTGCTTAAATCACCGGTTAAATCGTAGGGGCTTACCACCACTTCCTTTAATTGGTTTACAAACTCCTGCATGGGCACTTCAACAAAGTTAGATCGGTAAAGCTCCTTGGTAACAGGCAGGGATTTCTTTAAAAAATGTACCGCGGAGAACACCAAGGTATCGTTTAATCGGACCCGAATGGAAAAGTTTCCCTCCAAATCGGTAATAACTGCATCCTTTGTAGTGATATTTTGCACTACTACGCCTACAACATCCTTGTCGGAACTGGCAACCCTACCTTGCAGCAATTTAGTATCACCCTCTTGGGCAAATGCACTTTGGGCGACCAAAAAAATGACCAATGCGAGAAGGCATTTTTTCATTCTTCATTCAACGTTGTCAAATACTCTTTGCTTTGGGTAACTAGAAAATCTATCAACTGGAATTCGTTTTCCTTTCTGAGCAAAGTCTGCGAAGGAACCTTGTCATCGCAGTACAAAAGAAATGCATCAATTTTATCTTGTGGCAACCTTAGGTCAACTACAAAAAATTCATCATCGTACACATGTCGAAGCACTTCGCTTACCTTTAGCGGCGCTCTTTGTTGCCCATTTACTTCTTGTGATTTGAACAAAGCTTTGAAAATATTCACAAAATTGATTCCATCCCTCATACCTCGTGTTATCTGGGAATTTGCAATATTCTCCACTTCGGTTCCTCTATCTATTTCGTAGTTAAACTCCTTAAAATCATCATTTTTAACCTGCAGGAACCTTTCTTGGTTTTCCGGGGTAACCACTACCTCCTCCAACTCTCTCACCTTCTCGTCGACTTCCACTACCAAACGATTGTTAGCCAAAATCTCGGGGGTTATGGAAACTACCTCCAATTGGTAGTTTACAGCGGTAAAAACCAACTGGTCGCCCTCTTTTACCCTTATCATAAACTCTCCATTATCGTCGGTAATGGTGGCTTGCCCACTTGTAGAATTGATAACGTTCTCGTTAGGGACATTTGAACTCATATAAAGCACTTTCCCCCTGAGCATTTGGCGCGTATCCTGTGCCATGGACCAGCCCGACACAAGCAAAGAGAACAATATCAAAAAAGTATTTTTCATTTTAATGTATTTAGCACAAGTTAAAGAAAACCCATGGAGGCCATAAAAAAAATTAAGCCGTTCTAAACTTTTGTTAATTCTGTCCCTACAAATATACCAAAGAGAATTCCATTCACCCCCGAATTACGTGTTTTGACGGTATTTATAAAAATAATTAAAACATAAGGTTAGTTTTGCTTTTTACGTTTGGAAATCCTCAAATAACAAACATTGTGAAAACTTCAATTGTCTCCTTGATCATTGGCCTACTCATGATCAGCACCCTGAGCGGACAGGTAAAAATCGGGAATAACCCTCAAAACCTGAATCCTGCATCCGTACTAGAACTGGAAAGCACAACCCGTGTATTGGTAATCACCAGGGTCACCGACGCCCAAATGAACGTAATTAACCCATTGCCCGGCGCCGTGGTCTACAACACCGATCAAGAGTGTCTCCACTATTACAACGGAACGGTATGGGTGAACATTTGTGAAGAACTGGACAATTCCTTTACGATAAGCACACGGGCAGATTATCTAAGCCAACTAAATCCACAAGCAAGGGATAGTACCGTTGTTATTTCACAGACCAACAATCCGGATGGCAGCATTAATTACAATTTTGAAGTAGGACAGATCACTGGGGCCAATATAGTTGACACATCCATAAATGGATCTTCCAAGCTACAGGACGATTCCGTGACAAGGGATAAACTGGCCGATGAGTCGGTGACCCTAGAAAAACTCGCGGATGCCATAACTGGTCAGCCGGGAGACATTTTTCAATGGAACGGAAGCCAATGGACCTTGGTAAACGAATCTGTATTGGGGATTACAGAAAAGGACAGTATTGTTGGGAATGAGGTTTTTGATGCCACCCTAAACGGATCATTGGTAAGAAATGGAGCAGGTACCGAGGCAGACCCTTTTACTTTGGATGTTACTGATGGAGGTATTGGCACTTTAGAGTTGGCCGATGATGCTGTGACCACACTAAAAATATCAGATGGAAACGTTACCAATGCAAAACTCGACAAGACTAACATTCCCTTGAGTGGATTTGGAGCTGCGGGAGCGGACATCGACCTCGGTGCCAACAAAATTGCGAACCTATTGGACCCCACCAATCCACAGGACGCCGCAACAAAGAACTACGTCGACACCGAGATAACAAACAACGCCGCAGACGGAACTGAAACAGGAGTGACGGGAGCTGGAATCAATGTCGTGACAGGCGACGGTTCCACTGCAACCCCCTACGTGATAACGGCAACTGAGGCCCAGGACCTAACAGACGTTCTTACATTGGACCCAAGTGCGGGCAACAATACGATCACCGATGTGGCCGACCCCACCAATCCACAGGACGCCGCAACAAAGAACTACGTCGACACCGAGATAACAAACAACGCCGCAGACGGAACTGAAACAGGAGTGACGGGAGCTGGAATCAATGTCGTGACAGGCGACGGTTCCACTGCAACCCCCTACGTGATAACGGCAACTGAGGCCCAGGACCTAACAGACGTTCTTACATTGGACCCAAGTGCGGGCAACAATACGATCACCGATGTGGCCGACCCCACCAATCCACAGGACGCCGCAACAAAGAACTACGTCGACACCGAGATAACAAACAACGCCGCAGACGGAACTGAAACAGGAGTGACGGGAGCTGGAATCAATGTCGTGACAGGCGACGGTTCCACTGCAACCCCCTACGTGATAACGGCAACTGAGGCCCAGGACCTAACAGACGTTCTTACATTGGACCCAAGTGCGGGCAACAATACGATCACCGATGTGGCCGACCCCACCAATCCACAGGACGCCGCAACAAAGAACTACGTCGACACCGAGATAACAAACAACGCCGCAGACGGAACTGAAACAGGAGTGACGGGAGCTGGAATCAATGTCGTGACAGGCGACGGTTCCACTGCAACCCCCTACGTGATAACGGCAACTGAGGCCCAGGACCTAACAGACGTTCTTACATTGGACCCAAGTGCGGGCAACAATACGATCACCGATGTGGCCGACCCCACCAATCCACAGGACGCCGCAACAAAGAACTACGTCGACACCGAGATAACAAACAACGCCGCAGACGGAACTGAAACAGGAGTGACGGGAGCTGGAATCAATGTCGTGACAGGCGACGGTTCCACTGCAACCCCCTACGTGATAACGGCAACTGAGGCCCAGGACCTAACAGACGTTCTTACATTGGACCCAAGTGCGGGCAACAATACGATCACCGATGTGGCCGACCCCACCAATCCACAGGACGCCGCAACAAAGAACTACGTCGACACCGAGATAACAAACAACGCCGCAGACGGAACTGAAACAGGAGTGACGGGAGCTGGAATCAATGTCGTGACAGGCGACGGTTCCACTGCAACCCCCTACGTGATAACGGCAACTGAGGCCCAGGACCTAACAGACGTTCTTACATTGGACCCAAGTGCGGGCAACAATACGATCACCGATGTGGCCGACCCCACCAATCCACAGGACGCCGCAACAAAGAACTATGTCGACACAGTAACAGATGAAATAGCAAATGCAGTTCAAGTACTTGCAGCAGATGGAACATCAGGTCTCTACAATATTGCAGATGGAACAGTGGATTCCAATTCTATAATTCAACTCACCGTTCAAGAAAACACCTCTGGAAACCCTATAATGATTCAACTTGTAAGTCAGGCGATTGGTAATTTTTCCGTACAGATTTATGAGTTTGTTTCTCCTGGATTCACTCCTACCGCCAACAATGCAAATTGGCAATACATCGTTGTGAACCCATAATATGAAAACCCTCTTCCACATAGCGTTTTTGTTGTCGGTCAGCTTTGCTGTGGCCCAAAATGGGTTGTACAATGCCGGCAACTTTCAGGTCTTTGGCAACTTAGGGTTGCACACCAACTTTATCAACGATGCCAATTTTGATCAGACCCAAGGCATTGTTGGCTTTTATGGCAATAGCGTGATCAATGTATCGGGGAGTATCCCCGCCACTTTGTGGGATACGGAGATTATGGTAACCAGCGATATGTTTTTACATAACTCCGTAAATGTTAGGAACAACGTCAACTTTGTGGACGGTAATTTCTCTACACCCACGAACGATCAAGCGGTGTACCTCAACTTTATGGAGCAAGGGTTTTACAACGATGCCTTCGACACCTCCAAGGTAACCGGCTTTGCCGCGGTGAACAACCGGGACATATTTTCATTCCCGGTGGGAGACCAAGAGCAACTTAGGCCATTGACCTTACTCTCGGAAAGCACTACTCCATTGGCTATTTGCGCCTATTTTTTTGAGGATCCTTCGGCCCCCACTTCTATTTTAGAAAGTTTTGACACCGAAGAAAAAGTACAGGAAATCGGAAAAGTGTCCGATCGCGAGTTTTGGATCGTGCAAAGTGATGTTCCGGCACAGGTTACCATAGCTTGGAACGTAAGAAGTGCCTTGGCAACCATTCCAAATGCAACTTTTGAATCCATTATTATAGTGGGGTGGAGCAAATCATCCAATCAGTGGGTCATTATTGGCAACTCCGCCACCAGTGGAGATATTAACCGAGGTTTTATCACCTCCGAAACATTTGTGCCCAGCGAATATGCCGCCATTACCTTTGGTACCGTACCATTGCCCACCGACACATTCTCTGTAAGCAACCCAACTTTGGGCAATTATTTTTTGAGTCCGAATGGGGATGGCACCAACGATTTTTGGATTATTGATGGGTTGGAAGAATCGCCCAACAACAGTGTTCGGATATTTAATAGATACGGACAAAAAGTTTTTGAGCAACTAAATTACACCAACGAGTTTAGGGGAATCGCCAATGCGGGGACCATGATTACAAACCAAGCTGCCGGTTTGCCCGAGGGCGTATATTTTTACCTCGTTACCTTAGACGACTTGGAACTGGAATATTCCGGTTTCCTATTCTTGGACCGATAAAATGGAGCCCGATCGTCCTTAAATTTTCGAAAGCACGAATTAAAAATACTTCTTAACTTGGACCAAAATTCGTTTCATGAAAAGAAGGACTTTTATTAAAACTGCTTCCGCTTCTGGTTTGGCCTGCACCATCCCTCCCATTTTTCCCAACTTTTACAATGCCGATTATTCTGCAGCTGAGCTTATGGGCAAAGCGGAAATTAAACTTTTTGGTGAAGGCATCAATCTAAGGGAAGAAGCCTATGAGTCTTTTTTAGCCATGAAGAAAGCTGCTTTTTCAGACGGTTTTGATATCAAAATTGCCTCGAGTTATAGGGATTTTTATAGGCAAAGAGGCATTTGGGAACGCAAATACCTCAGATTCACCGAAGAAGACGACATGACTCCTTTGGATGCCATCGACAAAATTATTGAGTACTCCACCATACCAGGAACCAGCAGGCACCATTGGGGCACGGATATCGATATTATTGATGGGTACCCTAAAGTTACAGGCGATGTTTTGGTGACCGAAAAATTTGAGACAGGTGGTCCTTATGAAGGGCTTAAACTTTGGATGGATGAAAATTCAGAGAAGTATGGATTCTATCTTGTGTACACCGATAACCCCAGAAGAAGAGGTTTTAAGTACGAACCGTGGCATTACAGCTATGCACCATTGTCCATGCCCATGCTAACGGCCTATCGAAAATTGAATGTCCTAAAATTATTGAAAAACGAAGATTTTTTCGGTAGTGAACACTTTACCACCGGTTTTGTGAAGACTTATGTGCAAGACAATATTTTGGACATCAACCCAGTACTGCTATAAACCGTTTTTTTGTATCTTCAACTAACAAGAACATTAACCCATGAGAAGAGGAAGTTGGAGGATACGCATCTTAATTGGTCTGGCCATTGTAGCCTTTGCTTTTGTTCGAAAGTGTAGCAATCAAGAAGAGAATCCATATACGGGCAGAACCCAGAACATCAATATGACCGCTGAGCAAGAGATTGCCATTGGGTTGCAAAGTGCCCCTGAAATGGCTCAACAGCACGGCGGCCTATATCCAGACGAACGCATGCAGGCTTTGGTCGATGCCATCGGCAACAAATTGGTTCAAAGAAGTGTAGCACGGGAAACTCCATATCAATACGAATTCCATCTTTTGGCGGATGACCGCACCATAAACGCATTTGCACTCCCCGGAGGTCAAATTTTTATAACCTATGCGCTATTTTCCCAACTTAACGAACCTCAACTAGCCGGTGTTCTTGGACACGAAATAGGTCATGTAATCGGAAGACATTCTGCCGAACGCATTGCCGAAAGTAATTTTTGGCAAACCTTGGCCACAGGTGCATCCGTTGGAGGAGACATGGGAAATTTAGTGGCGGGCATTGGTCAGAACACTTTGCTTCAAAATGGAAGAGGTGATGAATTGGAAAGTGATGAACTTGGTGTTTTATTTATGATTCAATCAGGGTACGACCCCAATGAGATGATTGAGGTCATGAAAGTTCTAAAGGCCGCGGCAGGTCCGAACAGGGTTCCCGAATTTCAGAGCACGCATCCCGACCCAGATAACAGAATCGATAAAATAAAGGAAGCCATCCGGAAATATTCAGGTCGATAGAATTGACTGTTTATCGATTAAACAAGGCAGTTGACTTAATTTCTTTACCTTTGACCGAACCCCGAATCCTGCCTTTTGGTTCTCTTAATCTTTTTATGCTGTAAAAAGAGAGAACATATGGGAACACTAGTACATTTTAAAGATCTCTATTTAGAGGCATTCGACGATTGCAAACCTAGCTTTGTCGTACTCTTTTTAAAAGGGTACTCAATATTCTGCGCGGTCATGTTTTTATTGGCCGTTTATGCATTTTTGTACAGAGCTTTTACTGGGTTTGAATTCTAAGCCGCGAGACACACTCTTTTGCAAGGACACTAAATATGTAAATGAGCAAAAAGGCCCATCCGATCGGATGGGCCTTTTTCGTTAGACGAATAAACTCCTTATCTATTTTTTCATAGCAGCTTCCAATACGGCTTGGGCTTCGGTCGCATTGGACAATTTTGCATACTTCATTGCCGTCATTCCTCCATCGCAACGCTTTTTAAGGTTTGCGCCGTTTTCAATAAGAACCTTCAATACTTCAGCCTTATTGTACCTGGCGGCATAATGGATAGGTGCCTTACCCAAAGATTTTTGGTTGACATCTTCTCCAAGCTCAATAAACTTTTTTACAGTTTCCACATCACCTTGCATTACCGCTTTACAAAAAGCGCTAAGATCATCCGGTGCCTCCGCTGTAACATTCGATTCAAGATTAGTAGTGTTCAGCTCATTGGCTGAAATACCGCTTATGGCCAACAAGCATACTGCGGCCATTGTAAAGATTGTTTTTTTCATGATGAATTGTTTTTGATTAATGAATTTACTTGTTATAAAAGTAGACTTCTTTAAATTACATATGTTACAGGATTAACAGTTAAATAACTAAATTTTAACAATCATTCAAGAAAAACACTAAACAATTAACAAATTAACAATCAGAAAACTAGATAAAAAACTAGGGCATCCAACCAGATCATTTTACTTTTGTAATACAATTTTTCACTATGAACAAAAAGGTTATTCTAATGATTTTGGATGGCTGGGGAAAATCTCCAGACCCAAAAGTTTCGGCGATTGCTAAAGCAAACACACCATTCATTGATTCTCTATACACAAAATATCCCGATGCGGACCTTCATACCGATGGAATGAATGTTGGGCTTCCCGAAGGGCAGATGGGAAATAGTGAAGTGGGACACATGAACCTTGGTGCCGGAAGAATTGTATACCAGGATCTTGCTAAAATCAACAAGGCGGTTAAAGAAGATACCTTAAAAAACGAAAAAGTACTTAAAGAAGCATTTGAATTTGCCAAGGCAAACAACAAACCCGTTCACTTTTTAGGTTTGGTTAGTGATGGTGGTGTACACAGCCACATCGACCACCTAAAAGCCCTGATGAAAGCGGCAGATGAAAGCGGAGTGGAACATTCTTTCGTCCATGCATTTACCGATGGGCGTGATGTTGACCCAAAAAGCGGCAAAGGCTTTTTAGTAGATCTCGACAACTACTGTTCGAGCAAAAAGACCCAATTGGCAACTGTTGTTGGAAGATATTACGCGATGGATCGCGACAAACGGTGGGAGCGCGTGAAAATGGCCTACGATGTATTGGTCAATGCTGAGGGAGAAAAAACGCAGGATATTGGCGAGGCCATGCAAAAAAGCTACGATGATGGCGTTACCGACGAATTTATAAAACCTTTGGTTTTAACGAACACTGACAATGAGCCAGTCGCTAAAATCCAAGATGGGGATGTTATTGTTTTCTTCAACTTTAGGACAGACCGTGGTAGAGAACTGACCCAAGCCTTGAGCCAGCAGGATTTCCATGAGCAGAACATGCACAAACTGGACCTGTATTATGTTACCATGACCAACTACGATGATTCCTTTAAAGGCATCAAAATCATATTTAATAAAGATAATATTAAGGATACCCTTGGTGAGACCCTTGCCAAAAATGGCAAGAAGCAAATACGTATTGCGGAAACTGAAAAGTATCCGCACGTTACCTTTTTCTTTAACGGAGGTCGAGAAGAACCTTTTGAAGGGGAACAACGTATTCTTTGCCCATCTCCCAAAGTGGCCACATACGATCTACAACCCGAAATGAGCGCTTACGATATTCGAGACGCCATTATTCCCGAACTACAAAAAGGGGAAGCGGACTTTGTATGTCTCAACTTTGCAAATCCAGATATGGTAGGACATACCGGTGTAATGGAAGCGGCTGTAAAAGCCTGTGAAACCGTTGACCAATGTGCCAAGGACGTTATTACCGCTGGATTGGAAAATGGGTATTCCACTATTGTAATTGCAGACCACGGAAACTGCGATACTATGGTGAATCCAGATGGAAGCCCTAATACAGCGCATACTACAAATCCAGTTCCCCTTATTTTGGTGGATAAGGATGTTAAAGAGGTCAAAAGTGGCGTTTTGGGTGATATTGCTCCTACCATCCTTAAACTATTGGGAGTACCACAACCGGAATTGATGACCCAAAAACCATTGGTTTAGTCAATCATTCCTTAAAATTCCTAGAATCAATTTATCTTTGCCGCTATGATTAAGATAAAAACAGCAGAGGAAATTGAGTTGATGCGCGAAAGCGCTTTGGTCGTATCCAAAACTTTAGGGATGTTGGCCAAGGAAATAAAACCGGGAGCCAATCCATTAAAATTGGATAAAATGGCCGAGGAATTCATTCGTGAACAAGGCGCCGTACCTGGCTTTTTGGGCATGTACGACTTTCCAAATACCCTAAATTGGAGTCCAAACGCACAAGTAGTTCACGGAATACCAGGAACAGCACCTTTGCAAGAAGGTGACATTATTTCTGTAGATTGTGGAGCTGTTAAAAATGGGTTCCATGGAGATCACGCCTACACTTTTGAGGTTGGTGAAGTCGAAGAGGAAACCAAAAAACTACTAAAGGTCACCAAAGAATCGCTCTATATCGGAATCAGGGAGTTTAAATTGGGCAACCGAGTCGGTGATGTTGGTTATGCCATTCAGAAATATACGGAAGACCATGGTTATGGTGTGGTCCGTGAGTTGGTAGGCCATGGCCTAGGAAAAGAATTGCACGAAGATCCGCAAATGCCCAACTATGGCAAAAGAGGTCGAGGTAAAAAGTTTGTCAATGGAATGGTGGTTGCCATTGAACCCATGATCAATATGGGCACCAAGCGCATAAAACAACTCAAGGATGGTTGGACCATACTTACGGCCGATGGCAAACCTAGTGCACACTTTGAGCATGATGTGGCCTTAGTGGACGGAAAACCGGAACTGTTGTCCACTTTCCAATATATTTATGAAGCTTTAGGGATTACCAGTGACGAAGAAGATGAATTCCGTAGTAAGAAATTGGTGCTATAGTGTTCAGTAATATTTATATTGACACGAATTTCACTAATTACTCAAATAAATGTCCTAAATCATTTATAAAAATGAGTCCTACTTTATCATTGGTTTATGCATGGATATTCATAACGAACTTGGTAAAGGATTCAGCGAAGCGGTTTATGGCGATGCATTGGAAATAGCATTGAAATCCAATGGGGTTCCATATCAAAAAGAAGCTAAATTTGATATCATTTACAAAGGCAAAAAGTTAAGACATCATTATTATGCTGATTTTATGGTGGATGATAAAATCATTTTGGAACTCAAAGCAGTAGAAAAGATTAGTAGTAGTCATGTCAAACAAACTCCAAACTATTTGGCCGCATCAAAGATGAAGTTGGGCCTCATTGTAAATTTTGGGGAAGATAGTTTCACCTACAAAAGAGTAGTGTTGTAAAACAGTTAGTGAAATTTCGTGTGATTCGTGTCCAAATAATGTAATTGCCACTAATTTTTGAAGTTTCAAACTCAATATATTATGCAAGATCCTTCCAAAAGCAACATACTTTTATAAGTTTTATAGAAAATTCGTGTGATTCGTGTCAAAAATATTTAAATACTTCCTCAACCTAATTCCTAGACCTTTACTTATCCGATTAAGCTATTGGGTACGTCCATTAATTGCTTTTTCCCTAAAGGGAAACAGGTTCACCGACCCGATTGACGGAAAAAGTTTCAGAAGTTTTTTACCATACGGTTATGAAAATCCCAGAGAGAATGTACTCTCTCCCTCCACCCTATCCTTGGAAAGACACCGTTTACTTTGGCTCTACTTAAAAAACGAAACAGATTTCTTCAGCAAACCATTAAAGTTGCTTCATTTTGCCCCAGAACAAGCCTTTTACAATCGCTTTAAAAAACTGGACAATTTGGAATATACGACAACAGACCTTAATTCACCCTTGGCGGATGTAAAAGCAGACATCTGCAATCTACCTTTTGAGGATAATTCCTTTGATGTGATTTTATGCAATCATGTTTTGGAACATATTCCCAACGATACTAAAGCAATGCAAGAACTCTACCGTGTTATGAAACCGGACGGATGGGGCATCTTTCAGATTCCACAAGATTTAAAAAGGAAAAAAACATTTGAAGATGACACTATTACTGATAAAAAGGAGCGAGCTCGTATTTTTGGCCAGTACGATCATGTTCGCATTTACGGAAGGGATTATTTTGAAAAACTTAGGAGCATAGGCTTCACAGTCGAAGAAGTGGATTACACCCACACTCTTCCAAAGGAAGAGGTCGAAAAATATCGTTTAGCAAAAGGCGAGATTATTCCTCTTGTGAGGAAATAATCAATTCTTGATCAAAGCTTCAAAACCAGATGTAAAAAATTCTTGGGTCTCCCCACTTTCATCCAAATAGATTATATAGGCTTCCAACTCATCATGATTTTCGAGGACTTGCTTGGAATCTTCCAAATCCATTGCCATAAACGTTGTGGCAAATGCATCAGCTACGGCACAGGTCTTAGCAACTACACTAGTCGCTAGGACATTTGAGTTTTTAGTGTATCCCGTTTTGGGGTTGATCGTATGCACATACTTCTCCCCGCTTTCAGGGTCTACCCGAAACTTTCGATAGTTACCGGATGAGGCCATGGCCGCATCTTTTAAAGAAACAATCTGTTTTAGCTGACGACCTGTTTCCACCTGGGGGTCATCTATTCCAACGGACCATTGCTTTCCAGAATCGATATTGGTTCCTTTGGCCAACACTTCACCGCCCACTTCCACCAAATAATTTTTGATACCGTTTTCATCGAGCAGAGCGCCCAATCGGTCTATGGCATAACCTTTGGCCACGGCATTAAAATCAAATCGGATAGATGGATGCGCTTTGGTAATGGTATTATCTCGATTCAATTGTACTTTTTCCCATCCAACATAACGCAATAAGCTATCCACACGAAGGCTATCGAGCTGTATCTGCTCGCCCGGACCAAACCCCCATGCATTTGCCAAAACACCAATAGTGGGGTCAAAATAGCCATCAGAAGCTGCATGAACTTTACTGGAAACATCAAAAACCTCTTTGAACATTTTGTCGACCACTATGGTAGAATCACCTTCATTAATTTTTGAAATATCCGAAGAGGGAATATAGGTAGACATGGATTGGTTCAACACTTGAAAAACGGAATCAATTTCCTGTTGATAGTCCAACTCCTGATCTGCAATATAAATTATGGAATAGGTAGTGCCAAGCGCATTGCCCCATGTTTGATTTTTTACAATCTCTTTGGGCGCACAGTTAAAAAAAAGCACTGCCAGTCCTAAAAATAATATTTTACCCTTCATTTATATCTCAATTAATCCCTGAAAGTCAACTACATATTCTTCATCCAAATACAAGGGCTCGGTCCTATCCGAAGCGTTGGATAGCCCTACACCTGCAAAATAGGTTCTTGCTTCAAACTTTTCTGCATGGTCTTTAACCGTTTGCATCAACTCATCATCATAATCCCTTGGATTTAAGGGAAACTCTACATTACGCACCACAATAAAATGAAGTACTTTTTCTTTGAGGCATACATACTGTGGATTCTTTTTGAGTTTACTGTTTATGGCCATAAACTCAAAACCATTGGCCTCGAGCTCACGCCCTACAATGTTCATGGCCAAATTATGCAATTCCTGTTCTGTTAATTCTCTACGCATAGGCAACAAAAAAACCGATGCCTGAGCATCGGTTTGGTTTTATTTATACCTCTCGACAATGCTCGAGGTGATATTCAATTTTGATTTTATCCTCCAAAGTCATCAAATCTGATATTCTCATCCGGAATACCAAAATCCTCACCCATTTTCTGAACAGCTTTGTTCATCAATGGTGGACCACAGAAATATAATTCAATATCCTCTGGAGTTTCATGATGATTCAAGTAGTTGTCGATAACACAGTTGTGAATGAACCCAACAAAACCGTCTCCCTCATCATCAATGCTTTCCTTAACTTTCCAATTGTCCTCTTCCAACGGCTCTGAAAGCGCCATGTAGAACTTGAAATTAGGGAATTCCTCTTCCAATTGTTTAAAGTGATCAATATAAAACAACTCTCTTTTGGAACGCCCACCGTACCAATAGGTTACTTTTCTATTCGTCTTCAAGGTTTTGAACAGATGATACAAGTGCGAGCGCATTGGGGCCATACCGGCACCACCACCTACGTAAAGCATTTCGGCATCTGATTCATTGATAAAGAATTCACCAAATGGACCGGAAATGGTCACGGGATCACCTTCTTTCAAACTAAAGATATAAGATGATGCAATACCTGGGTTAACATCCATCCATCCGTTCTTGTTACGATCCCATGGCGGGGTCGCGATACGAACGTTCAACATAATCTCTCTTCCTTCAGCTGGGTAAGAGGCCATGGAATAGGCTCTTTCCACAGTTTCTGGATTTTTCATGACCAATGGCCACAAGTTGAATTTATCCCACTCCGCTTGGAATTTATCCGGAGTTTCGTGCTCTTCTGGGTGAGCAGTAATATCTATGTCCGAATATTTTACTTCGCACGGTGGAATCTCGATTTGGATGTATCCACCTGCTTTGTAATTCATGTCTTCAGGAATCTCTACAACAAACTCCTTGATGAAAGAGGCTACGTTGTAGTTTCGAACCACTTTAGCATCCCATTTTTTAATGCCAAAAACCTCTTCCGGAATTGTAATATCCATATCCTGTTTAACCTTAACTTGACAGGCCAAACGAGCTCCTTCTTGCAATTCCTTTTTTGAAAAGTGTGGAGTTTCCGTAGGTAATGCTTCACCACCACCAGAAAGCACATGGCACTCACATTGGATACAGGTTCCACCACCACCACAAGCGGATGGTAAAAATATTTTTTGGTTACCCAAAGTAGAAAGCAAAGATCCTCCTGAACCAACTTCCAATTCCTTTTCACCATTTATGGTAATCGTCACTGGACCTGATGGAGATAGTTTTTCTTTAGTGAACAGCAACAGTGCCACTAGCAATAACAACAAAACAAGAAATGCTACTACGGTAATTAAGATAGTACCTCCGGTACTTGCGGCTAATATCATCTTTATTTGTTTAAGGCTTCGTTATAAGAGATTGCTTCTTCCTTGTCCTCAATCTCTTTTTTAATTTCTTTTTCTTCTTTTTGGTTCTCGGCAGTAGTACTCTGGGTTTCTTCTGGCGGTTCGTTATCTCCTGTAAGCATACCTCCAAAACTTTGGAAACCAATTCCCATTAAACCTGTGATTATAAACGTAATTCCCAAACCACGCAAAGGTGCTGGGACATTGGAGTATCTAATTTTTTCACGAATAGCGGCAATTGCCAAAATGGCAAGGAACCATCCAATACCGGAACTTACACCATAATTTAAGGCCAACCCAATATTTGGAATCTCACGCGTCTGCATAAATAAAGAACCTCCCAAGATTGCACAGTTTACTGCAATCAAAGGCAAGAAAATACCCAATGAGTTATACAATGATGGAGAAAACTTCTCGACCACAATCTCTACCAACTGCACCATAGTTGCAATGGTAGCGATAAATAAAATAAAAGATAGAAAGCTAAGGTCGTAATCCGCATACTCTGGGCCTAACCAAACCAAGGCTCCATCTTGCAATAAATATTTATCCAACAACCAGTTCAAAGGAACGGTAACTCCCAAAACGAATATTACGGCAGCTCCCAAACCTACAGCGGTGGACACTTTTTTGGATACGGCCAAGTAGGAACACATTCCCAAAAAGACCGCAAACACCATATTGTCCACAAAGATTGATCTAAAAAATAATTCTAAATGCTCTAACATGCTTCCTCAGTTTATGCTTCTTCAATTAATGCTCTGTTTCTAGAGCGTTGTACCCAAATGATAATTCCCACAACGATCAAAGCAGCTGGAGGAATAATCATAAAACCATTGTTCTCGTAACCGATGGAGTACAACCCAGTTTTTGCGATCGGGTCTCCCAATACCTTTAAACCGAAAAGTGTCCCCGACCCCAGTAGTTCCCTGAAGAAACCAACGATAACCAATATCACCCCATAACCCAGAGCGTTTCCTATTCCATCGAGAAAAGCCCTACGGGGACCGTTTCCTAAGGCGAATGCCTCAAAACGTCCCATAATAATACAGTTGGTAATGATAAGCCCGATAAATACCGATAAGGTTTTACTAAGATCATAGGCAAATGCTTTCAGCACTTGATCCACAATAATCACCAAGGCGGCTACCACGACAAGCTGTACAATAATCCTAATTTTGGATGGAATAATATTACGTATGAGCGAGATTACCACGTTACCGACCCCCATTACAAACAACACGGATATTGCCATTACTACAGAAGCTTTAAGTTCCGCAGTAATTGCCAATGCCGAACAAATACCCAATACCTGAATAGTAATAGGGTTATTGTCCGCCAACGGATCCTTTATCAGATTTGCATCTTTTTTTGATAGTAGCGCCATATTAATTGGTTCTAATAGTTTCTAAATAAGGTTTATAAAGCTTGAGACTTTCCTTGATCATCGCAGTTACTCCATTACCTGTAATGGTAGCTCCCGCCAAAGCGTCCACATCATTATCGTCTTTATCGTTGTTCAAAGGATCATTGTTCCCCTTTGCAACGTCCACACCTTCGTAAGTGTCACCGTCCATAACGGATTCACCTTTGAAATCATCCATAAAAAAGCGTTGGTTGATATTAGATCCAAGACCTGGAGTTTCTCCCTTATGATCAAAAAAGACTCCTTTTATTTCCATGTTTTCATCCAAAGAAAGATATCCCCAAATGGCATCCCAAAGCCCTTTACCGTACATTGGAATGATATAGTACTTTTCGCCATCCCTTTCACCTATCAAAAGAGGAAGCTCAGCTTTGCCACCAGTTTTGGCCGCAGCCAATGCCTTCTGAACATCGATCAAGTAGGCATCTTCTTTTTGCATTACCTCGGAACCGTTCCATACCAACTGTTGCGTAATGTATTTTGAGAACTCACCCTCCACATCACTCGTAGGTACAAAGGAAACGTCCCCATCCCCTTCGTTTTCATTGACTCCCATGGCATATAAGATATTCTGCTGCTTCTCAAAACGCTCGTTTTCGTCTATTCTTGGCTTGAGACCAGATGCAACAAAGGCCAATAGGGACCCAACAACAATAACCATTAATACTGCAAAGATTACAGTGTAGCTATTCTTTTCTGTATTGATTGCCATAATTACGCTGTTTCCGTTTTTAGTGAATCGACCTCATCCGAAGCCTTGGGATAGATAGTGGCCGTCTTCAACCGTTTTAATCTCTTTTTAATGTTACCTTTTACCACATAGTGGTCAATGGTAGGTGCAAATACGTTCATCAACAAGATGGCCAAGAACACTCCCTCTGGATATCCTGGATTGAACACTCTGATCATTACCGATAAGAACCCGATAAAGAATCCGTAGTACCATTTTCCTTTGTTGGTCTGGGAACCCGTAACTGGGTCCGTGGCCATGAAAACAATACCAAAGGCAAGACCACCCACCAACAAATGCTGCCAGTAAGGAAAGCTCATTAATGTATAGAACTTACTATATTCTGGCAACCACCCAGCATCTACAATTCCATTAAATATAAGACCCATAGCTAAAGCCCCAACTACGGCGCTCACCATGATTCTCCAAGAGGCAATTTTTGAGAATATTAAGAAAAGTCCTCCCAATATGATCAACAAGGTTGATGTTTCACCAACTGAACCTGGAATAAATCCATAGAACATATCTGCTAGTGAGTAACTATAATCCGAACCCTGAGCCAAGGAACCAAGCACAGTCTCTCCTGAGATAGCATCCGCAGTTCCTGCCCTTTCCACACCCTCGTGAACCCATACTTTATCACCACTCATCCAAGTTGGGTAAGCAAAGAATAAAAATGCACGTATGGTCAATGCCGGATTCAATATATTCATTCCGGTACCTCCGAAAACTTCTTTACCGATCACAACACCAAAGGCAACGGCAATGGCCAACATCCAAAGTGGTGTATCCACAGGAACAATCAACGGAACCAACATTCCTGTAACCAAATATCCTTCTTCTACCTCATGACCTTTGATTACAGCGAACAAGAATTCAATTCCCAGTCCAATTCCATAAGAAACTATTACCAAAGGCAATACCGTAGTAACACCCACTAAGAAGTTATCCCAAGTTAAGAAATCATTAAAAAGGGAAAAACTCTCTGGAAAACCATTGATCGCGGAGTAATGTTGATATCCTGCGTTGAACATACCGAACAACAAGCATGGCACAAGAGCCAAAATAACCGTGTTCATGGTACGCTTCAAGTCATCCGCGCCTCTTACGTGTGCACCAGAGTGCGTAGTTTCATTTGGTGTATAAAGAAAAGTATGCAGTGCATTGAAGGCCGGGGCCATTTTTTTGCCCTGATACTTGAGTTTTAATTGATGTAATTTTTCTTTCATGCCCATATTATCCAAGTTCTTTTTGCAACAAATCCAATCCTTCCCTGATTATTTGTTGATGTGGTTGTTTTGATATGCATATGAATTCTGTCAAGGAGAAATCTTCGGGAGCCACTTCGTAGAGCCCCAATTGCTCCATCTCGTCCAAATCTTTCACCATACAGGCTTTCAATAATTGAAGTGGGTATATATCCAGAGGAAAAACCTCTTCATACCTTCCCGTCACCACAAAGGCCCTGTGCTCCCCATTGGTATTGGTATCCAAATCATATTTCTTCTTGGGCTGCAGCCAAGAAAAGGTCAAAGCCCTAGTAGTGGAAATTTTATTGAACACAGGTTTGTTCCATCCGAAGAATTCGTAATCATCCCCTTCTGGAATGGCCGAAACCGTGTTATTATAAAAACCAAGATATCCTTCAGTATTTGTCTTTACGCCAGTAAGCACATCTCCGTTGATCAATCGAAACCTATCCTCCTTCACGCCACTTGCGTACAAGAAAGTGGAGATTTCAGCACCGATTTTGGTCCTGTAGTATTTTGGCTCCTTGATTACCGAACCAGCCAATGCCACAATCCTTTCGGCATTGAACTTACCCGTCAGCAATAGTTCACCAACCATCACAAGGTCTTGTGGGGAAATGGTCCAAACCGTTTCACCTTTGTTCACCGGATCAATCTTATTGATTTGAGTACCAACCAAACCTGCTGGGTGCGGACCAGAAATCTTGTGCAGTTCTATTCCTTTGACATCATTAAAAGGCGACCTGCTCGACTTTCCAATAGTAACATGAATTTTCCCCGGGGTCAGCTTGCTTAGACCCATTATCGCAGCTTGTATCTCCTGCTCTTTGTCTTTCAAAACAAAATCAGGGTCCGCAGCCAATGGAGCCGTGGCATATCCCGAAACAAAAATTGCTTTTGGAGTCGCGCTTGGGTCGGCGATTACATCATAAGGTCTTTGTTTGATGAAAGGCCATCCCCCACACTGTAGAAGGTAGGATTTAATAGCCTCTCCATCTGCCGTATCCAAATCCGGCACCTTATTGATCATGTAATTTTGTTCTTTATCGGCAAGGATTTTTAACGTTAAGATTTTTCTCCTTGCACCCCTTACAATTTCCACAAGTTCGCCACTCACTGGGGAAACAAAGTGCATTTCTTCGTTGTTCTTGTTGTAAAAGAGGGGTTCGCCCGCTTTCACCTCTTCCCCTTGTTTTATCAACATTTTTGGAGTGATTCCGTGGAAATCATCTAGGTTCAGGGCATACACGTTACTGGTAACGGCTTTGGAAATAGTCTGCTCTGCAGCCCCCACGAGGTTGATGTTCAACCCCTTTCTAATCCGGATGTCTTTTGACATATTGTTGTAGACCTTTTATTATCAAAATCGGACGCAAAAATAGCATTAAAAGGATTGTTTTCATAATTATTAACAATAAAATTGGGATTCGTCCAAGCTTAATTCAATAGGCATACTTTTTGTTTACCTTTACCCTAAATTTACACCTTTGATGCGCTTTACCTACATTATCTTCTTATTGGGATTCTTTACCACTTCGGGTTTTGGACAAGTTATGGAAGAAGTAAATCCGCCCGAAAACATCAAAACGGTTATTTTTAAAGGCCCGACAGAAGACCAATTTCCCGTGATACAACTTGGTGAATCAATGACTTTGGAGTTTGATGACCTGACAGCCAACGAACAGGATTACTACTATAAAATTATTCATTGTGATTACGACTGGACACCATCACAGCTATTAAAATCCCAATACCTTTCCGGAGCCGACAACCAGCGAATCATCGACTACGAAAATAGCTATACCACCCTACAACCCTACTCCAATTACAGGCTCACCATTCCGAACCAAAACGTTAAATTAAAGGTTACGGGAAACTATCTGCTTGAAATCTACAACAGCTACGGCGACCTTCAATTTTCAAGAAGGTTTGTTGTATTCCGGGATGCCGTTTCCGTTGCAGGCGCTGTAAAAAGGTCAAGGGACTTCAATTTCATCAATACAAAGCAAGTAGTACAGTTTAACATCAACACGGCTTCTTTTAGAGTTGTCAACCCAAAAAAAGAAGTAAAGGTCGCTATAATACAGAACCATCAATGGCCTACGGCACTATACAATATAAAACCCCAATTCACCATTGGCACCGAGCTTGTTTACAAATACAACGAGGAAACCAGTTTTTTTGGCGGTAACGAATATTTGAACTTTGACACTAAAGACCTTCGCTCCCCTACCTTTGCCATATCAAACATTGAAATGAGGGATGTATACCACCATTATTTGTTTACCAATGAATACAGGTACGACAAGGAATATACCTACTTTCCCGACATTAATGGGGATTTTGTGGTACGTACGCTTCAAGGTGATGATGTTTCAAGGGAAGCGGAATATTCCAAAGTGCATTTTAGCTTGCCCTACACCAATCAAATTGGATTGGACAATGTGTATGTTATCGGAAAGTTCAACAACTATGATTTGGGCGAGGAAAACAAAATGATTTTCAATGAAGAAACCGGAAAGTTTGAGACAACCTTTATGATAAAGCAAGGTTTCTACAATTATAAATATGTTGTACAGCGTGAAGACGGAACAATTGAGCCCAATCTAGTGAGCGGTAATTTCCACTTTACCGAAAACAACTATCTCATTTTGGTTTATTATCGTGATTTTGGGGATATGTACGATAGTATAATAGGCATAGGCTCCGTAAACTCTAGAAATATCAGCAATTAGTTATCTTTAGACCTAAATCTTGAAAAAAAACCATGGGAAAGAAAGATGGTTTGATCACCAAAGGTCGCTACGAACTCAAGTTTAGGGGTGTAAAATGCCTGAACTGTGGACACCCACTGGATATTAGCGACAAGTATTGCCCAAACTGCTCCCAGGCCAATAGCACCAAAAAACTCACGCTCAAAGATTTTTTTGATGAGTTCTTCTCCAACCTCATCAATTATGACTCCAAGCTTTTAAAAACATTATATGCACTTTTATTAAGGCCGGGAAGAATAACCAAAGATTACGTTAACGGAAAAAGAATTTCCTACACCAACCCATTTCGTTTTTTATTGAGTTTGGCCTTCCTATATTTTTTGATGGTCACCTACAACAACCAGTTCGCCAATTTAGATGAAGCCGCCAAAGATTTTGATGGCACCATTTACAATGGAGCCTTTGGTGTTGATTTAAATTCAGGTGATTTAAAAATCGATAGCGTCGAATTAAAAAAACAGTCCAACCAGGCTGTGACACGATTGGACTCCATACAAAAAGCCAATCCCGATTTTCTATCCGGGCTCTCAATACTCGATTCCACAGGCATTAATGGGCAAAGTCCGTCCGAACAGCAGCAGTTTATGGACACCTTGGGCACTTTTGTAAACACCATGAACCAGATAAAAAAACGAAAGGATTCCTTTATGCACGCCAATCCGTCAGGCTATTATAAAACACTCGAAGAAAAATCTGGAATAGCAGCCTTCTCCAAAAAAGCTGAATTTTTTGGACTGTACATCAAAAAAGACACCTTGTACAATTTTGAACAGGCCAAGACTCTATATAATATTAAGGAGAGTACGACCAACAAAATGGCCTTTAATTTCTCCAACAGCATTTGGAAGGTAATGAGTCGACCCGGCTCATGGATAAACGACACCATCTCCAAGCTCCCATTCGTCATATTTTTCTTTATGCCTGTGTTTACCTTGTTCATTTCTTTGGTTTACATCAGAAATAAATATACCTACACCGATCATCTTATATTTAGCTTTCACAATCAATCACTCTTGTTTATCTTGCTCATCCTAAGCCTCATATTGGATTCACTTTTTAATATTGACAGCGCAGGAATCTTCTTGATCATATTTGGCATATACCTATATAAAGCAATGCGAAATTTTTATGCTCAAGGCCGATTTAAAACTATTATGAAATACATCTTTCTGAACGCTATATTTATGATTTTGGCTTTTTTGACCATCATAGTTACGTTTACGGGAAGTGTCTTTACCTATAATTGATATGTTTACACAAGTCACCAAAGGAATTAAAGTTTCGGTCAGTACTACTTTTGAAGGCACTTTCTTCAAAAACTATAAGGTCCATTATGCATTCGGATATACCATAGTCATAGAAAACCTTAGTAAGGATACCGTACAGCTCACAGCAAGACACTGGGATGTATTTGACGCACTCAAAGAAATGGAAACCGTTGATGGAGAAGGTGTAATTGGCAGAAAGCCGGTGATAAAACCCGGCAAATCACACACCTATAGCTCCGGGTGCCTATTAGCCTCACCTGTAGGTGCCATGCGCGGACATTATCATATGGTCAATTTCACCAATGCAGAAGAGTTTGAGGTTGAAATTCCAACATTTAAGTTTGCAGCACCCTTCGCTATAAACTAATCAGCATCATTTTATATTCGCAATAGGTTTCATTACCTTTGATAGAATTGTTAATCTTTAAAAACATTTCTATGGGAAAAGGTTTTTTTCAAGTTCCGACCGCTGTTAACGAGCCGGTCAAAACCTACGTTCCGGGTTCCCCCGAACGAGAAGAAGTACTAAAACAATACAAAGCGTTTTACAATGATAAAGTGGACGTTCCCCTTTACATTGGAAGCGAAGAGATAAAAACGGGCAACACAAGGCCCATGTCGCCCCCACACGACCACAAACACATTGTAGGGCATTACCATTTGGCAGAAAAAGAACACGTGGAAAAGGCCATCTCCAATTCTTTGGAGTCAAGGGATGCCTGGGCCAATTTGACCTGGGAGCAACGTGCCGCCATTTTCCTGAAGGCCGCCGAGCTCATTGCAGGGCCTTACCGTGCCAAGATGAACGCCGCGACCATGATCGCACAATCCAAGAACATTTACCAGGCCGAGATTGATTCCGCCTGTGAGCTTGTGGACTTTTTACGGTTCAACGTAGAGTACATGTCGCAAATCTATAGCGAACAACCGGAATCCTCCGAAGGCGTTTGGAACCGAGTGGAGTACCGTCCCTTGGAAGGTTTTGTCTATGCCATTACCCCGTTCAACTTTACCGCCATTGCAGGGAACCTTCCCGCAAGTGCCGCAATGATGGGCAATGTAGTGGTCTGGAAGCCGAGTGACAGCCAAGTATATTCCGCCAAGGTAATCGTCGACGTATTCAAGGAGGCCGGACTTCCAGATGGCGTTATCAATGTGGTTTATGGAGACCCCGTAATGATTTCGGACACCGTTTTGTCAAGCCCTGATTTCTCCGGGATCCATTTCACAGGCTCCACCGATGTGTTCAGATCACTTTGGAAACAAATCGGGAACAACATCCATAACTATAAAACATATCCTAGAATTGTAGGGGAAACAGGCGGAAAGGACTTTATTGTTGCCCACCCAACGGCCAAACCTCAACAGGTGGCCACGGCCATTAGCAGGGGCGCTTTTGAGTTCCAAGGACAAAAATGTAGTGCCGCATCACGGGTGTATCTGCCAAAATCCACTGCAGATGAGATTTTGGAATTGGTAAAAAAGGACATTGCTTCCTTTAACAAACCAGGCTCGCCAGAGGATATGGGCAATTTTATCACAGCCGTGATCCACGAAGGGGCTTTTGACAAGTTGGCCAAGTATATCGATCAGGCCAAGGCAGACGATGATGCCGAAGTGATCGCCGGGGGTAATTACGATAAATCCAAAGGATACTTTATTGAACCTACGGTGATATTGACCACCAATCCAAAGTACGAGACCATGTACACCGAACTTTTTGGTCCGGTAGTGACCATTTATGTGTACGAGGACAAAGATTGGAGCGAAACATTAAAGTTGGTTGATGGTACATCGGAGTACGGCCTTACCGGAGCTGTGCTTTCCGGGGACCGCTACGCCATCGACGAGGCCACAAAGGCATTGCAGAACTGTGCCGGCAACTTCTACATCAATGACAAGCCCACCGGGGCCGTTGTGGGACAGCAGCCATTTGGTGGTGCGAGGGCATCGGGAACCAACGACAAGGCAGGCTCCATGCAGAACCTCTTGCGTTGGGTATCGCCAAGGTTGATCAAAGAGACCTTTGTGACCCCTGAAGATTACAGATATCCATTTTTGGGATAAACACAGGATCAACACAGTCCAAAGGCCATCACTTTAAAGTGATGGCCTTTTTTTTGTTTTACCAAGTAGACAATATCCAGAACCTTTGTACAATCTAAGTTCAATTAGAATAATCTTACACAAAATCAATAGGTTAGATCACTTTAAGAGCTAATTTAAAATGGTGTGAACACAATTTATATGTAAATTTAACGTTAAGTTATTGTAAATTATATGTAATTAAACTAATTTAGTATTCCTAAATCAATTAGTTATGACAGCTAGAATCAATGCATGGAGGATATTGATGATTAAAAAATATCAGCAATTATGGCAATCTGCAAAAGACTACGCCAGAAAATGTAGATTGGTGTATAAACGGATGTACAGTATATAATCAGCCTTTAAACTTCTGAGGCAAGTACACCACTTTTTTAGTATCGAAGAAATCCTCCTCAAAATATTCGTTTAGATCAAACACCTGAACGGTTTCATACCCTTTCAGTTCTTCAGAAAGGTCTCCGCCCTTAAGATAAAGTATGCCATTTTTTCGCTGGTGGGCAGAATCTTTTTTAATTTTTCCTTTGGTCCAGTGCACAAAAGTGGGCATCGCCGCTACCGCCCTACTCACAATAAAATCAAACTGTCCTGGAATGTCCTCAACACGTGCATGATGTGTTTCCACATTTTCCAACCCAAGACCCTCTACCACCTCATTCACCACTTTTATTTTTTTGCCAATGGCATCGACAAGGGTAAATTTTACGTTTGGAAATAAAATGGCCAATGGGATACCGGGAAATCCCCCTCCCGTACCAACATCTAAAATATCGGCACCTTCATTAAAAATTTGAATCTTTGCAATTCCCAGAGAATGAAGCACATGCCTTAAGTACAGCTCATCGATATCCTTTCTGGAGACCACATTTATCTTTTGGTTCCAGTCATGGTACAACGCCTCTAATTTGGAAAACTTTTCCTTCTGTTCTTCGTTGAGCGTCGTAAAATATTTGAAAATAAGTTCCGTTTTCATGTCGCAAACGTTAATTTTAACAAAGCTAATACTTTTAAAGACCTTAACACCGTTCTAACACAACAGTATGGGCTTGAAAGCAGCATTTTAATTACCTTTGTAAAAATTTATTATATGGATAAGAGTACCGTCCGGTTTTCAAGAAAGGATTCAACACAATTTTTCAGAACTCTGAACAAGCGAGTAAACGAATATTTCAAAGAAAATAATCTCAAGAAAACCGGGAACTGGAAACTTCACTTAAAGACTATAGTGATGTTTGCACTTTTTTTGACCCCTTACTTTTTAATATTAACCTTAAATCTGCCTTTCTGGGGCTATCTGCTACTCTCCATTACCATGGGAGTCGGAATGGCCGGAGTTGGAATGAACGTGATGCACGATGGTAACCATGGTGCCTATTCCAACAAAAAATGGGTAAATAAACTCATGGGAAGCAGCATCTATATCTTGGCAGGAAATGTATACAACTGGCAAGTTCAGCACAATGTGCTGCACCACACTTACACAAACATCCATGAACATGATGAGGACATGGAAGCCGGAAGGATACTTCGATTCTCAAAACACGCTGAGTGGAGAAAACACCATAAATTTCAACATTACTATTCCATTTTGCTCTATGGTCTGTTGACCTTTAATTGGGCCATAACTACGGATTTCCAGCAGATGTACCGTTACATGAAAAGGAAATTGAGCTATGGAAAACTACCAAATCCAGTAATCAACTGGAGCACATTGGTTATTACCAAAGTGATTTATATAACCATTTGGATCGTACTTCCATTAATTTTTGTTGATATTGCTTGGTGGCAAGTGCTATTGGGATTCTTTATCATGCACTATGTAGCTGGGGTAATCCTAAGTGTGGTATTCCAGTTGGCACACATTGTTGATCATGCCGAAACTCCACTACCGGATGAAGAAGGCAACATGAAAAACACTTGGGCAATTCACCAATTGTTCACCACGGTGAATTTTGGAACCAAGAACAGGGTTGTAAACTGGTTTACCGGCGGATTGAACCATCAAGTGGAACATCACATCTTCCCGAACATCAGTCACATACATTACACAAATATTTCCAAAATTGTGAAACAGACTGCTCAGGAGTTCAATTTACCTTATCACGAATACAAAACGACCAGAAAAGCTATAATTTCGCACTTCAAACACTTAAAGGAGCTAGGTAAAAAACCTACCCTTCAATATCAGTAAAAAACGAAGTACCAATGAGCAACCATCTATCTGACAGGATTCAGAAAATGTCCACGTCAGCAACTTTGGCCATGGCCGCCAAAGCACGGGAATTACGAAATGAAGGAAAGGATATTATAGGTTTGAGCTTGGGAGAACCCGACTTTAATATTCCTGATTTTATAAAAGAGGCTGCAAAGCAGGCCATTGATGAAAATTATAGTAGCTATACTCCAGTTGATGGATATGCAGACCTAAAAACTGCTATTTCCAACAAGTTTAAAAGAGATAACAACCTTGATTACGGATTGAACCAAATCGTGGTTTCCACTGGCGCCAAGCAGTCGCTCTTTAATGTTGCCATGGTAGTTCTTAATCCAGGTGATGAAGTAATTCTTCCAGCGCCTTATTGGGTAAGTTATAGCGATATCGTAAAATTGGCCGAAGGTGTTCCCGTAGAGGTTCTCACACAGATCGACACCGATTTTAAAATGACACCAGAGCAATTGGAAGCCGCCATTACTCCAAAAACCAAAATGATTTGGTTCAGTTCACCCTGCAACCCTAGTGGTTCGGTGTACAGCAAAGAAGAATTGGAAGGTTTGGCCGAGGTGTTGAAAAAACACCCAGGTATTTTTGTGGTATCCGATGAAATTTATGAGCATATCAATTTTGCAGGCGGGCATGTAAGTATCGCCGGCATTGATGGCATGTACGATAGAACCGTTACCATTAATGGAGTGTCCAAAGCTTTCGCCATGACCGGATGGCGTATCGGTTACATCGGTGCACCCGAATGGATTGCCAAGGGATGTACCAAATTACAGGGACAGGTAACCAGTGGTGCCAATGCCATTGCACAACGTGCTGTTATCACCGCATTGGAAGCTCCTGTGAGCAAAATCCAATTTATGATCGACAAGTTCCATGAAAGAAGAGACCTGGTTCTTGGACTTTTGGGAGAAATAGAAGGCTTCAACCTCAACGTGCCAGAAGGAGCGTTTTATGTATTCCCAGACATTTCAGCATTCTTTGGTAAAACTTTGAATGGTGTCACCATAAACAATGCTTCCGATTTTTCATTGTATTTATTGGAGCATGCCAACGTGGCCACGGTAACCGGTGAAGCTTTTGGAAACCCGAACTGCATCCGTATTTCGTATGCCGCATCAGAAAAAGATTTAAAAGAAGCTATTGCCCGAATTAAGGCAGTACTTTAAACATGATTTAGATGTCAAGCTGAATTTGATTCAGCATATTTTAATCATCAATTTTAAAAACCTCTTGCAGTTCGACTTCGAGAGGTTTTTTTATTAGGTCTTCCTCCAGAAATACGGGGTAAGCACAATCAGTACGGTGAACAATTCCAAACGCCCTAAAAGCATCAAAAAGCCACACCACCATTTCCCTGCTGCTGGCAAACTGTTGTAATTGCTCACAGGATTTAAACTACCTAAGGCAGGGCCTACATTACCCAAAGAAGACGCGGAACCTCCAACTGCGGACACAAAATCCAATCCCAGGAAACCAAGGACCAACGCGCCGATTATGAACAATAACATATAAAGCACAAAAAATGCCACTACATTGTACACAATGTGCTCGGTAACGGTTTTCTGATTATAACGAACAGGAATCACTGCATTGGGATGCAAGGTTCGTTTAAACTCCAAAATACCATTTTTTATAATCAAAAGGTGACGCATTACCTTGATTCCACCCGCGGTGGAACCTGCAGAACCTCCAAGGAACATCAAACCAAAAAAGAAAACGGTCAAAAATGGGGTCCAAGAAGTAAAATCTGCCGAAACAAAGCCCGTGGTGGTAATCACCGCTATTACTTGAAACAAAGTATGCCTAAAGGTACTCTCTGCTTTACCCAAGACCATTGGGTGAAAGTCAGAAATGGGAACATCCGCCCTAAAATACACGCCTAACGCAGCAATAATCGTAAATATCACTATAAATCCGAAGTAATATTTAAACTCTTCATCTCGGAGAATGCGCTGCACACGACCTGTTAATGCAAAGTAACTAAGCACGAAATTGCTCCCCGCCAAAAACATGAACAAAATAATGATGTACTGGATCAGTGGTTGATCGTTCCAAAACGCTAAACTGGCATTTTTTGTGGAGAATCCTCCGGTCGACATCGTTGCCAAAGCATGGTTAATAGCATCAAAAAATGACATTCCGGCAAATTTCAACAAAAAGGTCTCCAAAACCGTATAGCCGAAATAGATGAGCCACAATCTTTTGGCGGTATCAGTAATCCTAGGATGAAGCTTATCCCCTCCGGGACCGGGCGCTTCTGCCGCGAACAACTGCATTCCCCCAATACCCAAAAGCGGCAATATGGCAATGGCAAGAACAATAATTCCCATTCCCCCGATCCAATGGGTAAGACTTCTCCAGAGCAAAACTCCTTCGGGCAGTGCCTCTATATCATCTAAAATGGAAGCTCCCGTTGTGGTATAACCCGACATGGTTTCAAAAAATGCATCGGTTATGGAAGGTATAGATCCCGAAAAAAGATAGGGCAGCATTCCGGAAATGGACATCACGATCCATCCAAATGTTACTACAATATACCCTTCTTTCTTTTTAACTTCTTTTTTGTGCCCCCGTGTATAGAACATGGCCATTATTCCAAAAAGCATGGTTACAATGGCAGCCAACATAATATCCATCGTGGCACCATCTTTATAAATACCACTGGCAAGTGCCGCCAAAAGCATAAAGGATCCATTGCAAAGCAACAAGAGCCCCATAATGTGGATAATAATTCTTGTGTTGAGCTTCATTATAGAAACAGCTTTTCTATCCTTGGTATGGCCTTTGGCAAGCAACAGACCACTACCTTATCCCCTTCGGCAATTCTAAAGTCACCCAAAGCGATAATTCCTTTTCCATTTCTGATAACTCCTCCGATACTGGCTTCTCGCGGGAAGTTCAGCTCCCTAATAATTTCTCCATTAACAAGGGATGATGCCTTTACCTCAAATTCCAAAATCTCTGCATTCAAATTGTTCAAACGGGTAAGGGCAAGCACCTCTCCTTTTCGGATATATCTAAATATGCTGTTCGCAGCAAGGAGTTTTTTATTAATGAGCGTATCCACCCCGATAGAATGGGACAATTGAAAATAATCCATGTTCTCTACCAAGGCAATTGTTTTTTTAATCTTTTTGCTCTTGGCAACCAAACAGGACATAATGTTGGTCTCGGAATTGCCCGTTACGGCAATAAAGGCATCCATGGATTCCAAATTCTCTTCATCCAAAAGCTCAACATTTCGTCCGTCCCCGTTAATTACAAGGGCATGTGGTAATTCATCAGCAATATCAAATGCTTTTTCCTTGTTCTTTTCGATAAGCTTTACGTTGAACTTTTTATTGCAAAGGTCTCGGGCCGTTTTATAACCTACCTTACTCCCACCAAGAATCATTACGTTTTTAATTTCCTGCTTTTGCATTCCCGAAAGCTTGTACAATTCTTCCACTCCCTTGTCGGAAGTAATAAAATACACTTGATCACCTTCTTTAAAAATAGTGTCACCTCTTGGTATCAAAGTAAATTGGGTTCCTGTCCGCTGCAATGCGATGGGCATAAAATTGAGTTTTGGAAAAATCCGGGCCGCCTCTTTCACCATCTTACCAACAAAAGGTGCCGTCTTGGGAAGAATTACCCCGAACATGGTCAACAAGCCTTCTTCAAATTGATAGGTATCGTTGAATGCGGACTGATTGAGCATTAACTGAATTTCCATCGCCGCAAGTCGCTCTGGGGATATCAGCTCATCAATACCCAGCTCTTCAAACTTGATAAGCTCTCGATTGTCCATAAACTCCGTATTGGAAATTCTGGCCATGGTACGCTTGCATCCCAATTGCTTGGCAAGAACACAAAGCGTTAAATTGGTCGTTTCTGAAGCTGTTACCCCAATTACCAAGTCAGACCCTCCTACTTGGGCATCTTGTAACACCTGAATAGAAGTGGCATCCCCACGAAGTACACGAATATCCAAATGGTTGTCTGCATAGGATAATCTTTCCTTGTCGGTATCAATCAAAGTGATTTCCTGCGCTTCGTAGGACAATAATTTCGCCAAATGAAATCCCACTTCACCAGCACCTGCAATAATGATTCTCATTGATTTGAATAGGATGTGTTCTTAAAAAAATTCAATTTGTACGTTACAAATGACACAAAGAGTGGTATGCAATACGTAAACCGCATACTTTTAACTAAATACGGAATATAATTTCCTTTGATGGCCAAAATTACACAATTATTTTTGTCTGCATCCCCTATGCTAAGTTGTATATTTGCCAGTAAAATAAAGTGATGTCGAAAAAGGTGACACCCTACAAAGAATCTGAGCTCGGTAAAAAAGAGCAGGTAAAACAGATGTTCGATAATATATCGGGAAATTACGACGGCCTAAACCGTGTTATCTCCTTTGGAACCGATGTTAAATGGCGTAAGCGTATTGTGGCCTTTCTAAAAGATAAATCACCAAATTCCATCTTGGACATAGCCACAGGCACTGGTGACCTCGCCATTGCCATGACACAAACAGGTGCAGAAAAAATAGTAGGCCTAGACCTTTCCCCTGGGATGTTGGAGGTTGGAAAAACCAAAGTCAACAACAAAAAATTACAGGATACCATTGAAATGGTGGTCGGTGATAGCGAAAACCTCCCCTTCGAAGACAACTCGTTTGATGCCGTAACCGTAGCTTTTGGGGTAAGGAATTTTGAAAACCTGGAAAAAGGGCTGGAAGAAATTTATCGAGTGTTGAAAACCGGAGGACATTTTGTGGTACTCGAAACTTCTGTGCCTACCAAAACACCTTTTAAACAAGGCTACAAGATCTACACCAAGCATATTATGCCCTCAATTGGAAAGTTGTTTTCCAAAGACAGGTCTGCATACACATATTTGAGTGAATCGGCATCTGTTTTCCCTCATGGGGAGGCTTTCAACAATATTTTGAAGAAAATCGGGTTTATAGGAGTAGAGAACAAACCGCAGACCATGGGTGTAGCATCCATTTATGTCGCTTCAAAATAGATTAATGAAAAATCTCCTTATCCTTTTTGGACTTCTAATTTTATCGAACACCACTGCCATTGCCCAATTTGGGGACGAACCCATTTTAAATCTTCAGAACGAGGACAAGAAATTTTTAAACTGGGGCTACTACCTCGGGTTTAACCAATACGACTTTCAATTTGAATACAAGGATGATATTGGAAGAGACATCTTAGTGGATAAAAGTTTTGGATTTAACGTGGGATTGATCGGAGAACTTAGAATCAATGAATTTCTTGACGCACGTTTTGAACCTGGTTTACTTTACACTTCAAGAACATTGGGTTTTCCTGGATTTACTTCAGAAGTGGATGCTATTCGTGAAGTGCGGTCAACTTATATTAGATTTCCATTGCTGTTAAAAGCCAGTACTCGGAGAATTGGAAACTGGAGGCCTTTTATTGTAGGTGGAGTGTACACCTCAATAAATTTAGGCAGCCAAGAGGATAGTTTGGACGACAATAGCAGCGGCCAATTTAGGATGAAGCAAAATGTCTATGGCTATGAACTGGGTTTTGGAATTGATTTTTATACCGAATACTTCAAATTCACGCCTTCAATCCGTGGTGTTTTTGCCCTAACCAATGAATTGGTTCCTGATGCCGACCCCAATAGTCCATGGACTGGCAACATCAATGCCATGCGAACCCGGGGCATCTTCATCAATTTCATCTTTGAATAACTCAGCTCCTTCTTATTTCATTTAAAAGAATTGCTGTTGCGGTAGCTACATTTAAACTTTCTGTAGTAGCTTTTCCAAATTGTGGAATCGATATTCGTTCTGAAATAAATTTTTCAACTTCTTTAGAAATCCCATTGGCCTCGTTGCCCATCACCAAAACGCCCCTATCGGGTAAATTTGAATCGTGAACCGATTTCCCATCCATATAAGCACCATAAACGGGAAGGCCTGTTTTACTCAAATATTCCCTTAAATCGACATAAGTAAGGTTAACCCTGGCCATGGAGCCCATGGTAGCCTGTAACACTTTAGGGTTGTAGCGATCTACAGTATCCGAGGAGCACACAAGCTCCCTTACCCCGAACCAATCACAAAGACGGATGATGGTTCCCAAATTCCCAGGATCTCTAACTGAATCAAGCACCACGACCCAATCAGGATCGGGATTATCCTCTACCTCGATCATATGAAAAACACCCAACACGCCATTAGGGTGGGTCAAACTGCTCATTTGCTTCAAGTCCTTTTTGGAGACCATTTCCCCTTCTCCGATTTTTTGAACCTTATCGGCATCATCAACAAAAATTTTAAACGGCCTTACTCCCGCTTTTAGCAACTCGTTGACCACTTTTTCCCCTTCAACAACAAAGAGTCCATGTTGAGATCGGTACTTTTTTTGCTTTAAGCTAACAACTAGTTTAATTTGGTTTTTTGTAACCATCTAAATCGTGTATTTTTGGCTTCTATGAGGGGTTCTTTAGGTCTAATGTGCAACTGGGCAAAAATAGGGTTATTGTTGCTTTTGCTAAGCATTTCAGGTTGCAATACCTTAAAAAAAGTTGGGGAGGATGAATTATTGCTCACCAAAAACTCCATTTTGGTCGATGAAGAAAAAGTCGGTAGCAGCGAAATAAAAGGGTTGATAACCCAAAAACCCAACAGTAGTGTTCTGGGTTATCCCTTAAAACTGAACCTATACAACCTTGCTAAAGAAAACCCAGATTCATCTTTCCAGGATTGGCTGCACCGAAAAGAAAAAAGAGAAAAGCGCCTGAACAATTTACTCTCTAAAAAACAGGTTAATAGGTTAGGTGAATCATTTTTAGTAAAGGGAGCCAGCGAGTTTTTAGAAAGAATTGGCGAACCACCTGTAATAATTGACACTGCCAAAACAAACAAATCCATAAACAATTTAAAAACCTATTATAAGAGCAAGGGGTACTTTAACAATACAGGGGAATATCAAATAGTAAATGACAAGAAGAAAAGGGCAAAAATTGAATATAATATCACCCTGAACAAACCTTACATTATAGATACGGTACAAAAAAACATTACCTCTCCTGAACTGGATTCCATATATACCAACAATGCCAAAAATAGTTATGTCCGACAGGGAGAGCAATTTGATTTGGATAAATTTACCATGGAGCGGGAACGCTTAACTACATTGTTCCGAAATTCCGGAGTTTACAATTTCCAGGAAAGTTCCATCAATTACGATATACTTAGGGACACAACGGTCGCGGCAAACGACCAACTAATGGATGTCCAACTAAACATCAACAAGTTCAGAAGCACAATAGATAGTACTGACAACAATAACACTTATAAGGTTGCTCGACACAAAAAAATCAATATTTATGCTGATTACAATATCAATGGTGCATCAGATACTTTAAACAGAATAGAATACGAAAACTATAACATATACTATAACGGAAAGCTAAGGTATAGACCCAAGGCCCTAGCCAATGCAATTTTCTTCGAAAAAGATAGTATTTATAGAGATTTGGATAGAATAAGGACCTATAGACAAATCACGAATTTAAATACGTTTAAGTATCCTAACATTGAGTTCATTTCCGATTCCACCCAAACACAATTGGAATCGAATATTTATTTAGCAGCCAAACCAAAGTATTCCCTTAACCTAAATTTTGATATAACCCACTCAAACATACAACAAGTGGGCACAGCATTTAGCGCTACTGTAATCACAAGAAATGTTTTTGGGGGTGCGGAAACCCTCAATGTTTCGGCCAGGGGATCAATTGGTCTTTTGAGCGATGCATCCCTATCCAATGAAACTTTTACTTCTGAACTGGGCGGAGACATTAATATAACCTTTCCAAGGATTTGGCTACCGTTCAATACAGAAAGGATAATCCCTTATTACATGTTACCCCAAAGCCGATTATTGGCCGGTACCAACTTTCAACGGAATATTGGTTTGGACAAACAATCCCTTAACTCTGTATTATCATACAACTGGACCCCCTCTGATCGTCTAAAAAATAATATTGAATTAATTAACGTAGAGTTTGTTCGTAATGTGAATCCGGACAATTTCTACAATGTGTACAGAAACACCTTTTCCAACTTGGATGGAATAGCAGATGATTTTCAAGATGATCCTCAATACGCTGAATATTTTAAGGATTTTGATGCAGACGACCCTGTTCTAGACATTCCAGATGGTGCCAATATGTTTGTAAGCGATGTTCGAAACGACTTTATACAGGTAACCGAAGACCAATATGACGAGGTAAACAGCATAGAAGAAAGGCGTATTCGTTTAACGGAAAATAACTTGATTTTCGCAACCAATTTTACGCATACCAAAAACAGCAAATCAGGAATAAACGACCTTGATTTTTATCAATATAGAATGAAGTTGGAAAGTGCAGGAGGCATGCTATCCTTACTCGCAAATGTTTTGCCTTACAATAAAAATACTAACGGGCAAAACCTTGTTTTCAATGTTCCTTTTTCACAATATGTAAAAGCTGAGTTCGATTACATCAGGCATTGGGAAATAGGTGGTTCGCAAGTAATCGCCTTTAGAAGTTTTTCTGGCTTGGCAATCCCTTATGGAAACTCGAACAACATACCCTTTGTTCGCAGTTATTTTGCAGGTGGTTCAAACGACAACAGGGCATGGAATGCTTACGAACTAGGACCGGGTAGAACCGACAATGTCAATGATTTTAATGAAGCTAACCTAAAACTTTCCCTAAACCTTGAGTATAGATTCCCCATTGCCGGAGACGTAAAAGGTGCTCTTTTTGCTGATGCAGGCAATATTTGGAACGTATTTGATAATGAAACCAACCCGGATGCCATCTTTAGCGGTTTCTCCTCTTTAGGCGACATTGCACTGGGCACAGGAGTCGGACTACGGTACGATTTCACCTATTTCGTTTTCAGATTGGATGTAGGCTTCAAGACCTACAATCCCGCCAAAGTTGGGTCCGATCGCTGGTTCGATGGATACAACTTCAAAAGAGCCGTCTTCAACATAGGGATCAATTATCCTTTCTAGAGCAAATATTTTATTACTTTTGTTTCCTATTTAATTTGAAACCACCTATAACTATGTCCCACAATATAAAGCCCGGTGTTGCAACCGGTGACGAAGTACAAGCAATTTTCAACCATGCCAAAGAAAATGGGTATGCGCTTCCGGCCGTAAACGTAATTGGCTCGGACAGCATCAATGCCGTTATGGAGACCGCTGCAACATTGAATTCTCCCGTAATTATTCAATTCTCTAACGGAGGAGCCCAGTTCAATGCAGGGAAAGGCCTCTCCAATGATGGTCAGAAAGCCGCTATTCTTGGAGCTGTTGCAGGCGCTAAGCATGTTCACCAATTGGCCGAAGCATACGGTGCAACCGTAATACTTCACACAGACCATTGTGCCAAAAAATTATTGCCCTGGATCGATGGATTATTGGATGCGAGCGAAGTGCATTACAAAGAAACTGGCAAATCATTGTTCAGTTCACACATGATCGACCTTTCTGAAGAGCCCATCGAAGAAAATATTGAAATCTGTAAAGGATACCTCGAGCGCATGAGCAAAATGGATATGACCTTGGAGATTGAATTGGGAATTACAGGAGGTGAAGAAGATGGTGTGGACAACACCGACGTAGACGACTCCAAACTGTACACCCAGCCAGAAGAAGTGGCCTTTGCTTACGAAGAACTTTCAAAAGTAAGCCCAAAATTTACCATTGCTGCAGCATTTGGGAACGTACACGGGGTATACAAGCCAGGTAACGTAAAGCTGACTCCAAAAATCCTAAAGAACTCTCAAGAATATATTACCGAAAAATACGGCGTAGAGCACAATCACATCGATTTTGTATTCCACGGAGGTTCTGGTTCCACTTTGGAAGAAATTAGGGAAGCCATTGGTTACGGTGTAATCAAAATGAACATCGACACAGATTTGCAATACGCATTTTTGGAAGGTGTTAGGGATTATATCCAAGGAAAAGCGGATTACCTGCAAACGCAGATTGGTAACCCAGATGGTGACGACCAACCCAACAAAAAATTCTACGACCCCCGAGTTTGGCTAAGAGAAGGTGAAAAAACTTTCATCGCTCGTTTGAAAAAAGCCTTCGAGGATTTGAACAACGTAAATACTTTGTAAGCCTTTGTCTAACTAAATATTGATTACATGTCGTCTTGGTTTAAAAGAAAGGAAAAAGGAATACAAACAGCTACCGAGGAGAAAAAAGATACTCCCAAGGGGTTATGGTACAAATCTCCTACCGGTAAAATCGTTGAGGCCGAAGATTTGGCCAAAAACTTCTATGTAAGTCCGGAAGATGATTATCACGTTCGAATAGGTAGCAGGGAATATTTTGAAATCCTTTTTGATGATAACAAGTTCCGTGAGCTTGACACAAAAATGACGTCCAAAGACCCGTTAAAATTTGAGGACACCAAAAAATATTCCGATCGTTTAAAAGCTGCCCAGAAAAAAACGGGATTGAAAGATGCCGTGAGAACAGCAGTTGGTAAATCCCAGGGCAAAGATATTGTGGTTGCCTGTATGGACTTTTCTTTTATCGGTGGATCAATGGGAAGTGTGGTAGGTGAGAAAATATCACGCGCCATTGATGTGGCCAAAAGGAAAAAAGTGCCCTTTATAATGATTTCCAAATCTGGTGGTGCCCGTATGATGGAAGCTGCCCTATCATTGATGCAATTAGCAAAAACATCTGCTAAATTAGCACAATTGGCAGAAGCAAAAATTCCATACATTTCGTTGTGTACCGACCCTACAACGGGAGGTACAACTGCATCCTACGCCATGTTGGGAGACATCAACATTGCGGAACCTGGTGCATTAATCGGATTTGCAGGACCTAGGGTAGTAAAAGACACTACAGGAAAAGACCTGCCGGAAGGTTTCCAAACATCGGAATTCCTTAAAGAACATGGTTTCTTGGATTTCATCACCCATCGTAGGGATCTGAAGAAGAAAATCAATTTATATATAGATTTGATTACCAATCAACCTGTAAGAAATTAAAAAAAGCCCCGATATCGGGGCTTTTTCTTTTTAATATATCAGTACGTCAATTCCTAAAACGGCGCAATAACACTTCTTCCTCTTTACCATCGGAATAAGTAAGAGTTCCCTTGGCATCACAACTGCCATCCCCAAAATCCAAACTTACCGTATTCCCAAGTCGGGATATGTCCAATACACCACTCACAATAAATCTACACGATAACTCTCTTCTCAATGGGGTGGTCACTTCCTTTATAAATTCGTTCCCGGCCCTACTAATATATGTACGTTTACCCGTAATGAGAAAAACATTGTCGCCCCAAAAACCAGTTCCAAATCCCTCTATCCACTCACGATTGCGAGTTCCCGCAAAGGAGGCTGTATCACCGCTCGGCCATGTTGCCGAAAATGTTGCATTGGCAGTTCCCTGAGGGTTGCCATTTTCATTGCTGCGCACCCTAACAATATTCGCAGACCCTTCAATGGCCACATCATTAAAAGTAAAATTCTCCAGCATTAGTTGAATGGTGTTGGAAGCGGCCTCCATATCCAATGCATAGCTCAGATAAACAATTCCACCAAGGGTATTTCCTGTTGGAAGTTCACAACCTTCACCAAAATCTAAAGTGACCTCTTTAGTATTTTCTGTTAAAACAACGGTTACCGAAACGCAATCTGGAAGGTAATCTGAATTGTAATCCCCTTTTGAGGTACTAGAAATTTCATCTGCGGCATAAACATCTTCCGCAATGGTGGTGATTTCTTCTGAAATCATTTCAGTTTCATCACTAAATTTCAGTTCGGTTGACGACATTGCCTCTGTACTCGCCAATCCTTCATCACCGGTGGATTCTTTGCTGCACGAAGTAACGGTCAACAACAATGCCCCCACTATTAAAGTAGCAATCTCATTAAAATTCATTAATTTAAGTTTCCTTTTCATGTTAATTGAATTTATAGGTTTGCTACTTTGACCCCAGCTTTTACAAAAGGTTTAAATTCTTGTTAAAATTCGTAGATTAAAAAAAAGAACTTATCTTTGCAAGCTGATTGAAAGACAATCAATACATAAAAATCATTTAAATAATATTGGAATGTATTTAACAAAAGAAGTGAAAGCCGAGATTTTCAAGAAACACGGCGGCTCTGAGAGCAACACCGGTTCTACGGAAGGACAAATCGCTTTGTTCACCCACCGTATTAACCACTTAACAGGACACCTTAAAAAGAACCACAAAGATTATAACACCGAGCGTTCTTTGGTGGCATTGGTAGGTAAAAGACGTAGTCTTTTGGATTACCTAAAGAAAAAGGACATTGCAAAATACCGTACCTTGATTAAGGAACTAGGTATCAGAAAATAAAAACACAAGGGGAGGCATTGGCTTCCCCTTTGTTTTGGTTGAACGTGTTTCAACCATATTAAGCCCCAGCATAAAACTGGGCAAACACAAAAAGCTACAAATAGTTTTTCATTGGTCAAGTGCTCCCAAGCACACACAACAACAACACAACCCGACCGCCCGGATGGCGGTAGACCAAATGTTTAACGACCCCGCCACGATGGTAGGGTAAGATTAATTTTATGATTCCAAAGACATTCAAAGAGGTCATAGACCTAGGTGACGGTAGAGAGATTTCTATCGAAACCGGAAAACTGGCAAAACAGGCCCATGGTTCTGTTGTTGTCCAATCTGGCAAGTGTATGCTATTGTGTACGGTTGTCTCCAATTACAAAGCTTCGGATGTGGACTTTTTGCCACTTACCGTTGATTATCGCGAAAAATTTGCTGCTGCAGGACGTTACCCGGGTGGTTTCTTTAAAAGAGAAGCAAGACCTAGTGATGGCGAAGTATTGACCATGCGTTTGGTGGATAGGGTATTGAGACCTTTGTTCCCAAAAGATTACCACTCGGAAACGCAGGTTATGATTCAGCTAATGTCGCATGACGATGACGTTATGCCGGACGCTATGGCTGGATTGGCTGCTTCTGCTGCCATTCAACTTTCGGACTTCCCGTTCGAATGTGCCATATCCGAGGTTCGTGTAGGTAGGGTAAACGGTGAATTTATTATCAACCCGACCAGAGCACAATTGAGTGAGTCCGACATCGACATGATGATCGGTGCTTCTGCAGATTCTGTGATGATGGTTGAAGGTGAGATGGACGAAATTTCCGAAGAGGAAATGGTGGAAGCTATCAAATTTGCACACGAAGCCATTAAAGTACAATGTGCTGCACAAGAAAAATTGGCCGAAGCATTCGGTAAAAAAGAAGTTCGTGAGTATGAAGGTGAAGCTGAAGACGAAGATCTTCAGAAAAAAGTACACGACATGGCCTACGATAAGGTTTATGAAGTGGCCAAGGCTGGTTCCTCCAAAAAAGAACGTAGCGAGGCATTTGCTGCTATCAAAGAAGAGATCAAAGCATCTTTTTCTGAAGAAGAATTGGAAGAAATCGGCGATTTAATCTCCAAATACTACCACAAAGCCGAAAAAGAAGCTGTTAGAAACCTTACTTTGGAGGAAGGGCTTCGTTTGGACGGACGTAAAACTACAGATGTAAGACCAATTTGGTGTGAAACTGATTATTTACCATCCGTACACGGTTCTGCCATCTTTACCCGTGGTGAAACACAGGCATTGGCAACCGTTACTTTGGGTACTTCCAGAGAGGCCAATCAAATTGATATGCCATCTTTCGAAGGTGAAGAAACATTCTATTTACATTATAACTTCCCTCCTTTCTCCACTGGTGAAGCACGACCTATTCGTGGTACATCCCGTAGAGAGGTAGGACACGGTAACCTGGCACAACGCGCACTAAAAGGAATGATCCCTGAGGATTGTCCTTATACCGTTCGTGTAGTTTCCGAAGTATTGGAATCCAATGGTTCCTCTTCTATGGCAACCGTATGTTCTGGTACTATGGCATTGATGGATGCTGGTGTTCAGTTGAAAAAACCTGTTTCCGGTATCGCCATGGGATTGATTACGGATACAGAAACTGGTAAATATGCAGTGCTTTCCGATATCTTGGGTGATGAAGATCATTTGGGAGACATGGACTTTAAGGTAACTGGTACCGCTGATGGTATTACTGCTTGCCAAATGGACATTAAAGTAAAAGGACTTTCTTACGAAATCTTGGTAAATGCCTTAATACAGGCTAAAGATGGTAGAATGCACATTTTGGGCAAACTTACCGATACTATCGCCGAGCCAAGGGAAGAGGTTAAATCTTACGCTCCAAAAATTGTTACCAAAATTATTCCAGGTGAATATATTGGTGCACTTATCGGTAAAGGTGGTGAAGTAATTCAAGAGCTTCAGAAAACAACAAACACTACAATTGTTATCAATGAAGATCCAGAAACCGAAGAAGGTATTGTGGAAATTCTTGGTACAGGACAGGAAGGTATCGATGCCGTATTGGCAAAAATCGATGCGTTGATGTTCAAGCCTGAGGTTGGAAGTGTTTATGAGGTGAAAGTGATAAAAATGCTTGACTTTGGCGCTGTTGTGGAATACATGGATGCACCAGGGAACGAAGTATTGCTTCACGTATCCGAGTTGGCTTGGGAACGTACGGAAAATGTATCCGATGTTGTAAACATGGGAGATGTATTTGATGTAAAGTACTTCGGTTTAGACCCAAGAACCAGAAAGGAAAAGGTTTCAAGAAAAGCCTTGTTGCCAAAACCTGAAGGATATGTAGAAAGACCTCCTAGAAATGATAGAGGCGGTGACCGCAGAGGTGGTGGTGATCGCAGAGGCGGCAACCGAGACAGAAAACCAAGAAGAGATAGAGATTAAAATTTCTTTGTCATCACATAAATAAAGCCCCGAGCGATTGCTCGGGGCTTCTTTTTTTAAAAAAAATACAATCAAAATGTAACTTTTTAGTTTTTTCAACGTATAACCTAATGAGCTCCGGTTCACAAATTTAATTTGAAGGGATTTTTAGATGAGACAGTTAAAGATTACAAAACAGGTTACCAATAGGGAAACCGCGTCGCTGGACAAGTATTTGCAGGAAATCGGTAAGGTAGATTTGATTACCGCCGATGAGGAAGTGGAATTGGCACAGCGCATCAAAGCGGGAGACCAAGTAGCCTTGGAAAAATTAACTAAAGCCAACCTTAGGTTCGTTGTATCTGTTGCAAAGCAGTACCAAAACCAAGGGTTGACTCTTCCTGATTTGATCAATGAAGGAAACTTGGGGCTTATCAAAGCTGCACAACGTTTTGATGAAACCCGTGGATTTAAATTTATCTCCTACGCCGTTTGGTGGATTCGTCAATCCATTCTTCAGGCATTGGCTGAGCAATCCCGTATTGTTCGTTTGCCCTTGAACAAGATTGGTTCCATCAACAAGATCAACAAAACATTTGCTTTCTTGGAGCAAGCGCACGAGCGCCCGCCATCTGCAGAGGAAATTGCCAAAGAATTGGACATGACCGTGGAAGATGTAAAGCAATCCCTGAAAAATTCAGGTCGTCACGTATCCATGGACGCCCCCTTGATCGATGGTGAAGACTCCAACCTTTACGATGTATTGCGTAGTGGTGAGTCTCCAAATCCAGACAAGGAGCTTTTGCACGATTCACTTCGCACCGAAATCGAACGTGCTTTAGAGACCCTAACCCCTCGTGAAGCTGATGTTATCAGACTTTACTTTGGTTTGGCAGGACAGCATTCCATGACCTTGGAAGAAATTGGTGAAACTTTTGATCTTACCAGAGAAAGAGTTCGTCAGATCAAGGAAAAAGCAATCCGTAGGTTAAAACATACCTCCAGAAGTAAGATTTTGAAAACTTATTTGGGGTAAAGTGTAAAAAACACCCTATAAATTACAGTTAAACTATCCTTAAATTTGATTTTTGGCAGGAAAGTTGTAATTTAGTAAGATATAACAGTTTATCATGACTGTTCGTTTTTTGATTGATGAATAAACTCCGGCTGATTACCGGAGTTTTTTTCGTTTATGGATGGCCTTAATTGGCTAACTTTGTAACATGAACAAATCAATGATTGCCCCTTCGCTCTTGGCATCCGACTTTGCCAATCTGCAAAAAGAAATAGAAATGGTGAACCAAAGTGATGCCGATTGGTTTCATTTGGATATTATGGATGGAGTTTTTGTTCCGAACATTTCCTTTGGTATGCCAGTGATACAAGCCATTGCCAAACATGCCAAAAAACCATTGGACACGCACTTGATGATCGTTGATCCCGACAGGTACATCAAAACCTTTGGAGATTTGGGCGTTGACCATTTAACAGTTCATTACGAGGCTTGCCCGCATTTACACCGAACATTACAAGCCATCAAAGCAGAAGGTATGAAAGCAGGTGTAGCCCTTAACCCGCATACTTCCATAAAATTATTGGAGGATACCATTCAGGACATTGATATTGTAATAATAATGAGTGTGAACCCCGGGTTTGGAGGACAATCCTTTATCGAGAACACCTATCAAAAAGTTGCCGACCTCAAGGAATTGATCAAAAGAAAAAATGCGAATACCTTAATAGAGATTGACGGTGGTGTCAATGCAGGGAACGCTAAAAAACTAGTTGATTTGGGTGCAGATATTTTGGTTGCCGGCAGTTTTGTTTTTAAAAGTGAAAACCCTACTGAAACCATTAAAAAATTAAAAGAAGAAATAGCGTGATGCAGGAATTTGATGTTGTCATCATTGGAGGTGGTCCCATTGGGATTGCCTGTGGCTTGGAAGCTAAAAAACAAGGTATTTCATATATCATAATTGAAAAAGGACCGATTGTAAATTCGTTGTTCAACTATCCTGTGAACATGCAGTTTTTTTCTTCTTCGGAAAAACTGGAGATTGACGAAATTCCCTTTATCAGTAATGAAGCCAAACCCAAACGAAACGAGGCCTTGGAATATTATAGAAGGATCGTAACATCCAACCAGCTCAACATCCATCTTTTTGAAAAAGTTCTGGATACTGAAAAGGAAGGAGAAACTTTTTTGGTAAAGACCGATAAAGATGCGTACCAAGCCAAAAACGTAGTAGTGGCTACGGGATTCTACGACCTGCCAAACAATATGAATGTTCCTGGTGAAGATTTACCAAAAGTATCCCATTACTATAACGACCCACACTTTTTTGCCAGTCAGAAATTAGTGGTAGTCGGCGCCAGTAACTCTGCCATAGATGCGGCTTTGGAATGTTGGCGAAAAGGTGCTGAGGTAACCTTGGTGATTCGTGGTTCAGAAGTGGGGCCACGTGTAAAATATTGGGTACGTCCCGACATCATTAACCGAATTGAAGAAGGAAGTATTAAAGCTTTTTATAATTCTGCGGTAAAGGAAATTAAGCCAAATGAAATTGTAATCAACACCCCAGAAGGCGATGTGACTTTTGAAAACGATTTTGTACTCGCGTTAACCGGATACCGACCCAATTTTGCCTTTTTGGAAAAACTAGGCATAGAACTGTCCGATGACGCCAAAAGACTTCCCTCCTACGACCCTGAGACCATGGAAACCAATGTGGATGGTCTGTTTTTGGCAGGAGTAATATGTGGTGGTATGGAAACCCATAAATGGTTTATAGAAAACTCGCGTATCCATGCTCCAATCATTATGAATACCATTAAACATAAAATGGAGTTGACAGCCAAAAACTCCTGATTTTGTTAAGATTTTAGGACTTACTCTCAAGTGTTCAAGTTATATATGGTTATATTTAAAGGAACCTGAAAAAATTTCGAATGAGCACGACCACAAGTTCTACCCAGAATATATTTAGAGTTATTTTAGGCCTATTAATGATGATGGCCGGTGTGGGCCACCTCACCTTTCAAAGGGAAGAGTTCCAAGCTCAGGTCCCCAGATGGTTGCCCACCAGTGATGCTTTTATGGATTTTGTTGTGGTCTCCTCTGGAGTGGTGGAGATTCTTTTGGGAGTGGCCATGGTTCTCTTGGTGAAGCACAAGGTAAAAGTAGGCATTGTCCTCGCCATTTTCTATGTATTGATATTCCCAGGAAACATTTCGCAATACACCAATGGTATCGACGCATTTGGACTGGACACCGACCTAAAACGACTCATTCGCTTGTTCTTTCAGCCCGTTTTGATACTGTGGGCGCTTTGGTCCACCGGAGCATTGAAACATTTATTAATCAAAGGAAAAAAGTAATAATGAAATTTTACGAGTTTGAAGCGGAACGTTTGGATGGCACCCCAGAATCCATGGAAAAATATAAGGGCAAAACCATTGTTGTGGTAAACACCGCTAGTAAATGTGGGCTAACACCACAGTACGAAGGTTTGGAAGCGCTTTATCAAAAATATAAAGGTCAAAGCTTAGTGATCTTGGGATTTCCCTGTAATCAGTTTGGAAACCAAGAACCCGGAAGTGCAGATGATATCCAAGAGTTTTGCCAAACAAATTATGGTGTAAGCTTTCCTATGTTTGCAAAAATTGATGTCAACGGAAGCGACGCCCATCCTATTTTCAAGTATCTCAAATCTGAATTGAGAGGCCTATTGGGAGGCAAAATAAAATGGAACTTTACCAAATTTGTGATTGATAAAACCGGAAAACCAGTAAAACGTTTTGCTCCGACGACAGAGCCCAGCAGAATGGAGGATTATATTCAAGGTATCCTTTAATTATATCCTAAAACTTCAATTGCGCCTGCAGGACGCCTGTTTGTTTTAGCATAGCCCTACCGTCCTTAAAACTTAAATAAGAATATCCTTTTTGGTTGTTTAGCACACTGATCTCGCAAAGCAAGCCCCAATGGCGCGCTACCTCACGCCAAGCCCATAACAAGGAATGTTTGGGGTCGTAAATATGGGTAGCCTCCCCTCCTGCCCCGTTAACCTCGACAATACTGAAGTTTTTTCCTTCGCATAGCTCTTCATAAGAGTTATAGAGCACATCCAACCTACCATAATGGAAGTCCTTCATTTGGGAACAGACTCCATCTATAGTATTCACCAAATCCATGTTGATTCTATGGCTGATATCCACAAACCTTGCTCCTCGGGTGTGGCTTCCGTAGGGGACCAAAATAAACTCTTCGCCTTCACCTAAAACCTTCCCAAGTTGGTCACCAAATTTTTGTTCCAACGCCTTTAATTGCAGGTGACTTCGCGGATTCCTTTTAATAAGTTCCACCATAGTACTTTCTCCATCGCCTGTAATGGATAAAAACTCCTTGGAAACAACACCAGTAATTTTACCTTGGTTTTCCCCAGGCTTTCGCACATAAAATATACCTGCCTCTTTTTGATACGGAATTAATTCCTGCGCCAAAAAATGGGAAGGACTCCAATGCACATACTTCCGAAACTCATCTTTATTATGGATTTTTTCCACCCCAAATGCCTTCATACCAATATCGGGCTTGGCGATAAATGGAAAACTAATATCCATATCCAAAATACGCTCTAAGGCCAATTCAGGTGACGCACCTTTCTCAACAAATAGTGTTTTGGGAATAAACTGAACAGGAATCATATTATAAATATCCATTTTGGATATCATGGCCATACCTCCATTCTTCATTCCAGGGTTGGCTGCATTAAAAAAGAAGATGGAACGCGCCTTGAACGAATAGTATAACCAAACTGGAAACATGGGATAATAAATAAGCCAAAAGGGCCAATACTCCCAATGGGTGATTCTATGCCATATCAATTTAAGGGAATCCATAATCGCTACATAGTAAGTTGGGTTGGAGAAAAGGGTACCTCGAAAAACTTATCGTTCAACAAATCCAAATGGCGCATTACCATATCTTCATGATTTAAAATGGCTTGGGTAACACTAAAGGTTTTTAACCCGGAGTCCCTGTTAATAATAAATCCATTTTCAAAATCATTTTGGTTGTTGGAATGAAAATCCACTACCTCATGAGCTGATATTCGGGTATGCTTTTCAACAAACTTTTGAAACAAGTTTCTTCTGTACTCAATCACTTCATCTTTATAAAGTGTGGCAGACGACCAAATGTAATTTTTAGTCTTGTCCAATGGCCTAAAATACTTTTGATGACCATCCCATCTAAATTCCAACAATTTTGTTGCGAACAATACCAAAGTAAACGGTTCTATTTGGTACAATTCCATTTCTTGAAGTAGCTCAAAAGGCTTCTCCGACGCAATGATATCCAGAAGCACCAACCCCCTACTTCGCTCATAATTTCCCGTTGGCCTGTGGTTTACAAAACCTCCATTAAGGAGTACCGCGACCGAACCGTTCTCGTTAAGGGCAAACCATGTACCCCCCGCTTTGGGGTCTTTGGGAAAAAGTAACTTGACCGAACCTATGGTTTCCTCTTGAGGTTCCATGGCCAAAGGCCTTGAAATATGTTCATCCCTATTGGATGTGATAAGGTATTGGTTAGCAGAAGAAATAAAACTTACTGTGCACATGACCTTCTGTATTGTATAGTAGATGGTGCCACTCCAAAAGATTCCGGAATCTGTTGGTCTGAAAAATACTTAATGCCAACCTTGATCAACGCCTGATGATGAATGGTATGTTCCAAACTGTACATAACCTCCCTAAAATAATTGGAATCCAAACAGTTTTCCACTCCAGCCAATTCGTACTTAATTTTTATGGACTTATTGGGCTTTTCCAAATGCTTTTGAATGTATACCAATTGCTCTAGGGCAAATGCCAAATCCTCTTCGATTTTAAGGTCACGCTCCCTTCTATCATAAGAAACATCTGCCAGTTCGTAACCCTTGATGAGGCAAAGATACAGTTCAATTACATGCCTTGTGTGTTGACCTATGCTAGCGTTAGAAAGTATACTGCACGACTTTGAATAACAATCTTCGGGCAGCTCTGATAGTACCTGTTTGAACTGCTCCAAAGTTTTCAAGGAAGATTTGAACATGTTTGATTTAATTATTGGTTTCGTTTTGGTCGTATTTTGACGAATTTGAGTATAAGATAGAAAGAATATTCAATTCCTTATTTTCTCCCAGTTTTTATCTGCTTTGGACCTTAGCTCATTTGGAGATTTATTAAGCCAAAACTGCAATGTATTATTCTTCCCCTTATCGTAGAACAGGTAAAGTTTCCCATCCCTAATCTCAAAAGTCTTGGGATTCACATTTACTTTTTTCCCGTTTACCGCCATCGCATATGCACAAAACCCACCATACTCTGGTAAATAAGCTGATGGGTGGGCTATGAACTTTTTCATATTGGCCTTACTAATAAACTTATACTGGACCCCATCGAATGTTGTTGTGAAATCTGTGTTACCTTCTAATGGCTCACCATCAAAATAGGAAACCAAATCATAACCAGAAACAGCGATTCCTTTTTTGGTATTGTAGTCTTTGGATTGAGAGTAACACAACGCACTCATTGCAAAAAAAAGAATTACCAAAACCCTGTTCATAATATCTGATTTCTCTTCATAAAATAAAGGCCAAAACAACCCCATCTGATTAGTTTAGTCAAAAGCAAAGCCGATTCCTTTCAATTTTTATTGCCATTCATCGATATTATTTCCAATTACACCTAATGGTTGTTAGTTGCCAACGGTTTAGGGCACTAATCATCTACCTTAATCGTTACAAAATAAAACCAACAAACAAGATTCCATCTTCCCAAAGGGTGGTTTCAATAAAACCTACTTCATGCGCCAGATAATCCCGCACACTTTAGTTATATGGGTATTATTTATGTTACCCTTTGTCTCCAATGCGCAATTTGATCAAGCCGGCTTTGAGACTGATGCTATCTCTCTTCGCTCCGAAACTTCCGTTTTATTGGCAGGTCAAAAAGATTACAGTTTTAATGAAATTAGAAACACTCCAAACCTAGAGTTTGTTCCACTATCCGATTTAAAGGAAAATCAAGGTTTTTCCGACGATAACTACTGGATGACTTTTACCTTGGAAAATAAAAGCTCGGAACACACTCAATACTATTTGGAAACAGCACGTCCCATAACGGACATTGTTACCCTGTATATCGTGGATGATGAAGGCAATGTGGAGAAACAACATAGTGGCGATAAAATGCCATTTTCAACGAAAACAATAAAACACAGAAAATCAATTTTTGATATTGAACTTGAACCGAATGAAAAAATTCAGGGATACATTCACCTAAAAAGCGATGGCGAAGTCGTCATGCTCCCGATGCGCCTGTATCAAGCAGAAAATTTTTTCATTCTCACTTATAAAGAGCAGGTCTTTTATGGTTTCTTCTATGGTATTTTGATTTTGGCCTGCTTCATTTATTTGTTTTTCTTTTTTGCCCTAAAGGATAAAGCATTCGTTTATTATGCGCTTTATGTGTTGTTTATCGCACTAATGCAATTTTCATTGGATGGATTTTTTCATCAATATTTCACACCACAGGGCGGATGGTTATCTGATAGAGCCGTATTGCTCACAGCCTTTGTATCACTTTATTTCTTTGGAAAGTATGGCAACTCTTTTCTCGACTTAAGGAAAAACAGCCCCATATTATATATTACAAACAAAGTGTTGGGCTTTGCCATAATCCTTGGTGTAGTATTGTTGGCTATAAGTCCATCTTTCGAATACTGTTACCCGCTTGCCAACGCCATTGGAATTTTGGTACTGCTACATATGATAGCCTCACTTGTTGTAATGAAAGTGAAAAAGATAAAAGTAGACGCTTACTTTGTTATCGGCATCTCCTTTTTAGTCTTAGGGTTTATTGTATTTATACTCAACAACTTCAATACCATCCAAAATTCGTTTTTCACCAACAATGGTGCAAAGTTCGGTATTGGGTTGGAAATTGTTTTCCTATCCATTTCCATGATCAACAGAATTCGTAATCTTCGAATGGAAAATGAACAAAATCAGTTATTGGCTTTGCAAAGGGCTGAGGACATGAACGAAATAAAATCATCCTTCTTGTCGAACATAAGCCATGAGTTGAGGACACCCCTTAACTTGATCATGGGAGTAGCTACATCCCTCCAAGAAAATAAAAAAGAGGAAAACCTGGAAGAAAAATGCAAGATGATACTCAATTCCTCTAAAAATTTGTTGGGTTATATTGAAGACATCCTGGATTTCACCGTCATTGAAAAAGGGAACCAAGAATTAAAAGAAGTCCCTTTTGATTTAAAATCAACCTTAACAAAAGTCATCAAATTGCAAGAAAAAAAGGCAACTGTCAAAGGTTTGGAATTCAATGTTTCCTTATCGGATACTTTACCGGCCAGAATTGTCGGCGACAAGGGCAAACTTGTTCAAATTCTAAATCACTTACTGGACAACGCCATTAAGTTCACCAATCAAGGTAGTGTGGGTATCGATATCAATTGTAAAAAGCATAATGACAGTGCTACGATAGATTTTATCATAACAGATACCGGCACTGGTATTTCCAAAGAAAAGATGAGTACCATATTTGAATCCTTCACAAAAAAATCGTTCATGGATAAACGGGAATTCAGTGGTTTGGGATTAGGTCTATACATCGTAAAAACCTATGTAGATCTTCAAAAAGGAACAATCAACCTTCTAAACAATACAAACCAAGGCACAATCTGTGAAGTAAGTCTAGGTTTTGAGATTGATGAAGATCAAACAATAACTGCTGATGAATCAAAAATATCTAATTCAAATATCCAATTAGAAACTGGAAACATACTTTATGTGGAGGACAACAAAATGAATCAGACCGTAATAAAATTATTGTTTAAAAAGAATTGGAGCAAAGCCAACCTGACTATAGTCAATCATGGAAAAGAAGCTTTGGACATAATGAAGGAGAAAAGCTTTGATTTAATTTTGATGGATTTGCAAATGCCCGAAATGGATGGATTCGAAACTACATCCATCATCAGAAACGGAGAAGCTAATTGTGACGCTCAAATACCTATAATTGTGCTCACTGCCGACAATACGAGCCAAACAAGAAAAAAGATTTTTGAATTGGGTGCCAACGACCTCGTTACCAAACCTGTAAATGGCCCTCTGCTCTTCTCAAAAATGAACAAGACAATATTAACCAGAACAATCAGTAAGGTCGCTTAACATTTAGAGTGTACTGCTTTAGAGGCTACAAAAAAATTGCATGCTTTTAAGGCATGCTTTTTTTATTTCTAGTATTTTTTTTTCAAATTACAATCACCTCATTTCCAAACCATATATAGGTTAAATTTTGCCCTAACCATAAATACCGACTATTAATAAAACAAGTTGGTTTTAAAGTAAGAATTTTACTTCAAATAAAGCTCTGTACTGCTCCAAAGAAATCATCCATCAATCCAGAATCGCCATCCATCAATTACACCAAAATTAATCGAATAGCCCACCCTAATTTTGGTCCAATAAAAGCATTAAACCAAAACCATACTTAGAAATAAAAATAATTGTTGCGGTAAAGAAAAACGGTAGCCCGAACATTAAGTTCAACCATTCGATTAAAATCATTCAGTATACAACGCTGTCTTCAGAACCTTCCTTACCAACACAAGTACCCATTGTTAATCTTTAAACATTAAATTATGCAAACAACACGTTTAAATTTATGGAAAATGGCCTTTTAGCTATTCATAGGCCTAAGTATTACCTTAACCTCTTGTTCTGGTAATGATGGAGAGGATGGAATTGACGGGATAGATGGAATAAATGGTGAACAAGGTCCTCAAGGACCTACTGGTGAAGATGGTAACGCCAATGTAATAGCATCGGATTGGTTTAACATTAACTGGACCGACGCACAGCCCTTAATAAGCTCAATGCAAATTGAAGAGCCAGAACTGGATATGGAAGCTTTCACAGCCAGTGGAGGTGTAGTACTGATGTATTTAAAAATAACAGGTGATCAATATACCACAACTCATTTGCTGCCTTTTGAGTTAGGTAACGCAAAGTTTGAATATGGAGTGCTAAATGTTCCTGACGAATTTGACGGTATTCTCGTATTATTGAATGACCCCGATGCCGGTGGCCTTTATCTAGAAATCCTAAATAACCCAGCCTTTATGCTTCGTTATGTTTTGGTACCTGCCAATGTAGCTGATCAAAATGGATTAGCAGATAACATCCCTGCCAGTCTTGAAGATGCCCGTACCTTATTGGGCTTAGATTAAGACAACTACCCCAAATCAAAACCAGACGAATTTAAAATTCGTCTGGTTTCTTTTTTTTAAGACTCTTTGATGTGTTTGTTTTATAAAAACAAAAAGTCTGGAAATTTTAGCTTCCAGACTTTAAAACGGCATTCGCTTGTGACCCAGGGAGGATTCGAACCCCCAACCCTCAGAGCCGAAATCTGATATTCTATCCAGTTGAACTACTGGGCCATTTATTTTTCTTACGAACTCAATTTTGTCTTTACTATGGCAGAAATGGTTTTTCCATCAGCTTGACCAGCCAATTCTTTGGAAACAATTCCCATTACCTTGCCCATATCCTGCATACCTGAAGCCCCAACAGAATCGATGGTCATAACAACCACTTTCTCAATTTCTTCTTCGGTAAGCTGCTCCGGCAAAAACTTTTCGATTACGGCTACTTGTGCCAATTCCGGTTCCGCCAAATCTTCCCGACCTTGCTCTTGGTAAATTGCCGCACTGTCCTTGCGTTGCTTAACCAATTTTTGAACCAATTTAATCTCGTCTTCTTCAGACAATTCAGCACCACCCCCTTTATCGGTCTTAGCCAATAAAATAGCAGACTTAACAGCTCGCAATGATTCTAAGGCAACCGTATCTTTCGCCTTCATTGCGACCTTCATTTCTGTCATTACCTTTTCTTGCAAACCCATGTGTTCTGATTTAGTTCGCGAAGATAAAAAATAAACCCGAAAGTTAATCTACTTCCGGGTTTATGGTTTCCATTAAAATGGAGTTAATTTAAACACTACTAATCAACATTATCGTGCAAAAAAGAATTGTTGGAACGTAACTGCAAATCGTCGTTACTGTCCTCGCCTAAAGAGGTTCTGGATACCTTTTGTTCCTTCGGAACATCGTTCAAATCCACTCCCTGTCGCTTGTATGCCGGCTCTTTTTCTATATCGTCTATGCTATTTCGATTATTCTGGAACTTATAGTTGAAGTTTTTTAGCTTTCTTCTACGTTCATCGGCACGATCTTTCAAGATATCACTGATAGAACTATTCATTGGGTCAAGACTATCGGTGGTTTCCTCATTTTTACCTGACCCTTCACTTTTTCCTTCAACCTTTACAGTTTTCTTCTCAAAAACAAGTTCATTCTCTACCATTTTTGGTTCATGGGTCTCTGCTTTTGACTTTGCACCGGTCAATTTTTCTTCCAACTCCATGTACTCTTCTAAGTCGTATCGGGTCTCTCCCTCTTTCTTATACTCCAAAACAGGCTTTACCTCAACATAATCGTTCACCTCAACGTCACCCAAACCACCATCATCCAAGTTAAAGGTTACCGTATGCTCCTGCTCGTCTTCTTCCGCTTCTTCGTTTTGACTGTTTAACGGCATATCAAAACTTAAGGTGAATTGATCTTCTTTGTTCTTTGAAGAAACTTCTTCGGCATCAACCACATCTATATTATTGATTACATTTTTAGCCTCAATAATTACAAAGTCATCCTCAACGTTCTCTGCAACAACTTCCTCGTAGAACACATTAAAGTTTCTGATGTAATTGGTCGTTGGTATTAAATCAGGGTCTTTTGCCTCTATTTTAGGAGCAACTTTCTCTTCTTCCTCTTCCATCTCCAAAGTGTGCTTAACCACAGTTGGTTCCGGTGTTGGCTCTGGCTCGGGTTCAGGAGTCGGTGTTTTTTCAACTTTCACTTCTTGTACCGATGTAGCTTCGGGAGTTAAATCCTGTTCTGCTGTTTGCTCATCTTCCAAGGTGTAAAACACCTTTTTGGATTCAGTATTCACAATATTGTCTTGCTGATCTACATTGAAACCAGTGGCAATTACTGTTACCGCGATAGCTTCCCCAAGGCCTTCGTCTTCGCCTACACCCATAATAATGTTGGCTCCGTGACCTGCTTCGATTTGAATATGATCATTGATTTCACCGATTTCATCAATAGTGATTTCTTGTGAACCGGAAACGATGAGTAACAGTACATTTTTGGCCCCGTTGATTTTGTTATCGTTCAACAATGGGGAATCCAAGGCTTTCATGATAGCCTCGGTAGCCCTTGCAGAACCAGATGCTGCCGCGGAGCCCATAATGGCCGTGCCACTATTGGAAAGTACCGTCTTGGCATCTCTAAGGTCAATGTTTTGTGTGTAGTGGTGAGTAATTACCTCTGCGATACCCCTTGCTGCAGTGGCTAAAACCTCATCCGCTTTTGAGAAACCGGCCTTAAACCCAAGATTACCGTATACTTCTCTAAGTTTGTTGTTGTTGATTACGATCAAGGAATCTACGTTGGCACGTAGCTTCTCAATCCCAAGCTGCGCTTGTTTGTTACGCATTGCCCCTTCGAACTGGAACGGCATGGTAACAATACCTACCGTAAGAACATCCATTTCTTTGGCAATCTTGGCAATAACGGGAGCCGCTCCTGTACCGGTACCACCACCCATTCCTGCGGTAATGAATGCCATTTTTGTATTGTGCTCCAACATGGCCTTTAAATCCTCCATGCTTTCCAAAGCAGCTTGTTCTCCAACTTCTGGGTTGGCCCCTGCACCCAAACCTTCGGTAAGGGAGACCCCTAATTGGATTTTGTTGGGTACCGAACTGTTTTGCAATGCCTGGGCATCGGTGTTGCAGATTACAAAATCCACTCCATTAATACCGGCCTGAAACATGTGGTTGATGGCGTTACTACCGCCACCGCCTACTCCGATAACTTTAATTACGTTGCTTTTGTTCTTGGGCAAATCAAAAGCGATGTTGTCAAATTCAGTGTTCTTACTCATGACAGTTGTGTTTCTCTTATGGGGTTATTATTCTGCATTGTCCAAAAAGTCCTTCAACTTTTCTGACCATTTGTCAAAAATGGATTTTCTCTCAGTATGTGAAGCCACATTCGTCTTGGCTCCCATATCGTGTTCTTGGCCTACTAAAACCTCTTCTTCGTGCATCTCTTCTTGATCCACGACATGATTTTTCTTGTTGGCCTCTAGGGAATTCATAAGCAACCCAACAGCTGTTGCATACAATGGGCTGGCAACCTCTTCATCAGAGTCACCTGCAAGATGCTCATTGGGATAACCGATTCTTGTATCCATACCTGTAATGTATTCCACCAATTGCTTCAAATGATTCAATTGGCTGCCTCCACCGGTAAGTACAATTCCCGCAATCAATTTTTTCTTTTGTTCCTCGTGGCCATAATTTTTTATCTCCACATACACCTGTTCCACAATCTCCACTACACGAGCGTGAATAATTTTGGAAAGGTTTTTCAAAGTAATTTCCTTGGGTTCACGGCCTCTTAAACCAGGAATGGATACAATCTCGTTGTCCTTGTTCTCCCCAGGCCAAGCGGAACCAAATTTTATCTTCAACAACTCAGCTTGCTTCTCAATAATGGAGCAACCTTCTTTAATGTCTTCTGTAATTACATTACCTCCAAATGGGATAACGGAGGTATGACGAATGATGCCGTCTTTAAAAATGGCAAGGTCCGTGGTACCGCCACCTATATCAATTAGAGCAACACCAGCTTCCTTCTCTTCTTGACTCAACACTGCATCTGCGGATGCCAAAGGTTCGAGTGTGATGTTCCCCAAGTTAAGACCAGCACTTTTAATACATCTTCCAATATTTTTTATCGATGATACCTGACCGACAACCACATGAAAGTTGGCTTCCAATCGACCACCATACATTCCCACAGGTTCTTTGATCTCAGATTGACCATCCACTTTGTATTCCTGTGGCAATACGTGAATAATTTCCTCACCGGGAAGCATCACCAATTTATACACCTGATTGCACAGTTTGTCCAAGTCTTCGATATCTATTACCTCTTCGGAATTGGGTCGGGTAATGTAGTCACTGTGGTGCAAGCTTCGGATATGCTGACCTGCAATACCTACCACAACAGAGCCAATTTTAAGGCCCGAATTCAACTCGGCCTGTTCCACTGCCTGCTGAATAGACGAGATGGTCTGTGTGATATTGTTGACCACGCCACGGTGAACACCCAAACTTTTAGATCGCCCAGTGCCCAAAATCTCAATTTTTCCATACTCATTTTCCCTACCGATGATTGCTACGATCTTGGTAGTTCCAATATCCAACCCAACTGAATAATTACCTTCTTCCATACTTTAAATTTTGGTGCAAACCACTTGATTGTTGAATTCCAAACTAACTGTTGCATAATCCTCCAAGGAATTGTCCTTGGTCGCCTTTGCATAAAAGGCCATAAAATTGCTAAACTTCTTGTTCAAGTTATCCACTCCGCCCAAATTCACAACAAAATTTTCCATGCGGAATTTGAGCTGATATTTTCCTTCTTCTTCAATATGTATCCCAATCACATTTTTCCTGAGAAAATCATCTTTATTGATGTAGTCTAAAATTACATAGGCATCCTCCAAGGTTTTTCCCGTAATTTTTCCTGTAATTATCGGGACCCTTGCCGAATGATGTCTTGATAAAGGCATACGTTCGCCTTGATCATCCAAATAAAATTTGGAGACACTCTCTATTCTTCCAATCGGTTTCCGCTGAACAATCTTGGATACAAGCTCCCCGTTTACAGTAAGATAGACCTGGGCATTTTTTACCATATCATTGGATAGTATAGCTTCCTCTATGGTATTCAAAACTAACTGTTCTTTGGGCCTCTTCTTGAGGGGGCCGTAATTTTGTATTAACAATTTATTAACCGCATCTTCAGTCAAATACAAATTGTTGTCACCGACAAATTTTATGGAGACAGTGTCCACCACTCTTTTTTGGTTTCGCTGGTCCGCAAAACCGTAAAGCGCAACTACGGCGACCGACAAAACTGCCAGTTTTATGTAATCCCAATTAATGCGCATAACTCAATTCTTTTTTGATTTTTGGTACTTCCAGTCCAATATCCCCTGCACCAAGAGCAACTAACACCCCTGACTTGCAGTTCTTTACTTCTTCCAATAATGCTGATTTTAAAATCAGTTTTTTATTGGGGTTCTCTATTTTATCCAATAGCCACTGTGAGGTCACCCCTTCAATAGGTTCCTCCCTGGCTGGGTAAATATCCAACAGGATGATCTCATCAAAATCAGAAAGACTCGAAGCAAAATCATCCGCAAAATCTTGTGTTCTTGAAAAAAGATGGGGTTGAAAAATGACAGTAACCCTTTGCCCTGCATGCATTTCTCGTATCGCCTGATGCACCGCACTAATTTCTGTTGGATGGTGGGCATAATCATCAATAAATACAAAATCCTTTTCTTTTATTTGGTAGGAGAACCTACGCTGAACCCCTTTAAAAGTCTCCAAAGCTTTGGCAAGGCGGTGTGGCGGGGAACCTGTTTGCACCGCCATCGCAAAAGCAGCTAATCCATTGAGCAAATTGTGTCTTCCAGGCTTACTGAACCTTACGTTCTTAATTACCTCCGAAGGTGTTACAAGATCAAATATGTAGGCTCCATGTTCAATTTTAATATTTTCTATACAGTAATCTGCCCCATCTTCTATGCCAAAGGTGATACCTTCCAAAGGAAGGCCTTTACGCACGAACAACTTTCCACCAGACTTGATTCTACCGACAAACTCCCTGAAAGAGTGCTCCAATTCCTCTTTGGTTCCGTAAATATCCAAATGGTCCGCATCCATCGATGTGACACAGGCAACGGTTGGGGTTAAACGCAAGAAGGAGCGATCAAACTCATCAGCTTCTACCACAGAATATTCAGTGCCCTCTAATACAAAATTGCTGTTGAAGTCTTCAGAAATTCCACCTAAAAAAGCAGTCAACGGTACATCGCATTCGTTTAACAAATGTGCCAAGATACAGGTTGTGGTAGTTTTACCATGTGTACCTGCAACCGCCAGACAAAAAGAATCTTTGGTTATGATTCCCAGCACTTCGGATCGTTTTTTCAAATCAAATCCTTGGTTCTTATAAAATTGATACTCCGAATGCGAAGCTGGTACGGCTGGCGTATAAACCACCAGTGTATTTGGGTGTTTAAAGGTTTCAGAAATCAAATCGACATTGTCCTCAAAGTGAACCGAAATACCTTTATCGGTCAAACCATCGGTGATGGGTGTAGGTGTTCGGTCATAGCCAGCCACGGCTTTGCCCACAAATTTGAAATAGCGCGCCAAGGCGGACATACCAATGCCTCCGATGCCAATAAAATAAACGCTATGTATATCTTTCAAATTCACTTCAACAACTTTTCAATTTCATCAACAATATGTTCCGTAGCCTTGGGCATGGCCATTTTTTTTATGTTTGTTCCGAGTTTTTTCTGGGCCACTTCTGAACCCATTAAACCAGAAAAACTACTTTCAAATTCGCTATCCAACTCAGCCTCCCGAAGCATGACGGCCGCATCCTTGGCCGCCAACGCTTTTGCGTTTTGGGTTTGATGGTCTTCTGCTACATTGGGCGACGGGATAAAAATCACCGGTTTGCCCACTAAACAGAGTTCTGAAACCGACCCTGCTCCCGCTCTGGAAATGATGACATCCGCTGCAGCATAGGCTAAATCCATTCGGTTGACAAAGGCCAATACCTTGACCGTATCCGATTCGTATCTTTTGTATTCTTCGTGATACAGCTTGCCGCATTGCCAAAGCACTTGCAATCCTTGCTCTTCGAAAAAAACAAGTTCTTTTTCAATCAATTGATTTATTCTTCGAGCTCCAAGACTTCCTCCTAAAACTAGAATAGTTTTCCTATCACTATTCAAACCAAAAAATGTGGTCGCCTCTTGCTTTCCTGCTTTCACATCCACCAAATCGGTTCGGATGGGGTTTCCTGTCTTTACAATCTTATCCTTGGGGAAAAAGCGTTCCATGCCATCATAGGCCACACAAATCTTCTCAGCTTTTCCTGCCAATAGTTTGTTGGTGATTCCCGCAAAGGAATTCTGCTCTTGTAGCACACAGGGAACGCCCGAGCTTTCGGCCATCCGCAACAATGGTCCGCTCGCAAAACCTCCAGTACCAATGGCGACATGGGGCTTGAACTGTTTCACTATTTTCCGTGCTTCTAACAAACTACTTATCAATTTAAATGGAAACATGAGATTCTTCAATGTCAGCTTCCGTTGTATTCCACTTATCCACAAGCCTTTTATTTTGTACCCGGCCTGTGGTACTTTTTCCATTTCCATTTTATCCTTGGCCCCAACGAACAAAAATTCAGCATCAGGATACCTCCTCTTCAGTTCGTTTGCTATGGCCACGGCGGGATAAATATGTCCACCCGTTCCTCCTCCAGAAAGTATAAACCTATATTTGTCCACTTAATACTTCTAAAGGATTCGTTTCGTCTATTCCATCGGATTGCTCCTCCAAATTTTCTTTTTTGTTGCTCGCACTCAACACAATTCCAATGGCCATACAGGTCATCCAAATCGATGTTCCACCCATACTGATCAAGGGCAACGGCTGACCCGTTACAGGGAACAACTGTACCACTACCGCCATATTGATAAAGGCTTGGAACACAATAGGCAGTCCAACCCCTATTACCAATAATTTTGAAAACACCGTTTTGGACGAGTGTGCCACAACTACAATGCGGAATAGCAGCAACAGATAGAAGAAGAGCAATGCTCCTCCTCCCAACAATCCATATTCTTCAATTATGATGGCGAAAATGAAATCCGAAGTACTTTGCGACAACATATTCTTCATCACGCTCTTTCCTGCTCCCTTGCCCACTACGCCACCTTCTGCAACTGCAATTTGAGCCAAGGTCAATTGGTGCAAATCATCTTTATCTGCTTGTTCTGGATGGATGAAAGTTTCTATCCTTGATTTCCATGTTCCCGCTCTTTGCGGCAATACTTCCGGCGCTTTGAACAGTACAAACAGGAACATTCCTGCAAACACAATTCCTGTCGCCACCATGGCAAATAAATATTTTAAAGGATATCCACCTAAAAAACACAATACCAATACCATCAAACAAATGATGGCAGCGGTTGAAAAGTTTTCGGGCAAAATCAATAGTACCACCAATGCAACGGGCAACCACAATGGTAGAATACTTTCTTTGAAAGTGATTTTTGTTTCCTTGATTTTCGTCAAGTATCTGGCAATCCAAATCATCAACACCACAGCTGCCAACGTAGAAGTCTGAAAATTGACCCCTACCAAAGGAATTTTGATCCATCGGTTTGCGGTCACCCCACCTATTCGAGTTTCCACGGTCAAGGTGTAAATCAAAAGCAGGATAACAATGGGCATCGCAATAATGGAAAGCCCCTTAAAATAATGTGTAGGAATCCTGTGCACGGCATAAATAATACCGAAGCCCAAGAACAGGAGTACAGCATGTTTTACCAAATGTCCCAAAGTGGTTCCGTCACCATTAACGTACACCAAATTGGTACTGGCGCTGTACACCGGCAAAAACGAGAAAAGCGCCAAGAGGGCCACTACGCCCCATATGGCTTTATCACCTTTCAGATTTTTGAATATTCCCAACACGTTTTACAAGTTTTTAATTGCTGTTTTGAATTGATCTCCTCTATCCTCATAGTTTTTGAAAAGGTCAAAACTGGCACAGGCTGGTGATAACAATACAGCATCTCCACGCTCTGCCACTTTATAGGCCACCTTTACAGCTTCTTCCATGGAATAGGTTTCGACCATAAGGTCGATTACATTTCCGAAAGCATCGATTAGCTTGGAGTTGTCCGCTCCCAAGCAAATAATCGCTTTCACCTTCTCGCGTACCATTGGCATCAACTCGGAATAATCGTTTCCCTTATCCACGCCTCCAACAATCCAAACAATGGGCTTTTTAATGCCATCCAAGGCATAAAAAGTGGCATTTACATTGGTTGCTTTGGAATCATTGATGTATTCCACATGGTTTATTTTCAATACTTTTTCCAATCTGTGGGGCACACCCTGAAAAGATTGGATGCTATTGCGAATGGTCTCTTTTCTGACCTTAACCAGCATAGCGGCCATACTGGCTGCCATCGTGTTTTTTACGTTGTGCTGACCTTCCAAGGCCAAAATATCTTCACTCATTTCCAAGGTTTTATGTTCTAATTTTATTTTTATCGTTTTGTCTTCCAACCAAGCCCCTTCTTCTAATTTTCTTTTGACAGAAAAAGGAACCAATTTGGATTGAACGGGGTGTTCTTTTAACCAAGCTTGAATCACTTCGTCATCGGCGTCATAAATCAAGTAATCGTTTTTATCTTGATTCATGGCTATTCTGAACTTGGATGCGATATAATTTTCGAACTTGTACTCATATCTATCCAAATGATCTGGTGTTATGTTGGTAATCATGGCGATGTGTGGTTTAAAATCCACAATACCATCCAACTGAAAGCTACTAATCTCCAACACGTAGTGGTCAAAGTCTTGCTCGGCCACCATTTTAGCATAGCTATCACCAATGTTACCAGCCATTCCGACGTTCAATTCACCACCTTTTAAAAGATGGTTCGTTAACATTGTGGTCGTTGTTTTTCCATTGCTGCCCGTGATTCCAATCAAGTTTGCATCGGTATATTTTGATGCGAACTCTATTTCCGAAATCACCGGAACACCTTTTTCGACAAGCGCTTTCACCAAAGGCACTTTATCCGGAATACCAGGACTCTTCATCACCACATCGGCATTCAAAATCTTGGCTTCGGTATGTTCACCGGACTCCCATTCAATCTCAAAATGTTCAAGAACTTTTTTATACTCATCTTTTATCTCGCCTTTGTCCGAAACAAAGACATCAAATCCTTCTTTCTTACCCAAAATGGCAGTTCCAACACCGCTCTCTCCTCCTCCAAGTATTACCAATCGACCCATTTATCGAATTTTTAATGTGACAATACTAATGATTGCCAGTAAAATTCCTATGATCCAAAAGCGGGTCACTATTTTGCTTTCGTGATATGATTTTTTTTGATAATGATGGTGCAATGGAGCCATCAAGAATATGCGTTTCCCCTCTCCATATTTCCTCTTGGTATGCTTAAAATATCCCACCTGTAGCATTACCGACAATGACTCGGCAAAGAAGATTCCGCATAAAATGGGAATCAACAATTCTTTTCTAACAATAATGGCGATCACAGCAATGACACCTCCAATGGTCAAACTACCAGTGTCGCCCATAAACACTTGGGCCGGATAGGTGTTGTACCATAAAAACCCGACCAGTGCACCTGCAAAAGCCGCAATAAAAACAACCAATTCACCAACCCTGGGCAAATAAAAAATATCCAAGTAGTCCGAGAATTCAATATTACCGGACACCCATGCAAAAATTCCTAGAGTGAGAACAATAATGGCAGACGACCCTGCGGCGAGGCCGTCGATTCCATCGGTAAGATTTGCACCATTGGATACCGCCGTTACAATTAAAATCACCACTGGGATAAAAATTAACCATGCATAGTCTTCTGCCCCCTCTCCAATCCAAGAGATAAAGTCGGCATAATCCAATTCGTTGTTCTTAAAAAATGGGACATTAGTTCGAACCGCTTTGGTCTCCTCACCAAATACCTCCTCAACCTTAAAATTTTGGGTTATAGTAGTGGAATCTTTTTCCTTGATAGTTACTGCTGGGTGAAAATAAAGTGTCAAACCAACAATCAGTCCCAAGACAACTTGCCCCATCACCTTAAATTTTCCTTTAAGCCCTTTCTTATCTTTTTTAAATATTTTGATGTAATCGTCAATAAACCCGATAATGCCCATCCAAATAGTAGTTACTATCAAAAGAATTACATAAATGTTTTTGATATCAGCAAAAAGAATCACTGGCAACAAGGTGGACACAATAATAATCAACCCGCCCATGGTTGGGGTCCCCGCTTTCTGTTTTTGCCCCTCCAAACCAAGGTCACGGATGCTTTCCCCTATCTGCTTTTTCTGAAGGAACAAAATAATTCGCTTTCCGTAGACCATGGCGATCAATAGGGACAACAATACGGACAAGGCCGCCCTGAACGTAAGGAACTGAAATAGTCCAGCGCCAGGCAGTTGATATTGCTTCTCTAAAAATTCGAACAAGTAGTATAACATGGACTACATTATTTTTTTAGGCTCTCCAGAGCTTCTTTAACTTCTTTAAAATCATCAAAATCGACCCGAACCCCACCGGTTTCCTGGTAGGTCTCGTGACCTTTTCCCGCCACTAGGATTATATCGTTGGCCAAAGCCAATTTGCAAGCCGTTTTTATGGCCTGCTTTCTGTTCTCTATGGACAACACCTTCATGGTATTTTGAGGCTCCACACCGGCTTCCATTTCTTCTATAATAGCCGCGGGCGATTCTGTTCTTGGGTTGTCTGATGTAAAAATGGCCTGATTGCTCATTTCTGAAGCGATATGACCCATAACCGGACGCTTCGACTTGTCACGGTCACCACCACACCCCACTACGGTGATGACGTTTTCATTTCCAGTCCTCAATGCATTGATAGTAACCAATACATTTTTTAGCGCATCCGGCGTATGGGCATAATCAACAATAGCCGTTATTTTATTTTTTGATATATAATATTGGAACCTACCATCCACATTTTCCAGTTCGCTCATCAACCTGAGGGTCTCCATTTTTTCGAGCCCCAAAATATCTGCAGTGGCATATATGGCCAGCAAATTGTACGCATTAAAATCGCCAATAAGCCTGGACCACAATTCATTGTCATCAACTTTTAATAATTGACCATTGAATTGCTTTTCCAAAATCTGGGCCCTGTAATCGGCAAAAGATTTTAGGGCGTAGGTATATTTTTTTGCTTTGGTGTTCTGCAACATCACCAAACCATTTTTATCATCGATATTGACCAAGGCAAATGCCGTTTTTGGCAATCCATCGAACAATTTTTTCTTAGTGTCCCTGTACTCCGCAAAGGTTTTGTGGTAATCCAAATGATCATGTGACAGGTTGGTAAAAATGGCTCCCTCAAAGTGGAGTCCTTCCGCTCGTTTTTGATGGATACCATGGGAACTTACCTCCATAAAGCAGAATTCAACTCCTGCAATATTCATCTCGGACAAGTAATTATTGATTGTAAGCACATCAGGTGTCGTGTGGGTACTTTTGTACTCTTCCTCATCCACAAGCACCTTGATCGTAGAAATCAAACCTACCTTAAAACCTGCTTTTTTGAACAGATTGTACAAAAGTGTGGTCACGGTAGTCTTACCATTGGTTCCAGTAACTCCGACCAATTTTAGGTTCTTGGATGGATTATCATAAAAATTAGAGGCAATTATGGCAAGAGCACTATTACAATTGGCCACCTGTAAATAGGTGACACCATTGACCATTAATTCTGGTAATTCTTCGCACACAATGGCCCTTGCACCAGAATCGACAGCTTTTTGGATGTATTTATGCCCATCGGTAACGGTACCGCGAACGGCAACGAACACATCGTCCATATCGACTTTTCTGGAATCAAAATGGACATTGTTCACCATAACGTTTGTATCTCCACTAACCGCGGAAAGGCTCACACCATATAATATGTCCTTCAATAACTTCATGAAAGTTCCAATACTATTTTTTTAACCTGCTCTATGTTGGTCCCTTGATTTACAGACTGATTTTTGACTTTTCCGTTTCCACGAACTTCAACTTCAATTCCCAAGTTTTCCAACAAGGAAACAGCGTCCATACCGCACATCCCTTTTACATTGGGAATGGTGTTATATTTTTTCTGTACTTCGGCGTAATACTGTTGATACTCTTTTTCCAAATCAGCATCTTCAATCATCTTGCTATCCACTTCATCTACCATGGGTGAAATGGCATGTATTTTCTGCGCCATGGACTTGAATACCGGACCAGAAACATCAGCTCCGTAGTACCCTTCCTCTTTATCTGGCTCGTGTATAACCACAATGCATGAATATTTCGGATTATCCGCTGGAAAGTACCCTGCAAAGGATGAGATATAGGCCAACTTATCCGGGTTCTTTTCCACATAGTTTTTTTGTGTAGTACCGGTTTTTCCAGCCATAGAAAAGTTTTTGGAATAGAGTCTATGTCCAGTACCGTAATCCTTTTCTACAACATCCATTAATAACTGCTGCGCCTTTTTCACTGTTTCTTTGGAACAGATAGAGGGGTTCAACACTTCCTTATCAAATCGTTTCAAAACTTTATTCCCTTCCCTTACTTCTTGAATCAATCGCGGTTTAACATACTCACCATCGTTTGCAATGGCATTGTAAAAAGCAAGTGTTTGAATAGGAGTTAATGACACTTCGTACCCGTGCGACATCCAACCTAAAGAAATTCCGGACCAGCCTTTATCGCCAGGGTAACGGATTACAGGGTCGCCTTCCCCTATGATTGGCAATCCTAATTTTTTATGAAGCCCCATGTTCATAAGGCGGTTCACGAATTTTTCAGGCTGTTCCTTATAATTTTCATTGATTATTTTTGCAAAAGCGGTATTGGATGAGACAGCAAAAGCTTTGGAAACCGTAATTTCTCCGTACCCGCCCCATTTAGAATCTTTTACTACTCCATCATAAATTCGATATCTCCCTTTTTCAGTGTCAATCACAGTGCTGGTATCCACTACTTTATCTTCCAAAGCGGCTACCATGGACATTAATTTAAAGGTGGAACCAGGCTCATGGGATTCCCCGACGGCGTAGTTCAGTTTCTCATAATATTTTCCTTCGGAAGTTATTCCCAAATTGGAAATGGCCTTGATTTCGCCTGTTTCGGTTTCCATCACCACTACACATCCGTGATCCGCCTTGTATTTTTCGAGCTGCTTCAACAGTTCATGGTGGGCAATATCCTGAATGTTGATATCGATGGTGGATACCACATCCAAGCCATCTTGAGGCTCCACAATATTGTCCAACCCAACAGGTTTCCATTGGCCCTTTGCTATTTTTTGTTTTAAACGCTTACCTTCCTTGCCGCGCAAATAAGTTTCACCAAAAGCACCATCCAGACCCACTCTTGTATAGTATCCGTTCTCGTCCACGCGCTCGTAACCAATGCTTCTTGCTGCCATTTTACCCAAAGGGTATTCTCGAACTACACGATGGGTTTCGATAAATCCGCCTTTGTATGGTCCAAGATTGAACAAAGGAAATTGCTTGATACGCACATAATCCAAATACCCTACATTACGTGCCACCAACTTATAGCGATTGCCATTCGCTCTCGCTTTTCTGAACAATTGCCTGTAATACGAAGATGGTCTATTGAAAAGCTTACCTAAAGAATCGGACAAGGCAGCGACGTTGTTCTGGAAATTATCTTTGGATACGGTCTTGGCATCAAACCTGATTTCATATTTAGGAACGGATGCAGCCAACAAACTGCCATCCTCGGAGTAAAGATTGCCACGATTGGGCTCAATAGTGAACATTTTCTCAGTCTTGCTCAGGGCCAACTCCTTATATTTCTCACCCTGTACCATTTGAATATCCACCAGCTTAACCACTACAGCTATGGCCAAAACAAGAAGTCCCCCGGCTACGAGGTACAGTCTGTTCATGATATTTTTTTCGGTAATGGCCATTATTCCGCTGATTTAACTTTTATTTTTCTAGGAGGGTTTTCCGATGGCACCAATCCTTTTTCGGCCACCACCTCTCGCAAAGTCGATTCCAACTTGAGTTGCTGCACGCTGGAACGGGCTTCGAAAAACTCACTTTTAAGTTTCCGAACCTCCTCGCTCAGTTCAGCAATCTCCAATACTTTTTTATCGGCATTGTGGCTACTGGAAATCATTAAAGCCGCCAAGAAAGAGGCAAACAACAAAAACATCCAGTTCTTGGGAGCATCCCCGCTCACCAAAAACTTTCCTTTTAATATGTCCAGCAATCCTTTTCTCATTCTTTCTTTGTATTCTTTTTGTCATTCCCGAGAAATCGGGAATCCATTTATATGCGTTCCGCAATGCGGAGCTTTGCACTTCTTGCCCTATTGTTCTGGGCTATTTCTTCCGCTGATGGAACGATCAACTTTCCTACTTTTTTCATAGGAACATTAATGTTCCCATAAAAATCCTTTTCCGGCTCTCCATCAAACTTACCCGCTCGAATGAAGCGCTTTGCCAATCTATCCTCCAAGGAATGGTAACTTATCAAGCTCAACCTGCCTCCTTCGTTCAATATCTCCGGCACTTGTTCCAAAAACTCCTTCAGCACTTCAATCTCTTGGTTCACCTCTATCCTGATTGCTTGGTAGATTTGAGCCAAAATCTTGTTCTCTTTCATTTTTGGCAAAAACTTGCTTAACACCTTTTTAAGGTCATCAGTTGTTTTGATGGGTTCTTCTGAACGTGCCGCAACAATGGTCTTGGCCATGGCATTTGCATTTCGCAACTCGCCATACTGAAAAAGAACCGACGCTAAATCTTCTTGGGAATAGGTGTTCACCACCTGAAAGGCAGATAATTGGCTCTTTTTATCCATCCGCATATCCAAATCTGCATTGAAACGAATGGAGAAACCACGATCGGCCTCATCGAACTGATGGGAGGAAACCCCAAAATCCGCCAAGATTCCATCAACTTTCCGAATGCCATAGAACTTTAAATATTGTTTGAGGTAGCGAAAGTTCTGATTGATCAATTGAAACCTATCATCATCCAATGTGTTCCGAAGGGCATCCTCATCTTGATCGAACGCGAACAACTTGCCGCCATCTCCCAATCTTTTTAAAATTTCTTTGGAGTGCCCACCACCACCAAAGGTGACATCCACATACACTCCATCTTCTTTTATATTCAATCCGTCCACCGATTCCTTCAGCAATACCGGATTGTGATATGCACTACTCATCGTCATCAAAAATCTCCTCGGCCAGATCGGCATAATCCTTCTCACCTTCTGCCAAGACTTTCTCGTACATATCCTTGTTCCAAATCTCGATCTTGTCAAAAACCGCGTTCAGAACCACTTCTTTCTCAATTCCAGCAAACTCCACCAAATTTTTTGGTATCTGCAATCTCCCAGAATCGCCATCAATAGTCACTTCCTTCATGCCAGCGACAAAATTTCTCACAAAAGCATCGTACTTTCGATTGATTTTGCTTTTCTTCATCACTTTCTGCATGAGCACATCGAACTCTTCCTTGGGATATAATTCCAGGCATTGCTGAAAAACCGACCGCTTGATAATAAACCCATCTTTTAAAACAGGTAAAAGCTGGTTCTTCAAAGAAATGGGCAACAATACCCTTCCTTTGGAGTCCGCTTTACAATCATGTTGTCCTATGATATGGGTCACTAGAAATCAATTGGTTAGTTAATACAACTCAAATATATAGATTTTATTTCCACATTTCTCCACTAAACACCACTTTTGTTAATAAATTATCCACTTTTCGATAAAAATCAACAAATTCGGTTCAAAAATCCAGTTGCGTTGCACTGGCCGATTTTAAGAGTAGATTTGATAGAATGAGAAAACTTACCCCAGATATGGCAAAAAGCTAAAATCTTTGTGATATGAAATTCCTATATTTGCGCCTCTTACTACCAACTGACTATAGATGGAAGAGCATTTAATTGAGGATGGCAAATACCGATATATAGAAAAGGGAGAAGGAACTCCCATGATTATATTGCACGGTTTGATGGGAGGTCTGAGCAACTTCCAAGGAGTATCCGAATATTTTCCGACCAAGGGATACAAGGTGCTGATTCCCGAATTGCCCATTTACGACATGCCGCTCCTAAAAACCACGGTAAAAAACTTTGCCACGTTTTTGGAAGGATTTATTGAACATAAAGGACTGAAAGATGTTATCCTGCTAGGGAATTCACTAGGCGGACATATTGGCCTTTTGCACACGAAGATGTTTCCTGAAATGGTCAAGGCATTGGTAATTACTGGAAGCTCTGGGCTATACGAAAGCGCTATGGGTGACGGATATCCAAAGCGCGGCGATTATGAGTTCATAAAAAAGAAGGCCGAAGATGTTTTCTACGATCCAAAAGTGGCCACCAAAGAAATCGTTGACGAGGTTTTTGCCACTGTAAACGATAGGATGAAGTTGGTAAAGACATTGGCCATCGCCAAAAGTGCCATTCGCCATAACATGTCCAAAGATTTACCCCACATGGATACACCCACCTGTATTATTTGGGGAGAAAACGATACAGTAACACCGCCCAATGTAGCAAAGGAATTCCATGAATTGTTACCGGATTCCGACCTTTATTGGATAGAAAAATGTGGTCATGCCCCTATGATGGAGCACCCAAACGATTTTAACCATATTCTTGAGGCTTGGCTTGAAAAGCGTAACTTCTAAACATGAAAATCACCTCGGCAGAATTTGTTATGAGCAACACCAATGTTGCCAAATGTCCTAATGAGCCTATACCGGAATATGCTTTTATTGGAAGGTCCAACGTTGGAAAATCCTCCTTGATCAATATGTTGGTGGAGCGAAAGGCGTTGGCCAAAACTTCTGGCCGACCGGGAAAGACCCAGCTCATCAACCATTTTAAGATCAATAACAACTGGTTTTTAGTGGATTTGCCAGGATACGGCTATGCCCGTGTTTCCAAAAAAGACAAAAAAACCTTTCAGAAGTACATTACGGAGTATTTTCAAAAAAGAAAACAACTGGTCTGTGGTTTTGTTTTGGTGGATATCCGCCACGAACCCCAACCGGTTGACCTAGAGTTCATGGAATGGCTGGGCACTAACCAGATTCCCTTTGCAATTATTTTCACCAAAGCCGATAAATTAAAACCTGCGGTTATCGAAAAGCAAGCAAATGCCTACCTCCAAAAATTATTGGATGGTGCATGGGAAGAAGCCCCTCCACATTTTACCACCTCATCAACCAACCGAATGGGACGCGAGGAACTCTTGGAGTTTATCGATGGCATCAACCAAGATTTTTTCCAGAGCAACAAATAATTTGCGAACCACATTCCCGGTCAATCAAACAGGTAAGATTGTGTAGGTATTTGCGACTTACCTACTGTCCCATAAAACATATTTTTTTAAAATAAAAAATTGACACAATGAAATCTGTATTGCACAAAGCAGCAACTCGCGGCCACGCCGACCATGGCTGGTTGAATTCTCACCATACGTTTAGTTTTGCAAGCTATCATAATCCCGAGCGAATGCATTTTGGGGTTTTACGGGTTCTTAATGACGATCAAGTTGCTCCTGGAAGAGGTTTTGGAACCCACCCCCACGACAACATGGAAATTATCTCCATCCCCCTAGAAGGTGATTTGGAACATAAGGACAGTATGGGAAACACTACCACTATTAAGGAAGGAGATGTACAGGTGATGAGTGCTGGTACTGGAATCCAGCATAGCGAATACAATAAAAACAATGACCAAGAGGTAAAGTTTCTACAAATATGGGTTTTCCCGAACAAGCGAAATGTAGCCCCTCGATATGATCAAATCTCCATTCGGGAGATTGAGAAAAAGAATGCCTTTTACCAAGTACTCTCCCCAAATCCTGAAGATGAAGGTGTTTGGGTGCATCAAGATGCTTGGTTCCATTTAGGAAAATTTGAAGCTGGCACCACCGACACCTATAAGATTAAAAAAGGAGGTAATGGCGTCTATGCTTTCATCTTGGAGGGTGAAGTGGAAATAAACGGGCAGAAACTGGAAAAAAGAGATGGGTATGGTATTTGGGAAACAGATTCCTTCGATTTTAAATCCATTTCCAACAGTAGGGCCTTACTCATGGAGGTTCCGATGAACCTTGACCAGATTGGACGATAATTCGTCCAATCTATTTTTTCAACTCCAGCTTTTCCGCAAAATAATCACAGAAATCCTTCATGGTAGCAGTCATCTTTTCATCCTGTGTAGCCTTAAAAAATGTATCGGCCATGGTAACCAGGGTTTGATGAAAAAATACCTTCATCTCATCCACGGGCATATCCTTGGTCCAAAGATCAATTTTTAAGGACTCCTGATTTTTACTGTCCCAAACTGACAGCATCATGGCCTTGGCCTTCTCCTCATTAATGCCACCATCCTGTGCCGACCATTTCAATTCCTCGGGCACTCGGTTTTCATCCAATCCCACTGTCAATGTTATCTCCGAAGTGTGTTCTACTGCCATTTATCTTTTAGGTTTGTAATTTGACTGTTTTAAAATTTCATCTGCTGGCAAAGTCAACATTTGTTTTAGGCCTGTATCGGTCTTCTCCATAAAAGCCCTAACAATTTGCCAACCCATATATCTGCCCAAACGCCCTGGTGATTCATTATCCAGCTCTAGTCCGAACTTGGAAAAAGGTGCTGGATCCAAGAATTTTCTATCTAAACTTGTATCTGTGTTGTATAATAATTCACGCTCCACAAAATACGTCCACATTTGTTCTTCGTTGGCTTTCGCCCATTCCATTTCCTCTTCAGAATAGCCCATTTTTTGAGCATCGGTAGCCGACGGAATCAATCTGTCCTTTAAATAAAGTTCTTTTCCGTAATACACCATTCGGGATAGAAGGGTGCGGTTTCGCGGATAGGAAAGTACTTTTTTGGAAAAAGCGCTTGCCACATCGGACGTTAAAAACTTCTTGTCCAAGCTTGCTGCAATGTATCGTTGCATACCCTCATAAAAGTGATGGTCTTCGCCCAAATAGTTGTCCAGACCGACCAACAAAAGAGAATCGGCCAAAATAACACGGTCGTCATACCGAACATCTGAGGTAAGGGTCACCACATGGGGTATTTCAGTCTCTGGAAAATAATATTTAATGTGCTTAAAAAGCCATTCCAATTCAGCTGATTCTTGTTCAAAATCACTAAAAGCTTTATCCACCTCATCGGAAAGCTCTACTTGAATGGTATCGGTAAGCTTTGCGACCCAAACGCTGTCGGCGAACTGCTCTGGAAACAAATACGGGTACTCAGCCTTCAATTTGGGGATGTCTTCTGCACTAGCATTGGCAAACTCCTGATCAAACCTCGAAATCTTTAAATCAATGGAAACTTTTTCAATTTCCTCCTCCGTTTTATCGGTTTCTCCACAAGACGAAAGAAACAAAATCATCGTTAATACAAAACTTCTAAATACTGGAGCACTAAAGTATTTGAACAACCACTTCATTTTTAAGGACACAGGGTTTAAATTTACAGGGCACAAAGGTAATTTATAGAATCCAAATAGTAAGATATGCAAACAGAAAAGGTTATCACCCATATTGTTGATTGGTTAAAAGAGTATGCCAAAAATGCAAAATGCAAAGGTTTTGTAATTGGAGTTTCCGGAGGAATTGATTCCGCGGTAACATCGACACTATGCGCCAAAACAGGATTAGACCTATTGTGTTTGGAAATGCCCATTCACCAAGGTGAAAACCAAGTAACCCGTGCGGATATGCATATTGATTGGTTGATGGAGAACTTTCCGAATGTTTCCAGACAACCTGTTAACCTTACCCCAGTTTTTGATAGTCTGGTTAATGCTTTCCCGAAAGTGGACAATGAAGAAGAGCGCTTTATGTCTCTAGCCAATACCCGGGCACGTTTGCGTATGACCACACTCTATTATTTTGCTGCTCTTAAAGGATATTTAGTAGCCGGTACAGGGAACAAGGTAGAAGATTTTGGTATTGGGTTCTACACAAAATATGGTGATGGCGGTGTTGACTTAAGTCCAATTGCCGACCTTTTAAAAACAGAAGTATACGAACTTGGCAGGGTGCTCGGCGTTAATCAAGATATTATGAAAGCTGCACCAACGGATGGTCTGTGGGGCGATAGCAGAACCGATGAAGACCAAATCGGCGCTTCTTACCCAGAATTGGAATGGGCCATGGAAATGGATGAAATGGGAAAAACCCAAGATGACTTCTCTGGAAGGGAAAAAGAAATATTTACCATCTACAAAAGATACAATGCAGCCAACAAACATAAGATGATTCCTATCCCAATATGTGAAATTCCAGACCAGTTAAAATAACACTTCATCTAAAAAACCCCTGTTTAAGACGAAAAAAACCATAGAAAAACTATGGTTTTAAGAAAAAAGTTACAGTTTTACATGAATTAATTGTTATCTTGCTCGCTATATATTGTAGGTATTTAGCCACTAACCATTCATTAAATTAAACCTAACACAATGATAAAAGTATTGATAGCTGATAACCATCCCGTTGTAAGGCTTGGTATCAAAAAGGTACTTGAATCCAGCTCTGATATTGAAATCATTGCGGATGTTTCAACTACCGAGGAGCTTTTTAATACATTGAAAACTGTAACCCCCGATGTAGTAATTTTAGAGATGGATATTCCTGAAATAAATGGAATTGCCACACTTAGAAAAATGAAATTGGAGTTCCCTGACATTAAAACATTGATGTACAGCGGACAGTCCGAAGATGTTTATGCCCTGAGCACCATTCGTGCCGGTGCTTTTGGCTACCTTTCCAAAACTGCCGACCTTGAATACATTGTTTCTGCGGTAAAGAAGGTAAGCGAAGGCAATATGTTCATTACAAACGAACTGGCCCAACGTTTAGCCTTTGACGAAAGCACACAAAAACCTCGAAGGTTCTTTAGAAAACTTTCATCCAGAGAAGTGGAAGTGTTGAAATTATTGGCCAGCGGAAAACGAAACAAAGAAGTTGCCGAAGGATTGAACCTTAACGAAAAAACAGTAAGCACATACAAAGCCCGTTTGATGAAGAAATTGAACGTGGATAATTTGGTGGACTTACTACAACAGGCCAAAGCCCTGGAACTATATTAGGAATACCCAACCAAACCAACTATTGTGGAAACCCCTTTCAATTAAAATTGAAAGGGGTTTTATATTTTTAGGAGAGTACACGATTTAATTTGGCATTCAACAATTTATTGAGCTGAAGGTAATTCACTATCTCTTCCAAGACCTCCGTGTTGTCCCCTGGATTATCTTGGGTTCTTTCCTGTAATTTTTCAATGCGGTTTTTGATCAAGTTACAACGTAGTGTAAGTATAGTTTCCCCAACCAATTGGGCCACTCCTATTTTTTTCTCTTTCGGATAGATATCCCTTCGTTCCCAATCGTGCAAAACATACTGTTCTTCCTCCATCAAAATTGAGGACACTTGAGAAACTGTTTCTTGGTCCAAATCAGATAAAAAAGTATTAATGGAAAAATCAGTATCCTCATTTAATTTTTCGATCAACTTATAATAAATGGTTTTGAACTGTTCGTTCGTCAATTCAATTTCATCGTCCTGAAGATCTAAATACACTTTTTCATAGACTTTGGCCTCTACAATTTCGGGTTCCAGCACCAGTTCACCGTCTTCATTTTCTTTAAGCACCAAATCCTCAAATTCCTGCTTTTGATTTCCGTACAGCAATAGAACCTCAATGATCTTTCGCTCCAATTCATATTGAACATCGACTTTCTCAACTACTTCATCATTCTTGACAACTTCGAAAGCTTTTTGCTCTTTCTTTGCCTTTTTGGAGGCATCTGTTTGATGCTTTTTATCAATCTGAGCAAGTGTATTGTATAGTACATCCTCAGAAATCTGCATAATTTTTGCGCATTCCTGCACATAGATTTCCTGACGAATCCGATCGGGAATCTTACTGATACTGTTCACTATATCCCTAACTGTATCTGCTCTTTTAATGGGATCATTGGCCGCCTCTTTGGCCAACAACGAAGTCTTGAATTGGATAAAGTCCTTGGCATTATCCTCCAAGTACTGCACCAAATCTTCATAGGTATTGTTTTTGGCAAAACTATCAGGGTCCTCACCTTCTGGAAAAGTGCAAATCTTTACATTCATACCCTGTTCCAAAATAAGGTCGATACCGCGTAAGGATGCCCGTAACCCTGCAGCATCGCCATCAAACAAGACAGTTATATTCTTGGTGAGCCTGTTTATGAGTCGAATCTGTTCGGGAGTCAATGCCGTTCCACTTGAGGACACCACATTTTCCACTCCACGCTGATACATCTGAATCACGTCCGTATACCCTTCCACCAAAAAGCAATTATCCTCTTTGGCTATGGACTGCTTAGCATAGTAGATACCATAAAGCACTTTACTCTTATGGTAAATATCACTTTCGGGTGAGTTTAGGTATTTGGCCGCTTTTTTGTCATTGGACAATATGCGTCCACCAAATCCGAGCACCCGACCGCTCATGGAGTGGATTGGAAACATTACCCTGCCCTTGAACCTATCAAATTTTCGAGTTTCACCTCCAGCCTGTTCTTTAACAATGGTAAGTCCTGTTTTTTCCAAGAACTCCAACTTGTACCCTTTATCCAATGCGGCTTTTGTAAAAGCCTCCCACTCGTCCAAGCTATACCCTAGACCAAATTTTTTGATGGTCTCATCGGTAAAACCACGCTCTTTAAAATAGGTAAGCCCGATGGCTTTTCCCGGCTCGGAATCCCAAAGGGTCTTAGTAAAATACTTTTGGGCATACCCGGAGACCAGATACATACTCTCGCGCTCGTTGGCCTGCTCCTTTTGCTCATCCGTCTGTTCGGTCTCCTCTACCTCGATATTGTATTTCTTGGCCAGATATTTAATCGCCTCAGGATATGTAAAATGTTCGTGCTCCATTAAAAAAGCCACCACGTTCCCACCTTTCCCACTACTAAAATCCTTCCAAATCTGCTTTACGGGAGACACCATAAAGCTCGGTGTGCGCTCATCCGTAAAAGGGCTTAAGCCCTTAAAATTGGAACCGGATTTCTTCAATTGAACAAAATCGCCGATTACCTCCTCCAAACGAGCGGTTTCATATACTTGGTCTATCGTGGTTTTTGAAATCAAGGCGTTCTGTTAAAATAGCTGTTAAAGGTAAATAAAAACAATGTTTTGGTGAATTCAAAAACCAAATCCCTGTGTAAGATTTAGTATATTGGGAACACATTCTTTATAAATGTAAGAATGAAAAAATATTGATTATATGATAAAGAGAGAACCAAAAAGTTATTGGGCATTGGCTACACTTCTAATTTTCTTCGTTTTAGTGGCCCACGGTCAAATGGCAGAAAAAGCCGGACCTATAATTGAAAATGGTGAAGCCCAAGTAGTAGAAGCGTTTTCGGACCCAAGCAAATGGATACGCCATGATCTTTGGGTGGAAACGGAATTTGATTCTGATGGTGATGGTGAATTGGATAGGATGCATGTGGATGTCACCCGCCCAGAACAAACAGAGACCGAAGGACTAAAATTGCCCATAATTTATGAATCAAGTCCATACTACGCGGGAACTGCTGGTTTGGACAAGGGTATATTTTGGGATGTACAACATGAACTCGGCGAGCCGGGCAAGCCCAGAAAGCACCCTAACGTTACCCGTGTCGGAGAGCGTCCCATAATTTCAAACTCACAGGTAAGGACATGGTTGCCTCGAGGCTATATTGTAGTCCACTCCTCATCTCCGGGGACCGGACTTTCAGATGGTGCTCCAACCGTTGGTGGCGACAACGAATCCTTGGCCCCAAAAGCGGTTATAGATTGGCTCAACGGAAGAGCCAAAGGATACACAGAGCGGAACGGTGATCAAGAAGTAAAAGCCTATTGGTCCACAGGAAAAGTAGGCATGACAGGCACCTCTTATAATGGAACCATTCCACTTGCTGCAGCAACTACTGGGGTTGAGAATCTGGAAGCTATAATTCCCATTGCACCGAACACTTCCTACTACCATTATTACCGTTCCAATGGCCTTGTGCGTTCCCCAGGTGGATACTTGGGAGAAGACATTGATGTGCTTTATGATTTTATCCACAGTGGTGATGAATCCAAAAGAGCCAGGAACAACAAGGTTGTTCGTGATACCGAAATGAAAAACGGTCAAGACCGCATTACCGGGGACTACAATGATTTTTGGGCCGGTAGGGATTATTTGAACGACATGAAACCTATGAAAGCTGCACTTTTAATGTCACACGGCTTTAATGATTGGAACGTGATGCCCGAGCACAGCTACCGTATTTATAAAAAAGCCAAAGAAATGGGGTTGCCCGTACAGGTTTTCTACCACCAGAATGGGCATGGTGGACCACCGCCCATCTCCATGATGAACAGATGGTTCACTCGCTACCTATTCGGTGTGGAAAATGGCGTAGAAAATGAGCCAAAAGCATGGATAGTTCGGGAGAACGACAATAAAGACAACCCTACCCCGTACGAGGATTATCCCAATCCGGACGCAAAGGATGTTCAGCTTTATCTGAGCGCAGGAGCTCCTGCAAAAGGGGAATTGACCACAAGCAAACCTAAAAAGCAAGGAACCGAGACCTTGGTGGATAATTATTCCTTTTCGGGCACCAGTTTGGCAAAAGCTGAGACCACGGAACACCGACTGCTTTATACAACCGCTCCCTTAAAAGAAGACGTTCATATTTCGGGAGTGCCCAAAATCAAGCTTAAGTTGGCCAGCAGCAAGCCAGCGGCAAATTTATCTGTCTGGTTGGTATCGTTGCCGTGGACCGAAGCCTTAAACACCAAGATTACCGATAACATTATCACCCGCGGATGGGCAGACCCTCAAAATCATAGCTCATTAACAAAAAGCGAACCTTTGGTTCCGAACAAATTCTATGAAATGGAATTTGAGTTGATGCCCGATGATCAGGTTATTCCAAAAGGCCAACAAATAGGTTTAATGATTTTTTCCAGCGACAAAGAGTTTACCCTTTGGCCAGAACCGGGAACCGAATTGACGATTGATTTGGATGGGACAACATTGATGCTGCCAGTAGTTGGTGGCAAATTATGATTTACTGACAGGTCAAACTGACCAAAATCATAGAGATTTTCAGAAATATTGCGTGACTTTAGGGCAGTGTTACGATCATTCAATTAGTCATGAAAATTTTAATAATTTATGGTACCGTTGAAGGCCAGACCAGAAAAATCGCAAGGTTTATGGAAAACGTTCTCCAAGAAAATGGTCATCAAGTAGTTATTGCAAATGCCGTCGAAAACCCACCTGCTCCCAATGGTTTTGATGCTATTCTAGTAGGTAGTTCGATTCACGTTCATAAATACAATACGTTGATCAAGGACTATGTTCTAGAAAATATTGATACCTTAAACGGAAAGCCAAGTGCTTTTTTCTCGGTAAGTATGGCTGTGGCATCGGACATTAAGGAAGAGCACGAGGAGGCGGCACAGATTGCCAAAGACTTTTTAAAAGAGACCGTATGGAACACAAAAATGATATGGCATATCGCAGGAGCTTTGAAATACACAGAATATAGTTACTTTAAGAAACTCATAATGCGCTCCATTGCAAAAAAAGATGGCGGTTCTGTAGATACGAGTCAAGATCACGAATATACCGATTGGCCAAAGGTCAAAGAACAGGTCTTACAATTTATTAATAGTTTAAAAACATAATTTAACATATGGACAAATATAGTTTTAGCACACTTTCCGAAGCTGTGAACACGCTCACACAAGAAGAAGGTTATAAAGAAGATTTTGAAGCGGAGAAAACCTGCATCAAGGCATTGTATTCCAAAAAGGAATATCAACCCAATGATTTGGTTATCATTAACTCCTACCGTTTTGAAGGGATGACAAATCCAAGTGATGAATCAGCTGTATTCACAATTGAGGCCAATGATGGCACCAAAGGCACTTTGGTGATGTCCTACGGTGCTTCAACTGCGCAGAACGAGGAACTTATTCAACAGATTCCATGTAAAAAGAACTGATCAAACAAACAGTTTGCCCACCGATGAAGGTTGATATAACAACCAACCGGTCAAACTGAACCTACTTTTGTGCGCTTGCAGCACGGCATGGGGCACCTCGGCACTTTTGAACAATACGCAACGAGCGGCCAAAGGTTCTACAAGAAAACTTGACCCATCTTTTTCAAAAATTTCCAGTTCCCCACCATCGCCAGGTTTCCAATCATCGTTTAAATAAATGATCATGGAAATCATACGGTTGTTCCGGTTTTCGAACTGATCTAAATGTTTGTCGTAGTGTCCTCCCGACGGATAGTGAGCCAAGTGAAACTCGAAACCCGATAAACTGAGATAGCAATATCGGTTGAAGACATGCATGGTCTCGTCCAAAAGGTTCCAGTAGGTTTCCAATTCGGCATCTCGCCGCCTGTCCAACCAATAGGTGAAATCACCACGTATCCTGTCATTGATTTGATTATCGGAATGAGCTCCGATGCCCGCTTCTTTAAAATTGGGCAATTTTCCCAGAAAAAAAGATTTGATCTCAATATATAGTTCGTCCCGAAAAAAATGGTCGATAACTACATAATCCTTACTGGAGATGTCATCCATCCAGGACAACCAATCCTCCAAACCATGGTAGGCGTTCAATGTTTCATAAATGTAGACGAATGTAGAAAATAATTAAAAACGAAAATCATTTTTTACTCGTCCCCCTGAAAGCTCTAATTTTGAGGACAATTAATAGTGAATTTAAATGATACTTTTTTTCGGAACACGACCAGGCAAAAAGAAAACTAAAGTGCTTACCCATGTTAGCTGTCCTTACTGTAATCAAACAGGAACCTTGACTGCGGTGGTACAGCCCAACTATGCCCATTTGTTCTGGATTCCACTTTTTACCATCAATACTATGCACTATGCGGAATGTTCGCACTGCAAAAAAGTCTATTACAAAGAGGATTTTACCCCAGAAATGGAGCGGGCATTATCGGCATAAAAAACGGCCAGGAAAATCCCTGACCGTAATTTTTAAAATCCGAAAAATGGTTAAATATCAAATCGAAGGCCAAGTGATATATTATTTTGCTTTACATCCGCATCTTTAAAAATCGGATTCAAATCATATTTTAAGTACAGTAGCACACCATCAAACCCCATATATCCACTTACTCCATAAATAAGATTACTACTATTATATCCCCTTTTCAATTTATCCTTTACCCTCTCTCCATCCCTTTTGTATTTAAGTTTTTGTCGTGTTCCCAAATTAAACCCGGCATAACCACCTAAACCTAATCTAAATTGGTTTCTTATGGAATATCGGATGGAACGCTCCCTTTCCTTGAAACGTGATGGGCCTACCTCAAAATGTAATGGAAATACAAGATTGTCCATTCGTAATTTGGATTTATCCAGATCATACTCAAATTCTTCCAACACGGTTTGATCTCCATTTTGAACAAAAATTTGATTGTCATCAGGTTTTAAACCATTGAACTGAAATGAAAATCCGTAATTGATCCGTAACCAGTTAGAATTTCTGAATACTCTTGTACGCCATTGCCAACCCATTTCAAAAAATCGGCTTCCTCCAATTTTATATGGGGTATCGTCCAAAGACTGCCCCTCAATCAATGCATTGTTTAATCCAACCGCTATTACAAAGTCAGAATAGGTACGTCTATCATACTTTATATCCCTTTTCCATCTTTTTGAATTGAAAGTGATTGCAGGCTTTCCATCAATAAGCAATCCAATGTCCATCCTATCGGTATCAAGAGAGTCGATCTCCATTAATGTTAGGACCTCTCCTTCATTACGTTCCAACCAAGCAATTTTATTTTCGATTATTGCTACACGGTTCTCTATATTCAATGCTCGTCGTTTGGCAACTTCCTCTTTTAGGATTCTGGCTTCGTTTTCCGAGATATCACCATCATCCAATCGTTTGTTGATATCCTTAACTTCATACTTTAGAGCATCCTTCTCCTGCTCAACGATACGTTGCTTTTCAATTTTTAACGCCTCTATTTTCTTTTGATAGTCCTCTTGCCCAAATGATACTTGGGAAACCAAGAACAAGAATAAAACTGCTGAATAAAATGTAATTGTTTTCATGATTGTTTTGAATTATAAACCTCCTTCCTTCCCGCCCGGTTGAACGGGAAGTTCTGAAAGGTTTGTCTTGATTGATGAATAATTTTATTGATTTCGGTCCGCCACTGCAGTACGCAGTTTAAAATAACCTGTTTTTAAGGCATCAAAGATTTGATCTCGGAACGATTCGTCCAGTTCATCCTCCACCTCACCCAGAAGCGACATTGCATCCATGGCCCCACTTTCGGAGAATAACTTATCGGTTAAAATTTGGCGTTGCGCTGCCCGTAAAAGGGAATCAACTTCCGCGTCTGAAACATCTTGCTGTGCAATTTCCATTAGCTCTACCTGTGCCACCACCTCTTCCACCTTTTGTGCAATCAACTTATCCGAGTTTATTATAACCTCATCCTTTAAGGGTTGTTTTACTTCTTGCTCGGTAATTGCCGTATAGGAAATATTTGGTTCTGAACTTAACTCATCCTTTATTTTAGGTGTAGATGGTTTAGGTTTTGTCGTCTCCGCAATCTGCTCTTCCTCTAGTTCAACAGCCAATTTATCTTTGGGCCGAGTCTGTAACTCCGCTTCTATTTTGTTTTCGGCATCCACTACTTGCATTTGTTCAACTTCAGGACTACCCTTCGTAAAAAAGAAGACCGACACCAGCACAATACCCACAACACTTGCGGCTATAGCGTATGGGAACCACGTATTCCTTTTTCTAGGTTTTGGCTCCTGCAGTTGCGAGGCGATTTTACCCCAAGCATTTTCGGATGGTGCAATAGTCCGCTCCTCCAACTTCTCCTTGATATGTTTCATCAATTTATCCATACCCTCTATTTTTTGCTCGCCGATTTTGATTTGGGCGACATTCCTTTTAAACTTAAATTATCTTGAAGCATCTTTCTGGCCTTGAACAATTGTGATTTTGAAGTTCCTTCGGATATTTCTAACATCGCTGCGATTTCCTTGTGACCATACCCTTCAATGGCATAAAGCAAAAACACCGCTTTATAGCCTTCCGGAAGTTCATCAATAAGATGTTGCACATACTCCAAATCCAAAGGACTATCATTCGTTGGTGAAACTTCTCCGTTCACTTCTACCGCATCGTCATCATAAACCACAAACTGCCTTTTACGCAGATAAGAAATACTCTCTCTCACCATAATGGTCCGGACCCAACCTTCAAAGCTTCCCTTATGTTGAAAAGAACTCAAATGGTTAAAGACCTTGACAAAACCATTGATCATAACATCCTCAGCAAAATGAAGGTCCTTGATATATTGCCTACAAACTCCCAACATTTTTGGTGCAAAATTATCGTACAACAGCTTTTGAGCCTGTTGGTCACCTTTGATCGATTTTTTGATCAATTGTTTTTCGTTGCTATGTAGCGTGATGATCTTCAAAAGTTTGGTTTATAAAAGTGCTTCTATTTTAATAGACGGGATACAAACACGAATAGTTGCCTGAAAATAAAAGTTTTCAGTATTTAATTGAATTTCAATGTTTTAAAATTTTATTTTTTACGGTCCACCACGTAGTTGACCATAAGTGTGAGGGCACTTTTGTATTCGGAATCGGGATAATTGTCCAAAATGGCCAAAGCTTCGTCCTTAAACTCCAACATTTTGACCACGGCATAATCCAGGCCGCCTTTTTCCTTTACGTACTCAATGACTTCCTTTACCCGCTTTTTGTTCTTATTGTGCTTTTTGATGGAGTTGATGAGCCACTTCTTCTTTTCTTTATCACTATGGTTCAACGCATAAATTAGGGGAAGGGTCATTTTTTGCTCTTTAATGTCTATTCCCGTTGGTTTACCGATTTTCTCGGCACCATAATCAAAAAGGTCATCTTTAATTTGAAAGGCCATTCCACAAAGCTCACCGAACTTTCTAAAAATTTCCACTTCCTCAGAATCGGGTCGAACGGAACAAGCTCCCATGCTACAACAGGCAGCGATCAAGGTTGCAGTTTTTTGGCGGATGATGTCGTAATACACATCTTCCGTAATATCCAATAGTCGTGCTTTTTCAATTTGAAGCAATTCCCCTTCGCTCATATCCCTAACCGCATTGGATATGATATGAAGTAAATCATAATTCTTATTTTCCAAGGAAACCAACAAGCCCTTCGAGAAAAGGAAATCACCTACCAAAACGGCTATTTTGTTCTTCCACAACGCATTGATGGAGAAAAAGCCACGACGTTTGTTACTATCGTCCACTACATCGTCGTGCACCAAGCTTGCGGTGTGTATCAACTCAATAATGGAAGCCCCAGTGTAGGTTCGCTCATTGACCTGGCCGTTCAACAATTTGGCGGTAAGGAACACAAACATGGGCCGCATCTGCTTGCCCTTTCTATTAACTATGTAATAGGTAATCCTGTTGAACAATGCGACCTTGGAAGACATGGATTTGAGGAATTTTTCCTCAAAAAGCTGCATCTCATTTTCAATGGGTTCCCTTATCTGCGAAACGATTTTCAACGTAACGGTGTGGTGTTTGGTTTTGAAACCCTAAAAGTAGGGAAAATGCAAGAGTTGTTGGAATGAAATCGAAGTTTTAAGATACAGTTCTAAAACTATCGTTGATTTACAGGGGGATGAGTGATAATGGGTAAAAGGTGAAGGGTCAAAGTAAAAAGGGAAAAAAGAGACAAAAAATAATGTGCAAAAGGTAAAAAGATGAAGGTTTTTCAGAAAGAGGTACTATTGTAGTACTGTTTATTGCCGATTGCGCATTATAAAAGTCTAGCTTTTATTGGCAAGCTGTCCACAGGCGGCATCAATGTCCTTGCCCCGGGATCTACGTACCGTTACCGTAATACCATTCCGTTCCAAGGTGTTTTGGTACATTTCCACAGCTTTGTTCGATGCTTGCTGGAACTCCCCTTCATCAATAGGGTTATATTCGATGATATTGACTTTGGAAGGTGCAAACTTGCAAAACTTGACCAAGGCATCAACAGCTTCTTGGGTATCGTTAATTCCTTTCCAAACGACATATTCGTAGGTAATCCTGTTCTTGGTCTTACTGTACCAATATTCCAAAGCTTCTCTCAAGTCTTTCAGCGGGAATGTGGAATTAAATGGCATTATGGAAGTGCGTACCTCATCAATGGCAGAATGCAGTGAAACGGCCAAACCGAATTTCACCTCTTCGTCCGCCATTTTTTTAATGATTTTGGGTACACCAGATGTGGAAACTATAATCCGTTTGGGAGACATACCCAATCCCTCGGGTGATGTAATCTTATCGATGGCCTTCAATACATTATTGTAGTTCATCAAAGGTTCGCCCATTCCCATAAAAACAATATTGCTCAAGGGTCGGTCAAAATACAAACGGCTTTCATTGTCAATGGCCACTACTTGATCATATATCTCATCGGGATTCAGGTTTCTCATCCGCTTCAAACGGGCAGTAGCACAAAACCTACAATCCAAACTGCATCCCACCTGACTGGATACACAGGCGGTGGTTCGGGTATCGGTTGGGATCAAAACTGATTCGACAATCAAACCATCGTGCAAACGCACCGCATTTTTAATGGTGCCATCGGAACTACGCTGCATTTGGTCCACCCGAATATGGTTGATGACAAAATTGTCTTCCAACATTTTTCGGGTTTCCTTGGAGATATTGGTCATAGCATCGAAATCGTGGGCAGATTTCTGCCACAACCATTCATACACTTGGTTGCCACGAAATGCCTTTTCGCCCTGCTCCACAAAAAAATTGCGAAGCTGCTCCTTTGTCAATGCGCGTATGTCCTTTTTTTTGATTTCCACCACTTAAAGATAAGCAAGAAAAAATCCCGTAGGCCATAAAGCGAACGGGATTTCTCTTCTATTAAATTTTGTTTTTAAAGAATCAACATTGCGTCTCCGTAGGAATAAAAGCGATAGCCTTCCAAAATGGCCTGCTTGTACGCTTTTTTGATAAGGTCGTGACCCGCAAATGCAGAGACCATCATCAACAAAGTTGATTTTGGTAAGTGAAAGTTCGTGATCATACAGTTGGCAATACTGAACTCGTATGGAGGGAAGATGAACTTGTTGGTCCAACCCTCGTGCGTATTCAATGTATGCTCGGACGATACCGCGCTTTCCAATCCTCGCATTACCGTTGTACCCACAGCACAAACCTTTCTTTTGTGTGTTTTTGCGTTGTTTACAATTTCGGTCGCTTTTTCATCGATTACCAACTCTTCACTATCCATTTTATGTTTGGACAAATCTTCAACCTCCACAGGGTTAAAGGTTCCCAAACCAACGTGCAACGTTACTTCGGCAAATTCGATTCCTTTGATCTCCAAACGCTTTAACAAGTGCTTTGAAAAGTGCAACCCTGCAGTTGGGGCGGCCACGGCGCCTTCATGCTTTGCATAAATGGTCTGGTAACGTTCCTCGTCATCAGGAGTAACTTCCCTTTTAATGTATTTTGGAAGTGGGGTCTCCCCTAGCTCTCTCAGTTTTCTTCTAAAATCGGTGTAAGAACCATCATAAAGGAAACGCAATGTTCTCCCTCTGGAGGTTGTGTTGTCGATCACCTCAGCTACCAAGCTCTCGTCCTCACCAAAGTAAAGTTTATTTCCGATACGGATTTTCCTTGCTGGATCTACCAATACATCCCAAAGGCGTTGTTCTTGGTTTAGCTCACGCAACAAGAAAACTTCGATTCTTGCGCCAGTTTTTTCCTTGTTACCAAAAAGTCTGGCAGGAAATACCTTGGTATTGTTCAAGACCATCACATCGTCTTCCTCAAAATAATCAACTAGGTCTTTGAACATTTTATGTTCAATTTTTCCTGTATCCCTATGAACCACCATTAATTTGGATTCATCCCTGTGCTCCGCAGGATATTCTGCCAATAGTTCTTTTGGCAATTCAAAATTGAAGTTCGATAATTTCATGTGGACTTTTTTTCGATTTTTTTAAAGAATGGCAAATATACAACCTCGCAATAGGGGATGTCAAGTAATTTGATGATTAAATGCAAATTACAGTTCCTCGATGCCGAATCCGAGGGTTTTTAAATCGTTCCAAAAATTGGGATAGGACTTGGAAACCACCTCTGCATCATTGACCACAAAATCCGCTTTTAGGGCCAAAGGGCCAAAGGCCATTGCCATTCGGTGATCGTTATAAGTATCGACTGCCACTTCGTCTTTTAGGCTTGGTTGCGGTTGCAAGGTCAAACTTTCGGAATCGATACCCACTTTGGCTCCAAACTTGCCAAGTTCAGTCTGCAGTGCGGCCAAACGGTCGGTTTCCTTAATTGGCAAGGTGTGCAAGCCCGTAAGGTGACACCCAACACCCAAACCTAGGCAAGTAACTGCAATGGTCTGGGCTATATCGGGGGCATTGGAAAGATCGTACCCCAAGTGATTTAACAGAACATCTCCTGTTTTTTTCAGTATAATGGTATTGTTGGAAAAAACCGTGTCTACTCCAAAATCTTTATAGATCTTGGCCAAAACGCTATCGCCCTGCAAGGAACTTTGTTTGTACGATGACAATGCTATCTCCGTGCCCACCTCACACATAGCTGCAATACTATAAAAGTAACTGGCCGAACTCCAATCGGATTCCACCACCAAGGCAGCATCTTCCACTGCTCCTTTTGGAGACACCTTAATTATGTTCCCTTCAAAGGAGGTTTGCACCCCTATTTGCTCCAAAAGCGCCAATGTCATTTTTATATAGGGCACCGAAGTGATTTTTCCGATTAGTTCCAATTCCAAACCATTTTCCAAACTGGGTGCAATCAATAATAAAGCAGATATGTATTGACTACTAATATTGGCAGGAAGGGAAACTTGACTCTTTTCTAACTTTTTCCCAGTGATCCTAAGCGGTGGATAACCTACCTCTTTTTCATATTCTATATCGGCACCTAACGATTGAAGTGCTTCCACCAAAACTTTTATGGGGCGTTCCTGCATACGCTGTGAGCCCGTGAGCGTGACTTGTTTTCCTGCTTGCGAAGCAAAATAGGCCGTTAAAAATCGCATAGCGGTACCTGCGTGATGAATGTCCACCTCACCCGTTGATATGGCCAACCCCTTTTGCATCACCTCGCCATCATCGGAATTGGAAAGATTCTCTATTTTGATATTTGGGAAAAGTGCCTGCAACAAAAGTGAGCGATTGGTTTCGCTCTTGGAACCGGTTATTGCAATACTTTTTTGAATTTTACTATCGTTGGGTGAAGTAAGCTGGAGTCTCAATGCTTTACTGTTTGAATGAATTGTCAAAACTAGAAAAAACAGCCCTAATGTCCCTTTAAGCAGGCAACTTTATTTGAGCTTTTTGTTATTTTGATGACGGTCGTGATCGCGTTTGGTCTTAAGGTCCAACTTTTTATCAAAAGCTTCTTGCAAATCTATCCCCGTTTGGTTTGCCAAGCAGAGCACTACAAATACCACGTCGGCGAGTTCTTCTCCCAAATCCTTGGCCTTATCTGATTCCTTTTCGCTCTGCTCACCATAACGTCTTGCGATAATCCGGGCAACCTCCCCTACCTCTTCGGTAAGCTGGGCCATATTGGTGAGTTCGTTAAAATAACGCACGCCATGGTTCTTGATCCATTGGTCAACAGCTTTCTGTGCATCTTCAATATTCATTATTCTTTATTTTTTGTGTCCATTGTAATGGTAACAGGACCATCGTTAAGCAGCTCCACTTTCATATCGGCCCCAAAAATCCCCGTGCCAACTTTTTTTTCTAGTTTTTGTTCCAATACCTCAACAAATTTCTCGTACATCGGAATTGCAATCTCCGGTTTTGCTGCCTTTATGTATGAGGGACGATTTCCTTTTTTGGTTTGGGCATGCAATGTAAATTGGCTAACTACTATAATTCCGCCATCGATATCCTTAACCGAGCGATTCATCACCTCATTTTCATCATTGAATATGCGAAGATTCAAGATTTTATTTGCCAGCCAGTCAATATCGCCTTTACCATCAGTGTCCTCGATACCCAACAATACCAAAAGTCCAGTTTTAATGGATGATATGACTTTGCCGTCCACTGTTACACTTGCCTTTGAAACTCTTTGCAGTACTGTTCTCATTATTGTTACCTATATGGATTATCTTCATCGTCTGTTAACAATTGAACATAACTTCGATATCGGCTTGCCGCTATTTCATCATTTTCCAAAGCTTCTTTAACGGCACATTTTGGTTCATCCAGATGGAGACAGTTGTTGAACTTGCATGCTGATTTCAACGCAAAAAACTCAGGGAAGTAATCCCCAATCTCATATTTTTCCATGTCCACTATACCAAATCCTTTGATTCCCGGGGTATCAATTATCCGGGCATCAAAAGAGAGGTCGTACATCTCTGCAAAAGTGGTGGTATGCTGCCCTTGCATGTGTTGCTCGGAAATTTCGGCGGTTTTTAACTTGAGACCTGGTTCCAAGGCATTTACCAAAGTTGATTTTCCTACTCCGGAATGCCCCGCGAACATGCATGTGTTACCAAGCATCAATTCCTTTACTTTATCAATATTCTTACCTTGTTTAGCTTCAATTTCAATGCACTGGTAGCCGATTTTTGTGTAAAGACCAATCAGATAATCCACCTCAAACTTTTCCTCTTCGCTATACACATCGATCTTATTAAAGAGAAGCACTACGGGAATTTCATAGGCTTCCGCCGTAACCAAAAATCGATCAATAAAACTGGTAAATGTGGGCGGATTGTTCAATGTGACCAACAAGAAGACCCGATCAAGATTGGAAGCAATAATATGGGTCTGTTTGGAGAGCTTCACCGACTTACGAACAATATAATTTTTACGCTCACCAATTTTAGAAATAACACCTACCGTTTCATCCCCAATTTTCTCCAACTCAAACTCCACATGATCTCCAACAGCTACCGGGTTGGTACTTTTAATACCCTGCGTTCGGAACTTTCCTTTAATGCGGCATTCATAAAAATCCCCTTCTTCGGATTTTACAGTATACCAGCTTCCCGTTGATTTATAAACAGTTCCGTTCACTATTTGTTTATATTTTGACTACAAAGAAACAATATTACTTCTTTTTCGTCGTATATCTTTGTTAAGACTTTTAACGATCAATAACTTAATTATGAAAAAAATCATTTTGGCAGTAGCAGTACTATTCGCTGCATCATTTACGGTAAGTGCACAACAGTACCATGTAGTTACCAGTGTTGAGTCCATTGTACCCAATGGCCTGGGACGCTCTAGAATCGTCAATGCCTTAGAAGACAAGGATTATAAGGAATTTACAAGCGTCCAGACCGAGGATGACAATACCCGTAACAAATCCAAAAGAAATGAAATCCGCGTAAAAAATTTCGAAGAAACCAAACTTTTGAATTTTTACAACATCGGAGGTATCCGTTTCCAGAATATTGCTGCCAACGATGCACTGATCACTTCCATGATCAATGATATGGTTTCCAATGGATGGGAGTTGGCCTTTGTTGTAAGTGGTGTAGAAAGCGAAGGCGGTAAAGGAGATGGACAAGGTATCTTTATCACCCGATACATTTTCAAAAAGTAATATTGCCAAAATAACCCCATAAAAAAGCCCTCCAATTTTTGGAGGGCTTTTTTTGGCAACAAGTTTCATTAATCCTTAATATAGACTCTTCCGCCTACAAAGGTTTTTTTATGGACTGTTTGTGGGTTTCCATATACATATACATCTCCACCCGCTTTTACATTGACGTCCACAAGTTCGGATGCAAATACATCTGCCTCACCCCCTGCTGAAATTTTAATATCAGTTGTGGCGGTTCTTAACTCCCTTCCTTCAAAAATACCCCCTGTACTAATAACAACTGTTTGATTTTTTGCCAAACCTGAAGCTTGAACAATTCCACCCGTCACCGCCCTTATATCAGCATAATCCACATCCATTCCAATCCGGATTGCAGCTCCTTCCTGTGCCCGGAGCTCTATTCTTGTTTTCTTTACCATTTCATTACAAGTAATCTGGGCACCTTCATTACCGTCGATTACATCCAAGTTGGCATAATAGACTTCAATCATGGTATCCTCTCCTTGAAACTTTTTGTCCAGCTGCATTCTTAGTTTCAGCACCCCGTTCTTATTGGTCCATTTAATATCATCGACATTCCAGCCTTTGATCATAATCTTGTTCTCATCGGATTGGATCAAGTTGACCTCGATCAAATCAAAAACTTTAATCTTGTTGAACTCTCCAACTTCTGTATCAATGATTCGTTGTGAAAACATAACCAAGGGAAGTAAAAGAAGACCTAGTGTGTATATTTTTTTCATGATAGTGTGTTTTTACCTCTGAAAGATTATGTTTTTGTTGAATTGTTACAGTTTAAAGCAAAAAAAACTATTTGTAACAACGGAGTTATACCGAAGCTACAAATAGTTCTTCAAAGTGCATGGTGAAAAATCAGACTATGCGTTGATAATTTTTTCCTGGTGGTTAATGGATTCTTGGTGAATTGCCTTAAACATTTTCAAAACAAATTCCTCGCTCAATCCGCGTTGCTCACCTTCTAAGATCATACTGCCCAAAATAGCGTTCCAACGGTTACTTTGAAGTACCGCTACGTTCTTTTGCTTTTTAAGCTCGCCGATTCCATCGGAAACCTTCATTCTTTTCCCCATTAGGTCAATCAATTGATTGTCCAATATATCAATCTGAGCTCTAAGGTTGCTCAGGTTGTTCTTGTATTCGGCTTCCTCGTCGGTTTCTTTTCTAATGCGAAGGTCTTTCATCATCTGAACCAAGGTTGTTGGTGTTACCTGCTGAGCCGCATCACTCCATGCATTGTCTGGGTCGTAATGGGTTTCGATCATCAAACCATCAAAGTTCAAATCGAGCGCAGTTTGAGAAACATCAAAGACCATATCACGCTTTCCTGTAATGTGACTTGGATCGTTTATGATCGGCAAATCAGGAAACTTCGTTTGCAACTCAATGGCCAATTGCCATTCAGGTATATTACGGTATTTGGTTTTTTCGTAAGTGGAGAAGCCTCTGTGAATTACACCCAATTTTTCAATATTGGCAGAGTGTAAACGTTCCACAGCTCCCAACCATAATGATAAATCTGGGTTTACTGGATTCTTTACCAAAACAATTTTATCAGTTCCCTCCAAAGCATCGGCAATCTCTTGAACGATGAACGGACTCACGGTAGAACGCGCACCTATCCACAACAAATCCACATCATGCTCCAAGGCAAGATCTACATGTGCTCTATTGGCAACTTCAGTAGCTGTTTTTAGTCCTGTTTCTTCTTTTACTTTTTGCAACCACTTTAAACCAATGGCCCCTACTCCTTCAAAGTTTCCTGGACGAGTTCTTGGTTTCCAGATTCCAGCACGGTAATAACTCACATCGGTATCTTTGAGCTCGTGTGCTATTTTTAGTACTTGATCTTCGGTTTCCGCACTGCACGGACCTGCAACTACCAAGGGATGGCTCAAATTCATGTCATCCAACCATTTCCTCATTTCCTGTTTGTTTTCCATAATATGCTCTATTTTTTTGTAAGCGGTATTCCTTTTAGTATTTGTTTTATTTTATTGGTATTACTCATTTCTTGGTGGACATTTTTAAAATCGTTGTCCAAAATCAGTTGCTTAAACGTGGTTAGGTTCTGAATGTACTCTTCCAACGTTTCTACAACATTGTCTTTATTCTGTTCAAAAATGGGCGTCCACATATCGGGCGAACTTTTTGCCAAGCGAACCGTACTCTCAAAACCACTTCCCGCCATGTCAAAAATATCACGCTCATTTTTTTCTTTCTCAATAACCGTCTTTCCCAACATAAAAGAACTAATGTGTGATAAATGGGATACGTAGGCAATGTGCTTATCATGTGCTTCGGGGTTCATATACCGAATTCGCATGCCTATATTTTGAAAAATATTCAACGCTTTTTCTTGCAGCTTGAATGCGGTTTTTTCCACTTCGCAGATTATCATCGTCTTTCCCGTGTACAGCCCTTCAAATGCAGCAGTTGGTCCTGAAAACTCGGTACCTGCAATGGGGTGACAAGCCATAAAGTTTCTTCGTTTGGGGTGATTGGCAACTTGTTCGCAGATCAACCGTTTGGTAGAACCTGCATCCATCACCACTGTCTCGTCCCCCGCAGCATCCAGTATTTTGGGCAATTCGGTGACCAAAACATTCACTGGGATACCTATGTAGACCAAGTCCGCCGTTGCCAAAATCGAATAATCTCCTTTTTTATCAATGATTTGAAGTTGTAAGGCTTCATCCAGATGAGCTTCACTTTTATCCACACCGATGATCTCCGCTTCGGGATGCAACTTTTTTACATCCTTGGCAAAAGAACCGCCAATCAATCCAACTCCTATGATGACTACTTTCATAATCTAAAATCTTTCTATGGCTTCCTTGATTTTGTCCTCTTTTACACAAAGGGAAAAACGAATGTAGCCTTCACCATTGCTTCCGAATATGGTTCCCGGTGCAATGAAAATATCTTTATCGTACAACACCCTATCAATAAACTCTTCGGATGGTTCAGCTCCCTCGGGCAATTTGCTCCACACAAACATCCCAACAGCATTTTTATCGTAAGTACATCCCAATTTGTCCGCCAACTGAAACATCAGTTCCCGTCTTTTGGTATAAACCTTGTCCAAGGCCTCGAACCACTCGGGACCGCTTTGCAAAGCTGCAATAGCCCCTTTTTGAATACCGTAGAACATTCCAGAATCCATATTGCTCTTCACTTTTAAGACCGCATTGATGTGTTCTGCACTACCAAGCACCATTCCTACGCGCCAACCTGCCATGTTAAAGGTCTTGCTTAAACTGTTCAGCTCCAAAGTGCAATCTTTAGCTCCATCGATGGATAAAATACTGGTCGGGTTACTGGAGAGTACAAAACTGTAAGGGTTGTCGTTCACCAAAAGAATGTTGTTGGCATTTGCAAAATCCACAAGAGACTTTAGTTGCTCCATCGTTGCAGTAGCTCCGGTGGGCATATGTGGATAACTGATCCACATCAACTTTGTTTTGGACAGGTCTTTTTTGGACAGTTCCTCCAAATTTGGGAACCAACCATTTTCTGCTTTTAAATCATAGGTAACCGGTACACCTCCCACCAAATTGGTAACAGATGCATAGGTTGGGTAACCTGGATTGGGCAACAGCACTGCATCGCCTTCATTCAAAAATGCCATACTGATATGCATTATCCCCTCTTTAGACCCCATTAAAGGCAAAATTTCGGAGTTAGGGTCGACCGATACACTAAACTTTTGTTGATAGAAATCGGCGATGGCCTCCCTTAATCGAGGTAACCCTTGATAGCTCTGATATTGATGTGCCCCTGCCTCGGCTATGGAATCGCGAAGGGTTTCCAAAACCAACGGGGATGGCGCCAAATCCGGACTTCCAATTCCCATATTAATTATGGGTTTACCTTGGGCAATTAACCCTCTTACCTCTCTTAACTTTTTTGAGAAATAATATTCCTGTACGCTATTTAACCTATCTGCTGTTACCATTACAACAATGCATTTTTATATTCACCCAAAACCCTGAAATCTTCGGCCATGATCTGCAACAAAGATTTTGTTTTGGCAAAGTGCTCGTATTTATCAAAAGTTACATCCACAAAAAAGGCATATTTCCAAGGGGTCTCGATTACGGGCAAGGACTGAATTTTGGTCATGTTCATGTTACAATCGCTCATCACATTCAAAACCGTGGCCAAACTTCCTCTTTTATGATCGGTAATAAATCGTAAGGAAGCCTTATTGATTTCTTCTTCCGGAAGTACTTTGTTTTGCTTTTTAAGGATTATAAATCGTGTTGAATTATTTACAATGGTCTGGATATTATCAGCAATAATATCCAATCCATACAATTCTGCCGCCATTTTGGGAGCAATTGCAGCAATATTAGATAACTGACCATCTTGTATTCTTTTTGCTGTCTCCGCTGTATCAACACTTTCCACCAATTTTATTTGTGGATGAGCCTTAAAAAACTCTTTACATTGCAACAATGCCATCGGGTGAGAATGTACCTCTCGAATATCATCAAAGGTTTTTCCCTTCATCACCATTAAATTATGATGGATATTCAGGTAATGTTCCCCGATAACATGAATATTGTTGTGGTAAACCAAGTTGTAATTGGGAATTATGGAACCGGCGATGGAGTTTTCTATGGCCATAATTCCTTTGTCGGCATTACCGATAAGTAAACTTTCGATAACAGCATCAAAAGAACTGCACTCCAGCAGTCCAATGTTTTCACCAAAAAAATCCGTAGCCACTTGATGGTGGTTCGATCCTTTTATTCCTTGTATGGCAACTTTTAATTCCATTGCAAAAAAAAAGCCCCGATTGCATCGGGACTTTATAAATTGGTTATACTTTAAACGTATCTACAACAGTCCCGTACCTCTTTGAAAAAAGAAGTAAAAATAAAAACGGTTCCAGAAATACGTCTTTGTCATTTCGTTGTTAATTGTTGGCTAATTTAGGTATTCAATCGGAAACACACAGATATTCCCAAATTTTTTTTGATTTTTTTCAAAAAAGACATTTTCACTGCACATTATTGTACAGAAACCGCCCTTTTTTAAGAATTCTCCTCTTAACTATAATCTTAGAAAGATTAAAATCGTTGGATCCTAGTTTTTGAAGCCCAAGGATTAAAACATCTAAAAGTGTATTTTTGAATTGACTCCAAGTCTTCAAAATGAAAAATGGAACATACACGCTAAGAGAAAAGCCGAAATTTGAAATTGATTTGTCTGATAGTTCCATTAAAATAGTCGACAAAAGCGACGGTACGTCAAGTTCATCATTTGAACTTGATAAAGTTGAAAAATTTGAAATAAAAGAAAAAAGAACCAATTGGTTAATTACTATTTTTAGTTTTGTTGCGGAAATCTTTACGAGTATTTCCGTTCCTGGAAAATATTCGGAAAGCCCACAATTACATTTGGGATATGAAGAAAAAACCTTTAAATATTATCTAAACGATTGTGACCTGAACCTTCTAAGTAAAATTGAAAATAGTATTCAAAATAAAACCCAATAAATGTCCATCACTGCACAGAATATTACAAAAACCTTTGGTTCACAAAAAGCGCTGAACAATGTTTCCTTCACCATCAACAAAGGTGAAATTGTTGGCTTTTTAGGTCCCAATGGCGCCGGAAAGTCGACTATGATGCGGATTTTGACCACTTTTTATAAAGCGGACGAAGGTGATGCGACCGTAAATGGGTTTGATGTTTTGGAGGCTGAAAAAGACGTTCAAAAAAGTATCGGGTATCTACCAGAGCATAATCCGCTATACTTGGAAATGTATGTAAAGGAGTATTTGACCTTTAACGCGGATGTGTACAAGGTGGACAAATCCAAGATCAATGCTATTATTGAAAAAACAGGACTCTCTCCTGAAGCTCATAAGAAGATTGGACAATTATCCAAAGGATACCGCCAACGCGTAGGTCTTGCTGCCGCCTTATTGCACGACCCAGAAGTATTGATTTTAGATGAGCCTACAACAGGACTCGACCCCAACCAATTGATCGAGGTTAGAAAACTGATCCGTGAAATTGGCAAAGAGAAAACCATTTTACTCTCCACACATATTATGAAAGAAGTAGAAGCTGTATGCGATCGCGTGATTATCATAAACAAAGGGGAATTGGTGGCAGATAAAAAGCTGGAGGAGCTTCGTGAAACTGAAGAACAAATCATCGAAGTGGAATTTGATTATCGCGTGGAAGAACAATTGTTACAACAGATGCCCAATGTTTCCAAGGTGAAAAACACGGGAGGCTTTGTTTACGAAATCACTTTTGGCACATCAAAGGATATGCGACCAGTGGTATTCGATTTTGCCCATGACAATAAATTAAAAACACTCCAACTCAGTAGAAAGAACAAAAATTTAGAGAGCCTCTTTACGGAACTCACTTCCTAACTTTCTTTTTATCCCAATTGATTGGACAACCGTCCAAAATGGGATGGAAAACCGTTCCAAATATGGTACTTTTGCGGTTCAGTTGAAACAGGACTTATGAAGAAGAACAAAGCCAGATTGGAACTTTCCAAAGAAGAAATGAAAAGCTATGGGTATCAAATAGTGGATGCCATAGTGGAACATCACGCTACGCAAGACCAAAAATTGCCTGTTGCCCTTGGCTCACGGCAAGAAATGGACTCTTTGTTTTTAGAGGAAGCTCCCGAACAAGGCTCCGATCCATCCCAAGTACTTGAGTTTGTTCTGGAAAAGGTAATGACCAATAGTACCAATATGGCCCATCCCAGGTCATTTTCTTTTGTTCCCGGACCTAGCAACTACATCAGTGTTATGGCCGATGCCTTAGCCACGGGATACAATATTTTTTCTGGTGGATGGGCTGCCTCACCAGCAGCAGCCGAACTAGAGATTGTAACCATTCAATGGTTGTTGAAGATTTTTGGTTTCCCAAAGAAAAAAGGAGGTGGTATATTTACCAGTGGAGGTTCCATGGCCAACCTTACCGCCGTTGTTACCGCTCGCAGAATAAAATGCGGCGATGATTTCTCCAAGGCCGTAATCTATCTTTCCGACCAAGCACACTCTTCCAATATTAAGGCAATTCGAGTGCTAGGCTTTAAAAAAGAACAAATTCGAATTATACCTACGGACAGCGAATTAAAGTTCTCTGTAAACAAATTGAAAAACTGTATTGCCAAGGATAGGCTGAAAGGTCTTTACCCTTTCTGTTTGATAGCCACAGCGGGAACCACCAACACAGGTACCGTTGATCCATTGGTAGAATTGGGAAAAATATGTAAGAAAGAGGATATCTGGTTCCATATTGACGGTGCCTATGGTGGAGCGGCCATCTTATCCCAAAAAGGCAAGCAGGCAATGAAAGGCATTGAAAAGGCTGATTCTTTGACCGTAGATCCACACAAATGGTTCTTTCAACCTTACGAAATGGGGTGTCTATTGGTACGAAACCATAAAAATCTGAGCAACACTTTCACCGAAAAACCTGAATATTTAAGGGACATCGAGGGAAATACATCCGAAATCAATTTTTACGACCACGGCATCCAACTGACACGAAGGTTCCGGGCGCTCAAGTTTTACATGTCCTTAAAAACCTTTGGCTTAAAGGAGTTTCGCGATGCTATCACTTCCAATATTGATTTGGCCGAAGAAGTTGAAACCATGTTGAGAGGCAGCAAGAGTTGGGAGGTTGTTTATCCAGCCACCTTGGCCGTCATCAATTTTAGGTATAATCCCATCACTAAAAAATACTCAGAGAAAGAATTGGACAAAATCAACCAATACATTTCCGAAAAAGTGATGGAATCGCGCAAAGCCCTGCTTGTTACCACTATTTTAAATGGACAGATTGTACTTCGGATGTGCCTGATCAATCCTAGGACCACTATGAAAGATGTCACCGATACATTTGAGCTTTGTAGAAAGTATGCTTTGGAAATTGAGGAGGAGTTGGTAGGTAAAGTCTAAACCGTACTCTCAAAAATGGCATCAATGGCCAGATCCAATTCTTTCTGGACTTTTGGATCCGTACAATTGATCAATATTGATACAACTTTCTTCTGTTCAGGATACACAAACAGATTGGTGTAAGCCCCTACACTGCTTCCAACGTGACCAACAAATGCTCTGCCATTTCCATCTCGGCTTACTTGAAACCCCAGTCCATAGTAAGTTGGTTTATCGTTGACCATTTGGGAAGTCAACAATTGATCATAGGTCTCCTTTTTAAGCAATTTACGTTCTAAGATGCCCTGCCCCAACTTGGCCACATCTTCGCAAGTTGATAAATATCCGCCACCAGCCAATTTATAAGCATTGTTTACCTCAACGGCCTTTCCAAAAGACAACGACCGTTTGGTGTAGAACTGTGCTATGCTCTCCATTGCGCTCGAACTGACACTCTTTTGCGGTGGGAATGTATTTGTAAGCCCCAAAGGCATCAGTATGTTTTCCTCAATATACCTATCAAATGAAATACCACTCGCTTCTTGCATGGCCAAGGACAACAACACAAAATCAAAACTATTGTAGAGATATCCCTTTCCCGGTTCAAAAAACAAGGGGTCATCTTTAAAGATTTCTATACCTTCTTTGATGGAATACTCTTGATTTAAAGCATATTCCTTGCCACGGTACCCCCGAATACCAGCGGTATGACTTGCCAATTGGCGAATCGTAAAATCATATTTCTTTTTGGGATAGTAAGGTACATAGGTATAGAAAGATTGATCTAAATCCATGATTCCATCTTCCATTATTTTTCCCAAAGCCAAACCAGTGATACATTTGGAGATACTGGCAATGCGGAAAACCGTACGTTTGGGGTCAATTTTATATCTGTTTTCCAAATCGACAAAACCATATCCTTTTTGAAGTACCTTCTCACCGTTATCCAGAATGGTCACAGCCAAACCGGGCACTTTTTTTTCCGCCAATAGATTATGGAAAAGGGCGTTGGCTTTTTCCATGCCGTTCAATCCTTCCATCGATTTCACTTTTGGATACGGATCAAACAAGTTTTTGATATGTGTAAAAAGATTTCCCAAGCACTCGATTTGAACTTCGAAATTAACGAGAAATAGTATAAACCATGACGTTTTATGTGTAGTTTCAAGCCATATCAGTCTTGGAATATCAATCTGCCATTGAATAATTCCTCAACATCTACTTCCGCAGGTCGATTTACGCTAATCACATCACCCGTGCCACGGATCACACCACTCAAACGTTGTTCTGGATTCACAAACACATCGTTGGAACCTCTGTGATTTATGGTTACGTTTTGTGCAATTAATTCTTCTGCTTCAATTCTTGAATCCCCTGCGGCAACATTAATGCTAAAATTTTCAACATTGCCCTTCAATTTAAAATAGGCTATTCCATTGACCGTTATCCTCACTGTATTAGAATTCAGGTTAAAATCAAAAGAACCATCGGTTGTAGCAGTATCTGGATTATTAAAACTTTCTGCGATCAAATTAAGACTCGGGTAATTCAATGCACCATCGCTGGAAATAAGCAAGCCAGTACTGCTCCTAACTTCTGTAATGTTGGGTGACGTCACATAAATGGTAGTCAAACCATAATCCCTAACAAAGTTACAGCTGTTTTCGTTCCGTACTATCAATCGTTCATCTTCTACGACGGCAGAGACGTCGTTCAACAGGTATTCTCCAGTCTCCACCTCTACTTTTGGTTCATCGCCCTGTTTTAAGACTACGTTCAGATTTTCGAAAACAGTTATAGCATTAAATTCAGGTACATCGAATGTTACTCGAACTATATCACCTTCATTCTGAAAACATTTTGGCACATTGTCTCCATTACAGGAAACCAGCATAAGAAGAAAAATGAATAGAAAAGACTTCTCGACTGCTCTCGAGCTGACATTTTTAATCTTAGAAAGTATTCTCATGTCTAACATCTCAATTCTATAATCTTACACCAATTCCAAATTCAACTGCCTCGGCCTTGGCTCCATGTGATTTTAAAGTTATCGCGCCAAAGATTTTATCCCCAAAGTATCTTTTCATCCCAATTCGGTTATAAACTTTTCCTTCAAAATCAAACGGATAGTAGACATAATATCCCAACTGGGCCACGATACTCAATTTATTCACAAAAAGTTCATGTCCCACAAACACGCCTACTCTTTTATAATCCGTGTCCGGATCTACGTTAAGTTCGGGAAATGCAATGGATTGGTATCGAATCAATTCTTTTAGAAAGTTAGAAAAGAAAACATCGGCCCCCAATTGAATTGCACTTCGCTTGCCCAACCGCTTGTCCGCATAAGCAGAAACAATGGCAAAGCCATACCTTCCCATATTGATCACATCACTTTCGTTGGCACCACCACGCAATACCAAATTATAGCGAATAGGTTCCGTAATTTTTCCTTTAGATTCTGGCTTTAAATACTGATATGCTGCTTCCTTATCCAGATTATAAGTCAAGCCAACATTAAAGGCAAATGTATTTGTAGATGTGTTTGGAGCCTTAAAATTGGCATTGGAATAATGGATAAAAGAAAGTCCGGCATTCATGCCCAAACCTTCAAAAATGTTTTCCTTATGATAGTTCAGCATCAACAGGGTGCTACTTAAAATATGACTCCCGTAGGCGTTGTTCCTAAAATTATCCTCCTTATTATAGGGGTTGGTACTGTAGGCCAGTCCTTGCGCTATCCTAAGTTGAAGATTTCTTTTTAAAAGATAAAAGTTGTAATGTCCGAATACACCATAGAGTTCACCTAATGTAGGGTTATTGGTGTTTTGATACACAAAAGTATAGCCCGTATCCGGGTATCCAAAATCGACCTCCCATTCTTTATGCCCATAAGTTTTTCTACTTACACCTAATATTACACCTCCTGGATGATCGGTAATCAAATGGGAAATATCAGGATTGTGCAGTAGAATTGAACCGTAGAATAGGTTTGCATCAAGTACAAAATCTTTTGGAGCTTCTCCATCTTGAGAGAACCCAAAGCAAAAACAGAGTAGAAATACCAGAAAAAGTAGGTGTCTCATGGGGCGCTAAAGTAGGCAAATTAAAAAACTCCTTTAATCATCAAATGAAAAATTATCTTAAAAGATGAGCTTGTCATTCTTAACGTAGTGAAGAATCCATTCCATTGAGCAGGCTACCTTTCTACATGAAATTTTTTTGAAATTCCTCGGTCGCTGCTCTCTCGGAATGATGTCTTTAAAAAAGTTCCTTGGCAATAGCCTCCACATTATCTGATTTTCCCATGGAGTAGTAATGCAATACCGGCACACCGGCTTCTCTTAATTCCTTTGATTGTTGAATAGCCCATTCCACACCAACTTGACGCACTTCTTTGTTATTATTACAGGCTTCCACCGCATCAATCAAATCTTGAGGCAGGTCAATGCTAAATACTTGTGGCAATAGTTGTAGGTGTCTTTTTACAGCGATAGGTTTAATTCCTGGTATAATCGGAACATCTATTCCCATTTTCCGAGCTGCATCCACAAATTCAAAGAATTTTTGATTGTCAAAAAACATTTGGGTAACCACATAATCAGCCCCCAAATCCACTTTTTGCTTTAAACGCTTTAAATCGGATTGTAGGGATGGGGCCTCCATGTGCTTTTCTGGATAACCCGCCACACCAATGCAAAAATCACCACAATCATTGGATTCAATGGAATCGTGCAAATAGTTGCCGTCATTGATATTTTTAATCTGCTCCACCAATTCTGTGGCATATTGATGTCCGCCTTTGGTAGGGGTAAAATACCTTTCTTCTTTTCGAGCGTCACCACGCAAAGCCATCACATTTTCTATCTCCAAATACTGACAATCTACCAATAGGTATTCGGTCTCCTCTTTTGTAAAACCACCACAAAGCACATGGGGAACGGTATCCACATCGTACTTATGTTTTAACGAAGCACAAATGCCCAGGGTTCCGGGACGGGTACGGGTCAATTTTTTATCCAACAGCCCATCTTTCTCTTTGTACACGTACTCTTCTCTAGAAGTGGTTACATCAATAAAAGGAGGTTTGAATTCCATTAAAGGGTCGATGTTATTGTACAACTCTTGGATACTCTTACCTTTTACGGGCGGCACGATCTCAAAACTAAACAGTGTTTCTCCCTTTGCCTTTTTTATGTGGTCTGTGATTTTCATTGGTTATTGGTCAACTATATTAGGAGCCAGCCATTTTTGAGCCTCCTCCAATTTAATATTTTTTCGCTCGGCAAAATCCTGTACTTGGTCCTGCTTTATTTTTCCCAATCCAAAATACTTGGCTTTCGGGTGTCCAAAATAGTAGCCGCTAACACTGGCAGCTGGCCACATGGCCAAACTATCAGTCAACTTTACTCCTATTTTTTCTTCTACCTCCATCATATCCCAAATGGTGAGTTTTTCCAAATGGTCAGGACAAGCAGGGTACCCTGGAGCTGGGCGTATTCCAATATACTTTTCTTTGATCAGCTCCGTGTTGTCCAAATCCTCATCCACAGCATAGCCCCAATATTTGGTTCTCACTTCTTTGTGAAGGCACTCCGCAAAGGCCTCAGCCAATCTATCGGCCAAAGCTTTGATCATAATGGAATTGTAATCATCATGATTTTTTTCGAACTCGGCAGCCAACTCTTGGGTCCCAAATCCAGCACTGACACAAAAACAGCCCATATAATCTTGAATTCCTGAATTTTTCGGGGCAATAAAATCTGCCAATGCGATATTTGGAACTCCTGCTCGCTTTTTCAATTGTTGGCGAAGTGTTCTAAAAATGAAAGTTTTATTATCATTTTTAACCTCGATATCATCTTCATCAATTTGATTGGCAGGGAACAGTCCAAAAATGGCCTTGGCTTTCAATAACTTTTCATCCAACACTTTTTTCAATAGCTCCTTGGCATCTTTAAAGAGTTCTTTGGCTTGTTCTCCAACAACCTCATCGGTCAAGATATCTGGATATTTTCCATGTAAATCCCAGCTTCGGAAGAATGGTGACCAATCGATAAATTCCTGCAATTTGGTCAAATCGAAATCCTCCCAGACTTCTATGCCCAACTGGTTTGGTTTTTTGATGTCTGATGGATTCCAATCAATTTGAATCTTGTTCTTTCTTGCCTGCTCCAGGGTCAAATACTCCTTCTGCTTGCCACGTTTCAAAAACTTTTGCCTAAAACTTTCATAATCCAGTTTGATGGATTTTTTATACTTCACGGAAGTTTCATCCTGAAGTAGATCACCCACCACGGTAACCGCTCTGGAGGCATCGTTCACATGCACCACGGCTTGACTGTATTTTGGGTCGATTTTTACTGCGGTATGAGCTTTACTAGTGGTAGCACCTCCAATCAAAAGGGGTACATCAAAGTTTTGACGCTCCATTTCCTTGGCCAAAAACACCATTTCATCCAAAGAAGGTGTAATCAATCCGCTAAGCCCGATAATATCCACCTGCTCTTCCTTGGCCTTGTTGATGATTTTTTCAGGTGGTACCATCACACCCATATCCACAATCTGATAATTGTTACAGGCCAAGACCACACTCACGATATTTTTTCCAATATCGTGCACATCACCTTTTACAGTGGCCATCAATATTTTTCCTGCTGCCTTTGCATTTTTATCTTTTGATGCTTCAATATAAGGCGTTAAATAGGCGACAGCCTTTTTCATTACCCTTGCGGATTTTACCACCTGCGGCAAAAACATTTTTCCACTCCCAAAAAGATCTCCAACCACATTCATTCCTGTCATCAAGTTACCCTCGATTACCTGTAAAGGTTTCGCTGCCTGTTGGCGTGCTTCCTCTACATCTTCAATGATGTATTGATCTATTCCCTTAACAAGAGCACGGGTAATACGATCTTGAAGCGGTTCTTCTCTCCAAGAGAGATCTACTTTTGAATCTTTTTTTGTGCCTACAACAGTTTCTGCAAACTCTAACAATCGCTCCGTGGCATCGTCCCGTCTATCTAACAGCACATCTTCTACATGTTCCAATAAATCTTTAGGGATATCGTCATACACCTCCAACATAGTTGGGTTTACGATTCCCATATTCATCCCCGCTTTTATGGCATGAAACAAAAAGGCCGAGTTAATAGCCTCCCGGACAGGATTGTTGCCTCTAAACGAGAAGGAAACGTTACTTACCCCCCCACTAACGCTGCAATAAGGAAGATTCTCCTTCACCCAGCGTGTACCTTCTATAAAATCGATGGCATTGTTCTTATGCTCATCCATTCCAGTAGCAACGGGGAAAATATTCAAATCGAAGATGATATCTTCTGGAGGAAAGTTTACCTCGTTGACCAAAATATCGTAAGAACGCTTTGCAATTTCAATCCGGCGCTCCAAATTATCTGCTTGACCAACTTCATCAAAAGCCATAACGATTACAGCGGCGCCATATCGTTTGATCAATTTGGCATGGCGTATAAATTCCTCTTCTCCTTCTTTTAAACTGATAGAATTCACCACACATTTACCCTGTACCACCTGCAATCCAGCTTCGATGATTTCCCATTTGGAACTATCAATCATTATAGGCACTCGTGCAATATCAGGCTCAGAAACGATTAGGTTCAAAAATCTGACCATGGCCTCTTTACCATCAATCAGACCATCATCCATATTAATATCAATGATTTGGGCACCGCCCTCCACTTGATCTCGGGCAACGTCCAAGGCCTCATCAAATTTTTCTTCCTTGACCAGCCTTAAAAACCGTTTGGAACCTGCTACATTGGTGCGCTCCCCCACATTAATGAAATTGCTTTCCGGGGTCACAACCAAGGGTTCAAGGCCACTTAGTTTTAGATATCGTTGTTCTTTCTCTTTTGTCATAAATCCTAAACTACGCTGGAGTCAAAAGTTTTCTCGGTTTATAATCCTTTACCACATTGGCAATAGCTTTTATGTGCTCTGGAGTAGTTCCGCAACAACCTCCCACAATATTCACTAGACCTTTGTCCACATATTCCTTAATTTGAACGGCCATTTGTTCTGGCGTTTCATCGTACTCACCAAAGGCATTGGGCAATCCCGCATTGGGGTGTGCGGAGGTGGCAAATTCTGATTTTGCCGAAATTACTTCCAAGTGAGGTACTAATTGTTCAGCTCCCAACGCACAATTGAATCCAACAGATAAAATCGGGATATGTGAAACCGATATCAGAAAGGCCTCTGCGGTTTGTCCAGACAATGTTCTTCCCGATGCATCCGTAATGGTTCCACTGACCATAACCGGCACTTCAATATTACGTTCCTCTTTTACCTCTTCAATGGCAAAAAGGGCTGCTTTGGCATTCAAGGTATCAAAAATGGTCTCGACCAACAAAAGGTCGACGCCACCATCGAGTAAGGCCTCTACTTGTTGTTTATATGCCATTCGGAGTTCATCAAAAGAGATTGCACGATACCCAGGGTCGTTGACATCGGGGGACATACTGGCCGTTTTGTTGGTCGGCCCCATACTTCCCGCCACAAATCTGGGCTTGCTCGGGTCTTTATCCGTAAATTCTTGGGCTACTTGCTTTGCAATCTTTGCAGATTCACAATTCAGTTCGTACACCAATTCTTCCATACCATAATCGGCCATGGCAATTGTTGTTCCTGAAAAAGTATTGGTTTCGATGATGTCTGCACCCGCTTCCAAAAACGACCTATGCACCTCTTTGACGGCCTCTGGCTGAGTCAAGGACAACAAATCGTTGTTTCCCTGCAGATCACTAGGCCAATCCTTGAAACGTTCTCCCCTAAAATCAGCTTCTTGGAATTTATAGCGCTGTAACATGGTGCCCATGGCCCCATCCAGTACTAAAATTCGCTTCTTCAATATGTCTTTAATTTTTTCCATAATACGATTTCCCTTCAAAAAAAGGATGTGGTGCAATCAAGAAAAGTGCGTAGGTACTGTGCTGAATACTTTACGTTATCCATCCCCTTACAGGTTAAACTTTCGAAAACGTCATGAAACAAGTTCAAGACAAGGGTAGAATGTAGCACCTTCTCGAAGTCGAGGGTTGCTAAGGCTTCACAGGGTCCAATCCCTCCACCTTTCTTGATAACACTATCAATTTATAAATGAACTGAACTACAAAGAAACGGCACTCCTTAGTGAAAAGCAAAAAAAGGCATTGATTTGTTGGAAATCCAACAAGATAAAAACAGATTGATTGCCCGACCCCTTTTCATACAGTTCATGCGAGGTGTTAAATCATGATACCGCCCGAAACTTCGATACGTTGTGCATTGATCCATTTCGCGTCATCAGTACATAAAAAGGCTACTACACCACCAATATCATTTGCTTCTGCAACTCTACCCAGGGCCGTAAATTTTGTTATAGTTTCACGCTTGGTTTCGTTGGTTTTGTTCTCGCCTCCACCAAAATCCGTTGCTACAGCTCCCGGTGCGACTACATTCGCCCTAATTTTTCGATTGGCCAGTTCTTTGGCCAGATATCTCGTAAAGACCTCTACGCCACCTTTCATAGCTCCATATGCAGAAGAGTTTGGCAGGCTGAACCTGGCCAATCCCGAAGAAATATTGATGATTCTGGCTTCATCGTTTAGGTATGGAAGTGATTTTTGAGTCAAGAAATAGACTCCCTTTAAATGAATGTTCATCATTTCATCAAACTGCTCTTCGGTGGTTGAGACAAAAGGCTCATAAATACCTGTTCCGGCATTGTTGATAAGAAAATCGAATTTGGATGCCCCCATCGTTGCTTCAAGACCTTTTTCCAATCGCTCATAAAAAGCATCAAAAGTTTTAACATTGGATGTATCCAGTTGCAGTGCTAAGGCTTTCCGCCCCAATTTCTGAATTCTTGCAACCACATCTTCTGCCATTTTTTTGTTGGTATGGTAGGTCAGAACCACATCTATGCCTTTTTGGGCAATTTTTAGGGCCATATCCTCACCCAATCCACGGCTACCACCGGTAACCAATGCTATTTTTTTGTTTGCCATTTCTTCGTTGATTTTTAGTTTCTAAACAAATGTAATGGGTTCATTCTCTTAATGGGATATCTCTGTTCATTTTTTCCAAAATCAAAAACACCCTCCAAAATTACTTCTGAAAGGCGTCCTCTCTTCTAAAACAAATAATATTTAGTTGATGCTTTGCACCACTTCTTTTTTGGCTTCTTTTTTAGACCCATCAAATCCTTGCACACCACCCACGGTAGTATATTTCATTACAAATCGCTTATCTGGATTTATAATTTGATAGGCAAATTGGCACATCACGGCTGCTTCATGGAATCCGGATAGAATCAACTTTAGCTTACCCGGATACGTATTTACGTCACCGATGGCAAAGACTCCTGGAAGATTGGTCTGATAATCCTTGGCATTGTTTACTTTGATGGCATTTTTCTCTATCTCCAGGTCCCAATTACCAATGGGCCCAAGCTTGGGAGATAATCCAAACAACGGAATAAAGTAATCAGTTTCCACGTAGGTTGGTTCCTTCTCTTCATCATTGTACTTGATTACCACAGCATGAAGATCTTCATTACCATGGATTTCCTTTACCTCGGCCTTGGTGAACAATTGAATCTTGCCCAATTTAGCCAGTTCCCGCGCTTTTTCCACAGAGTCCAGTGCTCCTCGGAATTCGTTTCTACGGTGTACCAAGGAAACTTCCGATGCCACATCGGCCAAGAAAATGGCCCAATCCAATGCAGAATCACCGCCACCTGAGATCACGACTTTTTTATCCCTGAACTGTTCCGGGTCTTTGACCATATACTCAACTCCTTTGCTTTCAAAGAGCCCAATATTCGGAATCATTGGTTTCCTGGGTTCAAAAGAACCGAGTCCACCGGCAATTACAACAACTGGTGCATGGTGCTGCGTTCCCTTGTTTGTGGTAACAATATAGGAACCGTCCTCTTGCTTGTCCAAAGTTTCTGCACGTTCCCCCAAAGTAAATCCAGGTTCAAATGGCTTGATCTGTTCCATAAGATTATCTACCAAAGTACCCGCTAAAATTTCGGGATAGGCTGGAATATCATATATGGGTTTCTTCGGATATATTTCTGAACATTGCCCTCCGGGTTGTGGCAAAGCATCGATTAAATGACACTTAAGTTTGAGCAGTCCCGCTTCAAAAACGGTAAACAACCCTGTTGGCCCTGCTCCGATTATAATGATATCTGTTTTGATCATAATTCTCCTTTTAAATAGTCTTGAAGTCCCCTTCGACTGCGCTCAGGGTGACATAATTTGACCTGAATCTTGATTTATATATTCTCTGGCAATATTTTTCCCTGATGTTGATATTCGTTTTGAATATCCAATACTTTTTGACGGTGACTGACCACTTCGCCGATAACTATGATGGCCGGATTGGACAACTGCTGCTCCCTTGCCTTGTGCTCAATGGAAGCAACAGTGCCAATTCCGATTTTTTCGTTTTCTGTAGTGCCATTCTGAATGATGGCCACTGGGATTTCTTTTTTCCCTTCTTCCTTGAAGAGTTCCATGATTTCTCCAAGCTTGGACATCCCCATAAGGATAATCACGGTGGCGTTAGATTTTGCCGCCAAGGCCACATCTTTTGACAATTTGTGTTCCTTGGTAGTTCCGGTAATGACCCAAAAACTTTCGGCCGCACCTCTTTTGGTCACGGGGATATTTTGGGAAGCCGGCACTGATACGGAGGATGAGATTCCAGGGACCACGGCCACTTCAATGCCATAACGTGATGCGTGTTCCATTTCTTCCGCTCCTCTTCCAAAAACAAAAGGATCTCCGCCTTTTAATCGAACTATTTGTAATCCTTTGGTTGCCCGTTCCACAATCAAATCGTTGATTTGTTCTTGTTGATAGGAATAGCATCCTTTGCGCTTTCCCACAAAGATTTTTTCGGCTTTCGGAGCATACTTCAATAGCTCTGGAGACACCAATGCATCATACAAAACCACATCCGCAGTCTGCAAGGCTTTAACTCCCTTCAGTGTTATCAAATCCACATCGCCCGGGCCTGCGCCCACTACCGTTAATTTTCCACTATACATGTTCCAACTCCATTTTTCTGAACGCTTCCATCTTCTTCAATACGGCTTTTGCATCTTCCAAGTAGCTTTTTGCAAAAGCTTCGGATGGTTCGTTCTTGTTCAATTGAAGGGCTACTTCTCCAAACCCGCCCTCAAAGTGTATTTTACCTTCTTCCACATACAGCTTATCAAAATCCCTGATGATGCTTGCGTGGGTATTGACCTTTACTTTCTCCGCAGTCAATAACGCCTTGGCGGAATTCACAATGGATTGATAGGAGTAGTAAATACTAGCCGCCCATTTACCTTCGTTGATGGCTTCTTCTGCATTTTCTATCTTCTCTTGGCTTTCCAAGAACAAGGTGGCCACTAGGTCAACAATGACACCTGCACATTCCCCGATTCCTATCTCTTTTTTATATTTTTCCTCATTGCCCCAATCGATAAAATCGTCTTGGGTTAGATTGTCTACATCCGTTAAAGGCTTTAAGAAGTCGTAGAAATAATGCTGCCCTTTTTCCTCGTAATAATCAGTGAAGGATGCTCCATTTCCGTTGGCTTCAAAATCATCCAAAATAAGGCGCAAGGCCTGTGGCCCTCTTTTACTCGGGATTTTGGCCACCTTATCGGCAAATCTTGCTTTACCATCACCAAAATTTCCTCCTCCCAACAAAACCTGAAGGGCGGGCGCCACCAATTTATCCTTGGTTCTTACGGACATTCCTTGGAACCCGATGTGCGCCATATTGTGCTGTCCGCACGCATTCATGCATCCACTAATCTTGATGACAACATCCGGGTTATTGATGTAATGTGGGTATTCGGCTTTGATAACCCGTTCCAGCTCATCAGCGATTCCTGTACTGCTGGCAATTCCCAAGTTGCAGGTATCGGTTCCTGGACAAGCGGTAATGTCCAAAGCCTTATTGTAACCAGCTTCGGCGAAGCCCAAGTTCTTCAGTTCTTGGTAAAAGAAAGGAACCAATTCTTCTTTTACATAAGGAATCAACATGTTTTGCCTGAGGGACAAACGAATCTCCCCAGCGGCATAGTCCTGTACCAGTTTGGCCAACTTACGAGCTTTGTCAGTATAGAAATCACCCAAAAGCACTTTAATACCAATGGCCACATAACCTTCTTGTTTTTGAGGCACCAAGTTGGTAGATTTCCATTGTTCGAAAGCTTCTTGGTCCGCTATGGAAACTTCAGGAGTTTCAACCTCAGCTACTTTTACTTCAGGATAATCGGCAATATTGATCGGATAGGTTTGATGGGGCACAGCCAATTGTTCTTCTTCCAACAATTCTTTGAAGCCATCAAGTCCCAAATCTTTCAACAAAAACTTCATTCTGGCTTTTGCCCTACTCTTACGTTCTCCGTATCTATCAAACACACGGATAACGCCTTCCATCAACGGAATAATTTTATCTGTGGGCAAAAAGCTGTACAGTTCATCGGCGTGGCGTGGTTGTGAACCCAATCCGCCGGCCAACATTACTTTAAAACCTCTCACACCATTTTTTTCTTTGGCAATAAAACCGAGATCGTGCATATAGGAAAGTCCTGTATCGGCATCACTCGCAGAAAATGAAACCTTGAACTTTCGTCCCATTTCCTGACCGATGGGGTTTCTTAAAAAGTATTCGAAAACCGCTTGCGCGTAAGGAGAAACGTCGAAAGGCTCATCCACATCGATTCCTGCCGTTTCGCTAGCCGTTACATTACGAACCGTATTTCCACAAGCTTCCCGGATGGTTACTTCATCCCTTTCCAATTGTGCCCAAAGCTCAGGGGTACGTTCTAAATCCACATAGTGAATTTGAATGTCCTGACGGGTGGTGATATGCAATCGCCCTCTAGAATATTCGTCGGAAACGTCGGAAATTCGGAGCAATTGATTTGAGCTTACCTTTCCGTAAGGCAACTTGATTCGAATCATTTGCACGCCTTGCTGACGCTGACCGTAAACACCACGGGCCAATCGTAGACTTCGGAATTTTTCTTCATCTACATTTCCACCTTTGAACTCTCGGATTTTTTTATCCAATTCAATGATGTCCTTTTCTACAACTGGGTTTTCTATCTCTGTTCTAAAACTTTGCATAATCTAGTTTTCCTATGTATTTAGTGGTTTATTGCAAAATTGTTTTGGATATTACAGATGCCTCCACTTTATCTTTTATCGAATTCTATTGTAAATGGATTCCGCATTCCCTGGTTTCCAAAGCCTTGACCGGGTCAAAATATGTGCTGTTCTTTGGCAGATTATGTTCTTCCAGATACATATCCAAATCCTCATCATTCCAATAATAAAAGGGACTTATTTTAAGAATACCGTCTTTGCTATAACTCAAAATATCCTTTGAGCTTCTTAATTCCGTCTGACGTATTCTTATGTTAGAAAACCAAATATCCGGTTTGAAATCGGCCAAAGCCCTGCGGAAGGGCTCAAGTTTAACAATCTCAGAGAATTCAGCATGTTCTGGCTGATCAACTGAGGGGAAACCCAAACGATGCTCTGTAAAAGCTTTTGTCTCCTTGGGCACATAGGTGTTGAGATTGAGATTGAGCAACTTTGTCAAATATGAAGCATGCTCATAGGTTTCTGGTAAATTATAACCGGTATCACACCAAACCACATTGATATCGGGATCTTCCATACTAAATGTATTCAAAAGCACCGCTGAGTATTTACCAAAGCTTGTGGTAACTATTCTTCTATTTGACAATTGCAATGCCCAACTAATAATTTCTTCAGGTGGTATCCCCCTAAATTGCTTGTTGTAATAATCCAAATCTATGTCCAGCTGCATAAAATATAAAATCTATAGTTTTAATAGGAATTTCAAAAATAGAATTATTTTTTGTACCAAAAAGCAAAATGAATCATATATTCACTTTTATCCTATAGTTTTAGTAGATTAATAAAAATGAGCCTTGATTTTTAAAGAATCTTACTGGACAAGCCCTAATTTTAAAAAACGCTAAAGTAAATCTGCCAATGTGTTATTTCTGTAGACATCTAGAGCGCTGTCTCTTACCTGAAGCATTAATTTGTGCACGGAACATTCTTCCTCATTAGGACAATCATCGCACTTTTCGTAGAAATTAAGGCTAACGCAGGGCACCATGGCAATAGGTCCTTCCAAAACGCGCATTACGGTGGTCATCAAAATATCTTCCGGCTCCTTGATAAGGTAATAGCCTCCTCCTTTTCCTTTTTTGGACCCTAACAATCCATTTCTTCTAAGGGTGAGCAAAATACTTTCCAAAAACTTTTGGGAAATATTCTCGTGCTTGGCTATTTCCGCAATTTGAACGGGTTCCCTATCCTTTACTTTGGCAAGAAATGTAAGTGCCTTTAGTCCGTATTTTGTCTTCTTTGAGAGCATCACACGAATATAGGGAAAATTAACAATCTACCCCCTAAAACTAGCCTCCCATAGCATTAACCCAGAGCCTGTTTTATATCAGAGATAATGTCATCAATATGTTCTAATCCAACAGAAACTCGCACCATTCCATCGGAAATCCCTACTGCCTCGCGTTCTTCTGTTGTCAACTTACTATGTGTAGTAGATGCAGGATGCGTCACGATGCTTCGCGCATCTCCCAAATTGGCGGATAAGGACAGTAACTGAATACTGTCGAAGAATTCTCTGCCCGCTTCCAAACCACCTTTTACTTCAAATGCCACAACGCAACCGCCCGCTTTCATCTGTTTTTTTGCAACTTCATATTTTGGATGCGACTTCAAAAATGGATATTTCACCCATTCAATCTTATCATGACTTTCCAAATAGGTTGCCAATTTTAAAGCGTTTTCACAATGTCTATCCACTCGAATCGCCAAAGTTTCCAAGCTTCGGGACAACACCCAAGCATTAAAAGGTGACAACGCAGGGCCTGTAATTCGGGAAAAACGATATACTTTATCCATCAAGTCACCACTACCTACAGTGATTCCAGCCAAGACTCTTCCCTGTCCGTCCATCAACTTGGTTCCTGAGTGAATGACCAAATCAGCTCCAAATTTTATGGGTTGTTGTAAGTATGGCGTCGCAAAACAATTGTCTACAACAAAAATGAGGTTGTGTTTTTTGGCAATCTTGCCCAACACTTCCAAGTCCAACACATCTACACCCGGGTTGGTCGGCGTTTCAGCGTAAAGGATTTTTGTATTGGGTTGAATCAAGCCTTCAATTGTTGATAAATCGTTGGCATCAAAATAGCTAGTGCGAATGTTCCATTTGGGAAAAAATTGCGTAAACAAGGTATGGGTAGACCCAAAGATACTCTTGGATGATATCACATGGTCCCCGGCATCCAATAAAGCTGCCAAGGTGGAAAAAACTGCTGCCATACCCGAAGCATAGGCAAAACCATTCTCGGCACCTTCCATCTTGCACACTTTCTCAATAAGTTCATTCGAATTGGGATTGGAATACCGCGAATAAATATTGCGTTGCTTTTCCTCCGCAAAAGAGGCACGCATGTCCTCCGCGTCTTCAAAAACAAAGCTCGATGTCATATAAATGGGGCTGGAATGCTCCAAATTTTGACTGCGCTCCATTTGGGTTCTTATTGCTTCTGTTTCGAATTTTTTCTTCTTCATTATTTTATCATATTTGGTGGCTGAGCGGAGTCGAAGCCACTTTATTCATCCTCCTTAAAATATCTAAAATTTGTCTCGTTCTTGCACTCAGATAAATCTGGAAGTACTTGAAATTCTCCATTAATTAGTGCTTCTTTCTTTGCCCTAGACCACCCCTGAATTTGCTTTTCACGTTCAAAAGCAGTTGCGATACTCAAATATTCTTCAACATAAAGCAATTCAACGGGCAATCTTTTTTTGGTATGATTTGCTCCTCTACCATCTTGATGTTCCTTGAACCGTTTATCAAAGTCTACTGTACTTCCTGTATAATAGCTTCCATCCGAGCATTTCAATATGTACACATAACCTTTCATTTGCAATCCATAGTGGCTTCGACTACGCTCAGCCACCAGAGTTCATTAAATATGGTAACTGAGCAAAGTCGAAGTTATATCTTTTCTGCTATTCTTAAAATGTCACCAAATACCCCTCTTGCCGTAACGGCGGCTCCGGCGCCAGCGCCTTGAATCACCAAAGGGTGCTCTCCGTAGGATTCCGTGTAAATCTCTATTATGGAATCGGAACCTTTCACCTGCCCCAAGGCACTTTCTTTGGGTACGGAAACCAATTTCACATCCAAAACTCCTTTGTCTTGCTGTAAATCTCCATGTAAGTCTCCAACATAGCGCAAAACATAACCTTGTTTTTGGTCCTCCCTAATTTTTCTATAAATGTCATCCATCTCTCCGATGCGACCCATAAATTTCTCAAAATCCAAAGTTTGTAGTTCTGATGGTATAAGGTTTTGTACGTCAATATCTGAAAACTCGTTCTGAAGGTCCAGCTCCCTAGCCAAAATCAACAATTTCCTTCCCACATCGTTTCCAGACAAGTCCTCCCTTGGGTCGGGTTCGGTAAAGCCGCTTTCCATCGCCTCCTTCACAATCTCCGAAAAGGAAACATCTTTCTCGGAGAAGGTATTGAAAATATAGCTCAACGACCCAGAGAACACCCCTTTGATTCGGGTAATGTTCTCCCCTGATAAATGTAATAACTTAATGGTATCTATCAGCGGAAGCCCTGCCCCCACATTGGTTTCGTAGAGGTATTGCTTTTGATTTTTATCTAAACACTTCCGTACCGATTTATATTTTTCAAAACTAAGTGTATTTGCAATTTTGTTTGATGAAACCAAATCAAATCCATGCTCAATCAATGATTCGTATTGCTCCACAAATGTTTTGCTCGCCGTATTGTCTACAGCAATCAGATTTTCTAAATGATGTTGCTTGGCGAAGGCAGTAATATCTTCAATTTGATAGGGCTGTCCCTCTTTTTCCAAACGTTTTTTCCAATCAGGACCAACACCGGAAGCATCCAAAAGCAACTTTCTGGAATTTGCTACGGCAAACACTTTTAAATCAATGCTTTTTCGCTCCTCAATATTATTTTTTGAATCTAAAATTTGACTTATCAACGTGCCTCCCACATTACCATGTCCGAACAAGGCCAGATTGATTTTCTTTGCAATTCCGAAGATTTGCCCATGAATCACATTGATGGCCTTGTGCAAATCGGATTTCTTCACCACCATACTCACATTCTTGCCTGTAACCGTGTTATTGAACAGTAAGGGCGTGATTTGGTTTTTGCCCAATGCATTGAAAGGTTTATGAAAACTGCTCAAATCCATTCCCACAATGGAAATAACCGAAACATCCTTTACCACCGAAATCTGGTTGATATCCTGGGATGAATAGTCCGTCTCAAATTCTTGATCAAGCACTTTTTTGGCTTTATCCGCTTGGGATTCATCCACAACCAAACCAATACCACGCTCGGAAGAGCCTTGAGAAACAATACCCACACTAATTCCATTTTGGCCAAGGGCTCTAAAAATCCGCATGTCCACACCAACTTTACCGAGGAGTCCCCTACCCTCTAAATTGATAAGGGCCATATTGTCCAACACCGAAAGGGATTTAATTCCTCCATTACCGCTTTTTGGACCAATTAAAGTTCCCTCGTTATCATCATTGAACGTATTGCAGATGCGCAACGGAATATTTTTCTCAATCAATGGAATTATGGTCTTCGCATGAAGAATGTTAGCACCAAAATTCGCCAATTCGTTGGCCTCACTATACGATATTACATCGATTACCTTCGCATCTTGCACCAAGTCGGGGTTTGCGGTAAAGATACCGTCCACGTGTGTGTAGTTGATTAGTTCGCCTGCATCCAAAAAGTTGGCCAACAAAGCCGCCGAATAGTTGGTACCATTTCTTCCTAATGTCGTGGTAACCCCTTCATAATTAGAGGCAATAAAACCGGTAACTACAGGAATAGTATCGGCTTCCAGGTTATGAAAGTACCGTATTACATTTTCTTTGGAAAGTCCTTCATCAACCTCAGCATTGCTAAAACTGTCGTCCGTTTTAATGAGTTCTCGGGAGTCGAGCAATGTTGCCTTGATTCCTTTTGCATTTAAGGCGGCGGTCACATATTTACCAGAGATCAATTCACCATAGGACAGCACTTCATCCTTGGTTTTGAGACTGTAATCCCCTGTTAGGGAAACCCCATTCAATATTTTTTCTATGGTCGTCAATTCTTCATGAATGTCCACACCATCAAAATTGTTTTTCTGATAATCCGCGAACTTTTTCAAATCAGACTGAAAATCAGCTCCCTTGGCAGCTTTTTCCAACAAGTTTTCCAGTTGGTCCGTTGCCTTACCCCGGGCGGAAACTACAACTGCGAAGTGCTCTTTATCTTCATATCTTTTGTTGATGATATTCAAAACGCGTTGGATGCCTTCACCGTTGGCCAAGGACCTTCCACCAAATTTTAAGATTTTGATTCGCTCCGTGTTCGTCTGGAAAACGGTCTCCAACAAGTTTTCCAGCTGCTCAAACTCCATCAAAAAGGCATCGTGACCGTGTACCGATTGCACCTCACCATAAGTGACATTGGTGTTGGCCTGAGCCAACCTTTTAAAAGTTTCCTTGTTCTCTTCGGCCGTAAAAAACAAATCGGAATTAACCCCGATAATATGGATTTTGGTGTTACTTTCCTGTAAAGTCTTAAAAGCCTCTTCCCCATTACGAGTGATATCTATGGACTTCAACAGTTGGTTCATCAATTTATAGGCGGATAGCTGAAAACGCTCCTGTAATTTTTTACCGTGGTGCATCAACCAAGATTCCACATTAAAAACCTGTAGCTCTTCGTTGGTACTTCTTTTAAATCTTTCATTGAAAGATTCTGGTGTGCGGTAACACAACATGGCATGCATACGGGCATCGTGCACGGGTTGTTTGGAATTCACCAAAAACTGCTCTTGAATCTGACAGTTGGCAATCAACCAATCCGTAGATTTCCAATCTGATGCCACGGGAATCAAATGCTCTGAGATATTTGGGTTTAGGGCTGTCATTTCCCAAGCTATACCACCTCCCAACGAACCGCCGATTATGGCGAACAGTTTATCAATCTTTAATTGCTCCAATCCCCAGAGAAACATTTTGGCGATATCTCCTGCCACAAAATCCTTATAGTTTTCAATGATGAAACCATCGAAACCGTTACCTGGAATGTTAAAAGATAAAATGGTGTACTTCTCCGTGTCGATACATTTTCCGTCCCCAATCAAATCGGACCACCATCCATCTTTTCCTGCTACGTTGGAGTTACCCGTAAGCGCATGATTCACTAAAATGATCGGCGCGGCATGCAACGGTTTCCCAAAAACTTGATAGGACAATTTTAAGTCCTGAACGGACCCGTTCAACGTTTTAAAATCTGATATGGCCAAATGCCTTAAATCCATATAAACAGCTATAGACCCCCAAGGGTCAACAATTAGTAAATAGTAAAGGTTATAAGAAAGAATGGGTAGAAACTACCTGTGATGTTATCTATTCCCAAAGGGATAGAATGTAGCACCTTCTTGACTAGGGTCAAGGGTTGCTAAGGCTTCAACGGGTCTATTCCCTCCACCTTTCTTGATAACTAACAATACGTGTTTGAACTTCGTGGGACAAATATACTGATGGAAAAATTGATTTTCCTAATCTTTTGGAAAATTTTCATCAAACAACCTTGCCCCGCGAAGTTCTATTTTTTATTTCAATACCGTAAACTCAATATTGGAATCGGTGAAAACAGTATGCGTTTGTGTTTTGAAATCATTTTCATCCGCCTTAAAGATATTCTCCACATATGTCTGCGGGTTCAAATCGATAAGCGGGAACCAGGTACTCTGCACCTGAATTTGCAATTTGTGTCCTTTTTTAATGGTATGGAACACATCCTGAAGCTTGATGTTCACATCGGTCTTTTGATTTGGCGTGAATGGCTCTGGCTCGGAAAAACTGTTCCTAAAACGTCCACGGAGCACTTCGCTCCTTACCATTAAATGGTAGTTGCTCATTTTAAGGTGGTCTTGCATTTCCTCGTTGGTATCCGCATCGGCTGGGTGCACATCGATAACCTTTACGATCCAATCTGCCGCTGTGCCCGTTGTGGCCACTTTCAAATGGGCCATAATGTCTCCTGCCAAGGTAAGGTCTTCGTCCATCACATCGGTTTCGAATACCAACACATCGGAACGTCTGGCAGCGAAGCGCTGATCGTCTGTCATATATTTTCTCGGTGTGAAAACCGTCTTCACATCTTCGGAATATGGAACAGGTTTCCTTACATTACTGATAAATTGAATTCCCGTGGTTTCTTTTTGCTCGGAAGTGAGTTCTTGGTCATCGGATAAATACATGGTTTGTTTGGTCGCATTTTCTGGCGGCCAAGTTCCATACTGCTTCCATTCTTTTTTTCCTGTGTCGAACACATAAGCTTCGGGCAGCCCAGAATCCATATCACCTTCTCCTTTTAGGAAATGGTTGAAGAATTTCGTCTCAATTTCTTTTTGAAAGAACAGGGAAATGGAATCCCCAAAGTAATAGTTGCCCACTGTATTGCGTTGTTTTGTCCTAGCCCAGGCTCCGTGGTCCCAGGGTCCAAAGACCATGGTATTATAGTTTTCCTCGTTATACTTTTCAATGTTTTTATAGGTTTCCAAAGGTCCGTGAAGGTCTTCGGCATCAAACCAGCCTCCGACAACCATAGTGGCCACGCTGCTCTTCACATCTTTCAAATGCTGAATCAACCCTCTACTTTGCCACATGGCATCATAATTAGGGTGTTCCTTCAACTCATTCCAAAAGAAATCATCGGTAACACCTTCGGGACGCATTGTTGGCGTATCGGCGGTTTCGTATTCAAAGAAGTAATCCAAATTTTTAAGGGGCCCTGCATCCAAAAAGAACTGATACTGGTCTTCCGTTGGAAGATTCGGCAATGTATACCAAGCTGTATCAATAGGCTGGTCACCATTGGGACGTGGTGTTCCAAAAAGTGATGTAGCCCTGAAATAACTTAATAAATATGCACCATTATGGTGAAAATCATCAAAAAAGAAATCCCCGATACTGGCCTGTGGGGAAGAAGCCTTTAGCGCTGGATGTGCATCCACCGTTGCGTAGGTAGCATAAAAACCAGGGTAGGATATTCCCCAAACCCCTACATTTCCGTTGTTATTTTCCACATTGTTCACCAACCACTCAATGGTATCGTAGGTATCAGAACTTTCATCCACTTGGTCATCGGAGGTTTTATTGGGAATATAAGCCCGCATATTTTCATAATGCCCCTCACTAAGCCATCTTCCCCTCACATCTTGGTAAACGATGATGTTTCCTTCTTTCATCAAGTGCTCATTGGGACCTATTTTAGTCCTAAAATTATCTTCTCCATAAGGTCTTGAACTATAAGGGGTCCGTTGCATAATGATGGGATACTCTTTGGAAGTATCCTTTGGTGAATAAATAGTTGTATGCAGTTTTATCCCATCCCGCATTTCAATGTCCACCTCTTTTTTGGTGTAATTGTCGGCCACGTAGGTGTCGACTTTTTGCACCTCCGTCTTGGTTGTTTTTTTACAACTGACGGTCACCGCCAACATTAAAATACCAAGGAACAAGATTCTAACTGAATTTCTCATATCTACTCTTTTTGATAGGCTAAAGCTACTAAAGTTCGTGGGAGTATGCCAATAAAAAAAGGAGCCTTGTAAAAGCTCCTTTTTATCTTCATCATAAATGATGGTTATAGGCCAAAAGCCTCTTTCACCTTATCCACCATATCCAATTTTTCCCAAGTGAACAACTCCACTTCTTTTTCGATTCTGCCGTTGTAAGGAGATTCAAAAACCTTGGTCACGGTTTTTGGCTCTTTGCCTAAATGGCCATAAGCAGCCGTTTCCAGATAAATAGGGTTACGAAGCTTCAGCCTTTCTTCTATGGCAAAAGGTCGCATATCGAACAATCCTGATGCTTTGCGAGCGATTTCGCCATCCGTCATATCCACATTGGAAGATTTATAAGTATCCACAAAAATGGATGTGGGCTCCACTACTCCAATAGCATAACTCACCTGCACCAAGATTTCACCGGCTACACCCGCAGCCACCAAATTTTTGGCCAAGTGGCGGGCAGCATAGGCTGCACTTCGGTCCACCTTGCTCGGGTCTTTTCCGCTAAAGGCACCTCCTCCGTGGGCTCCTTTTCCTCCGTAAGTATCCACGACAATTTTTCTTCCCGTAAGACCTGCATCGCCATGGGGACCTCCAATGACAAACTTTCCTGTTGGATTGATATGATATTTTATATCGTCGGTAAATAAGTTTTGAATGCTCTCTGGCAACAACTTCTTTACTTCTGGAATCAAGATATTGATGATATCATCCTTGATCTTGGCCAACATCACATCATCAGCTTCAAATTCGTCGTGTTGGGTGGAGACCACAATGGTATCGATTCGTTGTGGTACATTGTCATCAGAATACTCAATGGTCACTTGGGCCTTGGCATCGGGACGCAAATACGGAATTCGGACACCTTCTCTTCGCAGATTGGCCAATACTTCCAATATCTTGTGTGAGATATCCAATGCCAAAGGCATATAGTTCTCGGTTTCCGTTGTAGCATAACCGAACATCATCCCTTGGTCACCGGCACCTTGTTCTTCCTTGGTTCCACGGTCAACTCCTTGATTGATATCTTGAGATTGTTCGTGAATCAATGAAATTACCCCACAGGAATCCCCGCTAAATTTATATTCCCCCTTGGTATACCCTATGTTATTGATTACGGTACGGGCAATGTTTTGCAAATCCACATAGGTGTGGCTCTTAACCTCACCTGCCAAAACCACCTGGCCCGTGGTCACCAAAGTTTCGCAGGCCACCTTACTTTCTGGGTCAAAGGCCAAAAAATTATCCAACAGGGCATCACTGATCTGATCTGCAATTTTATCCGGATGTCCTTCACTAACAGATTCCGATGTAAATAAATATGACATTGTTCTTCTTTAATGGAAAGATTCGACAGAAAACCAAAGGAGTTTATTTCTCGGATGAGACAACTGAATACAAATCCAGCAAACTGCTTTAGCATTTTTTGATCCCGATACCATTCAGGCCAAGAGGTTGCAATCAGTCAAATCTTTCCTCATTTCGAAGGGCAAAAGTACGGTGAAACCAAAAACCATCAAAATTTTGGATATAAAAAGAAATCATAATTCATATTTCACCTTTAAAACAATATATCTGGGCTGCACGACATAGTTCGAGGTACTAAAAAAAAGGTCGTCATAGGAATTTTGATCTAAAGAAGAATTGTTCGTAAGGTTTGTCGCCTCAATACTGTATTCCCATTTACTATCGGTTTTTTGATACGAAAGGCTCGCATCCAAAAATCCATATCGATTATCTATGGCTCCCTCCCTATCGGTATATATGTAGTGGTCATAGTCCAATAAAAAGAGAAAATTCTTCAAAAAACCGGCATCAATTTTAGCGAATGGCCTATTGGTGTAATAGGTATTGCTGGTATTGCCATTATTAAAATCATTGATGGTATATCCGATTCCCAGTTCCAAGTTTGGCGCATCGGTAAAACTACTCCCTACGGAAGCAGAATAATTTTGAGTCATTGATTTAGAGTTCTGCGGTTCTTCGTTAACAATATTAAAAGTATTTGAAAGCGATAGTGAAGCGTTGGTCTTTATTTTGATCCTACCGAAAGTTCGTTGAAAACTGCCGGAACCACTGAATGTTTCATCGTCCAAATTGGAATTGATGGTGGTACGCACCTGGTTGATTCCCTCGATGCTGGTATTCACCTTAAAAGCATCTATACGTTTGCTATAATTGAACCTCGCAAATATATTTTGAAGGTTGAACATACTGAAGCTGAAAAAATTGAGGGACACATTATGATACAGTGCACTTTCCAGATCGGGGTTACCTTGATAGACAGAATTATAGTTGTTAAAAATGTAACCTTCGGCCAAATTGTTGATATCCGTAAAGTTTCGGGTAATATTATAATTGAACCTAATACTCTCGGATTGTTTAATCTGAAAATTAATGAACAAATCGGGCACTATATTGGTAAGTTCATTCTTTGCTTCCGACCCGAGTTGAGTATTGGCGGCCACATAATTATGTACATGGAACCCGGGATTAAAGGTAAACTTGCCCAATATCCATTTATAATGAAAACCTAAGTACATGTCGGAAAAGTTAAAGTGGATATCATTGTTCAATTCCTCATCCTCAAAGGTGATTTCATTACCTGAATCCAACACCTGAAATATGCCTGAATTGAACCGTTGACTGGATTGTGTGGTTCCTAAGGTTAAATTAATATTGCTCTTTGACCCAGTAACCCAAAAATAGTCCAGCTTGGCATCCAACCTATTGGTTTGTGTATACTGTCTTTGGTTAATGTCGTAAACCGTTTGATCGGGGTCCAAAGGAATAAGGCCTTCGAAAGGTTGTTCCGATCGAATCGCATTGTAGAAAGGATCTTCATCCGCATATTCATATTGTCCTTCAAAAGCAAATATATGATCGGGATTTAAGGTGTAGTACAAATTGGTGTTTTGTGTAACCGTGGTTGGTTCTTGCGCATTGTTTTGCCCAATCTCGTCCGTAACTTCAGAAACCGACAAGGTATTTGTGTACTGATCTTCGTTGGATAGTTTCGTTTGGATTTGATAATCCCATTGTAGTCTGTCATTTGGTTTGTACGAAGATTCTAATTTAAGTAGACCCAACTTCGACGTTTGATCGGTATTGGTATCCGTTAGCTCTGTTTCTCCGCTGGAGATAAAGGTTCGACTGGCGTTGGTCTGCATTAGGGTATTGTTGTAAGAATAAATTCCATATCCGCTCAGCCGCCAAGTTTCGGAAGGTTTGTAACTAAAGTTAATGGCTCCGAACTTGGTTTGAACCGATTTTGCCCGGTTGTTCTGCATAGTGCTAATGCCTTGGCTACCTGAGCTTGTAGAAAAGGTCGTTCCTACCGTGCTCCTAGTGGCACTTCGGAACCCTCCTGTAAAATTCCAATAATCGCGCGAGGAGAAGGCCACATCGCCTATATTGTTAAGATCGGTCAGGATGTTAACACTAAAATCGGGTGAATAGTAAAAAAGCTTTGGATGGGCAATGTACCGTTCATCCAGACCAATACCTCCGGTGATTTCTCCGAACCAAAATTTCTTTTTCCCCTCTTTTAGTTTAATGTTAAGGGCAACATTATCCTCATTATTGGTTACTCCCCCCAATTGGGAAACCTCGGAGTAGTTGCGCAACACCTCGACCTTACTAAGCGCGTTGGCCGGAATATTTTTGGAGGCTAGTTTGGAATCTCCATCAAAAAATTCCTCTCCTTCTACCATTACCTTGGTCACTGTTTTTCCCTCCACCTGTATCTCACCTTCATCACTCACTTCGATTCCCGGTAACTTTTCCAGTACATCGGCCAATTTTCTTTCAGTTCCGGAAACAAAAGAATCTGTATTGTAAACAATGGTATCGCCCTGTATGGTTATTGGAATCTCATAAACCACCTCAACTTCGTCCAAACTTTCAGCCTGTTCATACAGTACAACATCGAGCGTTAAATCCGATTCGGCTGTTCGTAATGGAATTTCCGAGGGACTAAAACCCAAATAACTCACTTTTAAAATATAGTGGGCGTTGGCTTTTAAGTTTAATCTGAACTGCCCATTATCATTGGTTATTCCAAAACCATCCAAAGCTTGGTTGTCTTGGTTTACAGCAACAACATTGGCAACATCCAACGGGTTTTTAAGGGAATCGGTCACCATTCCGCTTACTGTGACTTTTTGAGCCATGGCAGATGTTACACACAGTAACAAAACGGCCTGTAAAATTTTATTCATCGATTATTCTAAGCTATTATGGTCTACCACCTGGCCCTCTACCTCTTCGTCCGTTATTCCTGAATCTTTCAGCCATTTCCTTCATTTTTTCGGCCAATGTTTTGTTGTATTCGGCCTGGCTCAATTCTTTACCCTTTTTGGGTTGAGCTATTTCTATGTCTTCATCTGGGTTAAGTACAATTTTGGAACAAAGAATGGCCGTACGACCGTCATTTACTTCCAAAATAAGACCAGGCAGTCCCCAATAAGAACCTGGACCTTGCCCAATAGGAATATCCGGCGTAAACCATGCGGTAATTATTTGTTCTTTCGGCGCTTCTATTCGTGCCAACAAAGAATTTCCATTTATAGAATCCTTTCCTTTTTCAATGTTCTCTTCTTGGGAGTTGTTTCTTCTGGGTGGCCTCATCATGCTCCTTAGGTTTTCTATGGAAGCTGTGTCTATTGCCTTTACCGCGGTTGCTTTATAACATATATAGTTCCCTATTTTTTTTGTTTCCGATGTGAGTTGCCAGTTCAATTGCCGCAAACTGTCCTTTATCAAAAATCTTTTGCCAAAAGTCTCCACTTGGTTGGTATATGTCTGTTCTTGAATATTTTTATAGTAGGTGCCGCCAGTTGCAGAGAACATACCAAATCGGCGTCCTCCACCACCCTGATTAACGGATGGCGCTTCCAATTTCTCTTCTTCCACATAAATGGAGCTCAAACGATCAAAAGTCAGCTCGTAGGTTTTTTCCATTGCCTTTTTCATCCGTTCCATAATTTCTTGTCTGCGGGCCTCCGGCATATCCGGCGGTCCAAAATCTCCTTGGATGGAAGTTTTACTTTGATAAACTGCCTTACCGATAAAACTTTGGGAAAAACCATAAAACAATGGGAAGATTAGAAAAAGAGCGAGAAGCAGTAATTTCTTCATAAGGTCAGGATTAAGTTTAAGAGTTAGACCCTAAGATCGAGGTATGGTTTAATCGACATCAGTAGAATTATTTTATTTAAGAAATTTTTATGAAAGCCGCACCTTCATCCAAAAGTTTTCAATGGTGCATATTAACTTTGTATATTGTGCCGCAAATGTTGCTTAAAATCAATTCATCAACATTAAACACTGACATATGCATATCGCAGTAGCAGGAAATATTGGCGCTGGAAAAACAACCCTAACAAACTTACTTGCAAAGCACTACAAGTGGGAAGCTCATTTTGAAGATGTGGTGGACAATCCTTATCTGGATGATTTTTACACCCAGATGGAACGTTGGAGCTTTAATTTGCAGATCTATTTTTTGAACAGTCGATATCGCCAAATTCTTAAAATAAGGGAAAGCGGAAAAAGTGTGATACAAGATAGAACGATTTATGAGGATGCCCACATATTTGCACCTAACCTGCACGCCATGGGTTTAATGACGAATCGTGATTTTGAAAATTACAAAGGTCTTTTTGAGCTAATGGAAACTCTAGTGCAACCGCCAGATTTAATGATATATCTAAGAAGTTCCATCCCCAATTTGGTAAGTCAAATCCATAAAAGAGGCCGTGATTACGAAAACTCCATTTCCATTGATTACCTCAGCCGTTTGAACGAGCGTTACGAAGCTTGGGTAAACACCTACGAAAAAGGAAAGTTGTTGATTTTTGATGTGGACAATCTCGATTTCGTGGATAATCCAGAAGATTTAGGAGAGGTAATCAACCGCATTGATGGGGAAATACATGGCCTATTTGAGTAATTCAGGAAAAGCGCTCCACTTTTACAACGAAGTCTTTACGAAAAATTATTATTTAAATAGTTAGTGTTTAGATCTACGAATCTGAACCCAATATTTCCATTTCCCTCAACCAAATAACCCGTTCACTCATTGCCGGTTTACTTCGTTTCTTTTTCAAAGTAGTTTAGGATTGGGATTACCCCACTGCTATTAACTGCGCCTTTTTAGGGCCAAAACTTTGAAAATTATGAAACCGAAAAAAAATCCACAATTAGATGTAAGACGAAACAGCCTGCTCTACTTTTTTGTAGGGATGACCTTGGTACTTCTGATGGCCTATTTGGCCTTGGAATGGAAAACCTACCACAGCGATGATGTATGGGATATCAGTAGCTTACAGGTGGATGAAGATTTAATGGAAGATGCCACCATTCTGAAACTGAAACTACCAGACCCTCCCAAACCTAAAATAAAAACGCCACCAAAAATCGAGGTTGCGGAGGACGATGAAGACATTGTGGAAACGGTTATTGAGCCAAATGATGTTGATCAAGACACCAAAATAGCAAATGTTGAAGATGTCGCTGTTGCCGAGGACGACATTCCAGAAGAAATACCTTTTATCCTTATTGAAAACGCCCCTGTTTTCCCAGGCTGCGAAAATGAACAGACTGAGAAAGACAAACGAGCTTGTTTTCAAGAGCAGATGTTAAAACACGTTCGCAAAAATTTTCACTACCCCGAAGTGGCACAAGAAATGGGACTGCAAGGAAGGGTGAGTGTGGTTTTTACCGTGCAAAAAGATGGTAGTATTGGCAATGTAAGACTTAGAGGCCCTCACGAAAGTCTAGAAAAGGAAGCAGCACGAATTATTTCTAAGTTGCCGAAACTTACACCTGGAAAACAACGGGGAACGGCTGTCAAAGTTCCGTACTCTATTCCAATCACCTTTAAATTGAATTAGCTCATATCTCGACTACACTCAATGTGACAGCATAAAAAAACCACGCCAAATGGCGTGGTTTTTCCAGCTTTGCTATAAAGCGAGAGCTAATTCTTTGCCTCAGCACTCTTATATTCTTGTATCTTATCTTCAAGTTCTTCTTTGGTATCGGCAGTAAACTCTTTGGTTTCCTCTACCACTTCTCCGTTGATATTTGAACTGGAAGTAACAATAGCTTTGTAAGCTCCATCTGGGGTGTTGCTCACCTCAACTCGAATTTGTTTTTCCACCGCTTTGGTTTCTTTCATACCTTCTTCGGTAATGGTGATCATGGTGCCATCTTCTTTAACCATACTTACCTCATCTGCAGGAGCAAGACTCACCAAACTAGGTGCAATAACCAAAGCAACTACAGACATTAATTTAAGCAAAATATTTAAAGAAGGTCCTGAAGTATCCTTAAAAGGATCACCAACAGTATCCCCAACAACCGCTGCTTTATGGGCCTCACTACCCTTACGACCTTCACTTTCAATGGTTTTTTTGGCATTGTCCCATGCTCCACCAGCATTGGATTGGAAAATAGCCATAAGCACCCCGGCAGTGGTAACCCCTGCCAAAAGTCCTCCCAACATCTCAGCTCCACCAATAAAACCAACAGCTACTGGAACAGCAATGGCCAATAAACCAGGGAATACCATTTCCTTGATAGATGCTTGCGTAGAAATTTCCACACATTTCTGATATTCCGCCTTACCATCGGCCGCTTCGAAAATCTCCATATCTTCTTTACTGGCCTTGGAAAGATCCGAATCATATTTACGCATAACGGCCAAGGCAGCTTTTAATTCTGGAATATCCTTAAACTGACGACGCACTTCCTCAATCATGGACATTGCTGCTCTACCTACCGCGTTCATGGAAAGTGCAGAGAATACGAACGGAAGCATACCTCCCACCAAGAGTCCCGCCATAATATCAGGCTGGGAAACGTCGATGGATTTAACACCAGCGGTCTTCATAAAGGCAGCAAAAAGTGCCAACGCTGTCAACGCTGCAGATGCTATCGCAAATCCTTTCCCAATGGCTGCCGTGGTGTTTCCAACTGCGTCCAATTTATCTGTTCTATCACGAACTTCTCCAGGTAATTCGGCCATTTCGGCAATACCGCCTGCATTATCCGAAATAGGTCCGTATGCATCTACCGCAAGTTGTATTCCTGTATTCGCCAACATTCCTACTGCAGCGATGGCAATTCCGTACAATCCAGCAAAATGATGTGAAACCAAAATTGCAGCAGCAATCAAAATAATTGGGATTGCTGTGGACATCATACCCACTCCAAGACCCGCAATAATGTTTGTTGCAGAACCGGTTTCGGATTGACGAACAATGGAGTTGACCGGTTTTGTTCCTGTTCCTGTATAATATTCCGTTACCTTTCCTACCAACAAACCTGCTACCAAACCTGCTATAGTTGCTAGAAAGACACCTAATGAAGTATATTCTGTTCCATCTTCAACCCAAGATTCGGGAAGCATTCCGTTAATAATAAAGTACGAAGCGATCAACATTAGTCCTGCCGATCCAAATTCTCCGATATTCAATGCAGTTTGTGGGTTTCCGCCATCTTTTACTCGTACAAAGAAGGTACCGATGATAGACATTATGATCCCAACCGCAGCCAGTGCCAAAGGCAAGTATACGGCTCCAAGCCCATCAAAAGCAGCTTGAAACTCTGGTAACCCCGCAAAAACGGCGCCCAATACCATGGTACCTATTATGGACCCCACGTACGATTCAAAAAGGTCTGCCCCCATTCCAGCTACATCACCAACGTTATCACCAACATTATCTGCAATGGTCGCAGGATTTAATGGGTGGTCTTCTGGAATACCAGCTTCCACTTTACCTACCAAATCAGCTCCAACATCGGCAGCTTTGGTGTAGATACCACCTCCTACACGAGCAAAAAGGGCTATGGAAGATGCCCCAAGGGAGAAGCCGGAAAGTACGTTGAGAACTTCAGCGAGTTCCCAGCCTTGTCCACTGTAAATCATAAAGAGTCCGCTAAGACCCAAAACGCCGAGACCAACAACACCCAATCCCATTACAGCTCCACCAGCGAATGCAACCTCTAGAGCTTTTCCAAGTGAAGTCCTAGCCGCATTGGTTGTTCTAACATTGGCTTTGGTTGCGACCTTCATTCCAATAAAACCGGCAAGTGCAGAACAGATGGCCCCGACAATAAAGGAAACGGCAACCATACCATTGGAGCCTGTTTCGTTGCTCCCTTTAAAGAAGAGCAAAACGGCCACACAGATAACAAAAATGCTCAGTATTTTGTATTCAGCCTTTAAAAATGACATTGCCCCATCGGCAATGTTCTTGGCAATTCTTGCCATTTTCTCGTTCCCGACCTCTTGTTTAGAAATCCATACGTTCTTGATGAATACATAAAGAAGGGCCACGATACCAAATACGGGCAAAAATTTTACGATTAAATCCATAGATTAGCTTGTTTAGAATTTTTTAACGCCAGCTAAAGTAGTAAAATACGAAGTAATAAAAAAAATGCGCCTTTATTTAGTAAAAGCGCATTTTTTGAAACTTATTCTTGTGCAATCTATATTGTGAAGGTGCGTTTCTTTTTATGGTCACTTTCATCATAACGCTTAACACATTCATGATAAATGTTCACGGCTTCGTTTACGTCACCCCATCCACCGGTATCTACTTTCTTCTCCTCCAAATCTTTATACACCTGGAAGAAGTGTTCAATTTCCTTTAACCTATGTGGGTTCAACTCACTGATATCGTCTCTTTTACTCCAAATTGGATCAGAAACCGGAACACAGATAATTTTTTCATCAGGCCCTTTTTCGTCGGTCATATGGAACACACCAACCGGCTTAACTTCCACTACCACCATAGGATAAGTTGGCTCGGTACAAAGAACCAATACATCCAAGGGGTCACCATCCAAAGCCAAGGTTTCTGGAATAAACCCATAATCCCCAGGATACATCATCGAGGAAAATAAGGTTCGATCAAATCGAATCTTGTTTAGGGTAAAATCGTATTCGTACTTGTTTCTGCTACCTTTGGGAATTTCTACTAGTACATCAAAGGTAATACGTGGTTTTTTAGACATTTTAACGATAAATTTATTATGCAAAAATAACCAGTATTACTGGAATAACCCTAATAAAATAAGGCGTTTCATATTAATTAAAAATTAAATCCAAAGGTTCCGGTTATCCCAAAAGCACGTGCATCCGGATTTTGGAGATAATTTCCCCTAAAGTTAAAATCTATTCGAAGTATTTTAAAGATATTCCCGACTCCAAGGGAGTACTCCCAATACACTTGATCTTCTGGAGCCATTAATGGAATATTGGTCGGAGCGCTCAATGCAATATTTTCTTCGGACAATTGACCCCACGCACCTCTTAGGCCTACAATCTCCCTTAAATTTAGTTTTCGTAAAAAAGGAATCCTAGAAAACAACCTACCATTAAAATTGTGTTCCAAATGTACAGTGGCATAGGTATCGGTCACGAACTCGTAAAAATCAAGGTTTGGAAAAGTATTATAAAGTGAAAAAAGAGTCTGGTTACCAGGTACAACACTCAACAGTCCCAAGGGAACGGCACCAAAGGTCTTGCCAAGTTCAACGCTACTGGTCAATCGCCCAAACCCGCCGATTTGCCATGGTTGGCGATACGAAAACTGGATTTTTTCGTAATCAAAATCACTTTCCAAGAATCCATCTATTCCTTTTGTGTATTTTACAACCAAGGTGCTATAATCATCATTAATATCGGAGCGTTCCACACCATACCCGATGGTTCGTTTGCCCGGGGTATATATCAATGTAGTACTAATATCAAACTGTTTTATTTCCGATGAAATACCTGTAGGAGAAGCTTCGTCCACATAATCCAGACTAAAAGCTTCGGGCAATGCAGAACTCAAGGTTCGGAAAGAACCCCCAACATTAAATCTGAAATTTTTCACCGGCTCCATCTCCACATTGAAGGTGGAAAGGTTAATATTGGTCAAACGGTCGTTGGTGCCAACAGTGATCAAAGAGGAAGAGGCTATGCTTCGCCCCATTACATCATTGGTACTGGTTAAACTGAGCCCCAATTGTTCTATATCCCTTCGATTTCCTCCAGATATTATGAGTCGATTCTTTCTATCAAGCAAAAACTTGCCGGAAAATCCATGTTTAAACTTTCTATCATCAAAACCATATGCCATATAGCCTTCCAAACGCCACATATCATTTTGGTCAAAGTAGGTTCTTGCCCCACCTCTTAAACGAATTCCTTCTGCATCATTAAAACCAACGGAACTATAAATATCACCTAAGTCAACATTCCATTTATCGATTTCGATATATCCAGAACCCAAAATGCTCACAATATCGTAATAGGTCCGGAATTTAGGTACTGTTTTTAAGGTGTCCAGCAACTTAAAGATTCCAGATTCATCCTCGTTCAATCTTTCCAAACGAGCATTCTTCCAAAAGACGCTATCCTTTGAAAAAACCCTCGGATCATAAGGGTCGGAAACAGCTTTGTAAAATTCTTCGGGACGGTTGATATCAAAATTATAATTATCAAAAACCGTAGTCCGCTTGCCATACACTCCGCGTGATTTTTCTTTTTTAGAAAAACTGAAATCACTCAACATATAATCCCGTTTCAACAGAAATACGGAATCGCTCACCACATCAAAATCCTGTTCAATATATATTTCCTTCACCCAGTTGATGTTGGCACTCTTGGTGACCTGCAGGTTAATCTTTTTAATGGCGAAAGTGGTATCGTTTACCCAAAAGTCTCCTTTAAACGTGAGCTCGTTCTTTCTTCTGGGGTAATAAATGATATTGTAGCACCATTTATTATCAATGAATGTACTATCGGACAACACGTAGTTGTACACATCGACCCCAGTTTTGGACAATGGACTGGTAAAACTCTTATCAAAAAACTTCAGATAATTATCATAAATATCGTAGTCGGAATAAAGGTCTTCCACAAAAGCGGTGATGGATTGATTACCACTAAACCCTGAATTTTTGTTTCCCAAAACATCTTCTTTCTCCCTGTCGAGCGCATTATCACCATATACTTTGGAAAAGGTTTCGTTCAAGAACATGGGCAAATAGGTTTTTCCAGTGATCCGGGATGTATCCAAGTCCTCGAACATAAATTCCAAACCTTTGAAGAGTTTACTTTTGATCAAGGCACTATCGATAGTATTGAGATCGAACTCAATTTTTTCATATTTATCGTACTGGTACTGTTTGAACTTACGAACACCGTTTTCCCGTTTTTTGGACCATATCTTCTTTAAAATATCTATGGCAGGATTATCCTTTTTGGATTGTTTTCCCGTATAAATCACCACCTCTTGAAGCTGCTCTGCGGATTCAACCAACACGATTTCCATACCGTAGTTCACTTTTTGATCTAATGGTATCTCTTTGGTTTCGTATCCTATGAAAGATACTTGAATGGTTTTATGGGTTTCGTCCGATTCCAAATAAAAGTGTCCGTTATCGTTGGTGATAGTTCCTTCGGAGGAATCGACAAAAATAATGTTGGCAAAGGCAATGGGCATACCAGCATCATCGGTAACCACACCTTCGATTTTAGTCTGTGCAGTAACACTAGCAATAAAGAGTAGAAAAAAAACAGAAAAGAATCTTTTCATAGGCAGATATAAGGGACAATGGGCAAAACTCAATAGTTTTAACCCACTAAACTTAGGTCAAATTTGGTTTAAAGTAATTTCTAATCAAAAAATATTCCCTAAAAAAAGCCCCATCAACAAAGTTGACAGGGCTAATATACCGTACAAATATGATTTTATAGCTTATATAACACTTTCTTAACAGCCTTAATAACGTCTTCGTGATTTGGCAACCACTCTGCTAAAAGTACCGGAGAATAAGGTGCTGGCGTATCTGCGGTGTTCAGTTTAACAATGGGCGCATCCAAATAATCAAATGCCTTGTCCTGAACATGATAGATAATTTCGGTAGCTACATTTCCAAAAGGCCACGCTTCTTCCAAAATTACCATTCTGTTGGTTTTCTTTACAGAATTTAGAATTGTTTCATGGTCCATGGGACGCACGGTTCTTAAATCAATGATTTCACAACTGATACCGTCTTTCTCCAATTCATCTGCAGCTTTGTAGGTTTCCTTTATGATCTTGCCAAAAGAAACAATGGTCACATCGGTACCTTCTCTTTTAATATCGGCTACACCCAATGGAATGGTGTATTCCCCTTCGGGAACCTCACCTTTGTCACCATACATCTGTTCCGATTCCATAAAAATCACAGGGTCATCATCACGGATGGCCGATTTCAGCAATCCTTTGGCATCGGCAGGATTCGAAGGAACCACAACTTTAAGCCCGGGAGTATTGGCAAACCAGCTTTCAAAAGCTTGTGAGTGCGTTGCTGCCAATTGTCCCGCAGAAGCCGTTGGACCCCTAAATACGATCGGACAATTGAACTGCCCGCCAGACATCTGGCGAATTTTAGCAGCATTATTTATTATTTGATCAATTCCTACCAAGGAGAAATTGAATGTCATAAATTCTATGATAGGTCTATTGCCGTTCATTGCGGAACCCACACCGATACCGGAGAAACCAAGCTCCGAAATAGGAGTATCGATTACCCGCTCTGGCCCGAATTCATCCAACATGCCCTTGGAAGCCTTGTAAGCACCGTTGTACTCGGCCACTTCCTCACCCATCAAATAAATGGTATCATCTCTTCGCATTTCTTCGGACATAGCCTCGGCTATTGCCTCCCTAAACTGTAATGTTTTCATTAAATCGTACTAAATATTTATAGTCTGCTTAAAAACGCAAGCAAAAATAGCAAAAACTACCCGAAAATAGCTTGGGGAAAATCCAAAAAAAGAACAAATTTTATTATGCATGCATAATAAATTTCGGATTTTATAACTATATTTGGACACATAAACCTTAAGTATATATGAAGATTTTAGTTTGCATAAGCAACGTACCGGATACTACTTCCAAAATCAATTTTACGGAAGGCGATACCAAGTTTGACACAAACGGGGTTCAATTTGTTATTAATCCAAATGATGAATTTGGGCTAACCCGTGCCATGTGGTTTAAAGAGAAACAAGGAGCAACTGTCCATGTTGTGAATGTTGGAGGCCAACAGACCGAGCCGACCATTAGAAAAGCGTTGGCCATTGGTGCCGATGAGGCCATTAGGGTAAATGCAGAACCAAAAGATGGTTTTTTTGTGGCCCAACAGCTGGCAGAAGTGGTGAAAAATGGTGATTACGACCTTGTAATTGCCGGAAGGGAATCCATCGACTACAATGGTGGTATGGTACCAGGAATTTTGGCCACATTATTGGACATGAATTTTGTGAACACCTGCATCGGATTGGAAATTGATGGAAACACAGCAACCGCAGTTCGCGAAATTGATGGAGGTAAGGAAACCATAAGTACTTCACTTCCACTTGTTATTGGCGGACAAAAAGGATTGGTTGAGGAAAGTGACCTTCGTATTCCCAATATGAGAGGTATTATGATGGCTCGAAAAAAAGCACTGAACGTGGTGGAACCTGTTGATGCCGCACAGCCCACCCAAGACCAAAAATTTGAAAAACCTGCGGCCAAAGGCCCCGTTAAATTGGTCGATGCCGGAAACGTAGGTGAATTGGTCGAACTACTGCACAACGAAGCTAAAGTTATCTAAACAAGATTAAGAAATTATGTCAGTACTAGTATATACAGAATCCCTCAAGGGAAAATTCAAAAAAAATGCCTTCGAAGTAGCCTCTTATGCACATAAAGTGGCTCAAGACCTAGGCACAACCGTTACCGCGGTCTCTTTTAATGCAGAGGATGATGCCTCATTGGGAGGCTATGGGGTTTCCAAGGTTTTGAAGGTATCGGACGACTCCTTGGCAACCTTCAATGCCAAAGCCTACGCCGATATCCTGGCTCAGGCTGCTAAATCAGAAGATGCAAAAGTGATTATATTGAGTTCCAGCGCGGACAGCAAATTTTTGGCCCCTATCCTTGCGGCAAAATTAACCGCTGGGTATGTACCCAATGTGGTGGCCGCACCGGAAAGCACCTCACCCTTTGTAGTGAAACGAACGGCTTTCAGTAATAAAGGGTTTGCCATGACCGAGATTTTATCGGATATCAAAGTAATTGGTGTGTCCAGCAACGCTTTTGGAGTAGTGGAAAATAGTGTTTCCGCTTCTGTTGAAGAATTTAGCCCTTCATTGGCCGATGATGTGTTTTCAGCAAAATCCATTGAAGTGGACCGAGTGGTCGGAAAAGCAACCATTGCCGATGCCGATATTGTGGTCTCTGGTGGTCGTGGACTCAAAGGACCCGAAAACTGGGGCATGGTCGAGGAATTGGCCGATGTATTGGGAGCAGCAACCGCCTGCTCCAAGCCTGTTTCCGATATGGGATGGCGTCCGCACAGCGAGCACGTAGGACAAACCGGTAAACCTGTGGCAAGTAATCTTTACATCGCTATCGGCATCTCTGGAGCTATCCAACATTTGGCAGGTATAAATGCCTCTAAAGTAAAAGTGGTCATTAATAACGATCCCGAAGCACCTTTCTTTAAGGCGGCAGATTACGGAATAGTCGGGGATGCCTTCGAGGTAGTTCCCGAACTCATCGAAAAATTAAAGGAATTTAAAGCACAAAACGCTTAAATTTTGTTAATTTGCCCATTGCAAGGGGCTGTTCAGATAACTGGCGAAGCCACTTATTTGAACAGCCTTTTTGCTTTAGGAGGAGATATATGAGTTTAGTACGATTAAAAATAAAGGGGATATCATACAGCCAAACACAAAATGGTGCTTACGCCCTTATTTTAAATGAAGAAGAGGGAGACCGAAAACTTCCCATTGTCATAGGCGCATTTGAAGCGCAGTCCATTGCCATTGCGTTGGAAAAAGAAATAAAACCACCTAGACCCTTGACCCACGATCTGTTCAAGAACTTTGCGGATAGATTTAAAATTGTGATCAAACAGGTGATTATCCATAAATTGGTAGATGGCGTTTTTTATTCCAGCATTATTTGCGAACGGGAAAATGAGGAGGAAATCATAGATGCACGAACCAGTGACGCCATTGCGCTTGCATTACGGTTCAACGCCCCTATTTTCACCTATAAAACTATTTTGGACAAAGCAGGTATTTTCTTGAAATTTTCTTCCAAAGAGAAAGAGGAGGATGACGATGACAGCATTATGGTCGATGAAATCCTTCAAGAAGGGGAAGCTGTTGAAATAGAATCTGGTTCTGACACCCACGGTTACCGAGAAATGTCCCTAAAAGAACTCCATGCAGAATTGGATAAGGCAGTTTCCAGTGAGGACTACGAAAAAGCTGCCAAATTGAGGGATGAAATTTCCAAGCGTAAATAAACAACAAACCTACATGGCGAAAAAGACCCAAAGTTTACTGATACTTCTATTCATTTGTTCGGTCGCTTTTGGCCAAAATTCATTGCCCGCAGACTCCCTTAACGTTGCCATTGGCTCCACCATTTCGGAGACCGTTTCCCAACAAGAAACTGCAGAAATTATACCCAACCAAGGTTTTACCATCACTACTTTATTGCGAGGTGCTTTGGGTATGGCGTCACTTATTTTGATTTCATTTTTATTCAGTTCCAACCGTAGGGCGATCAACTGGAAAACGGTTGGCATTGGTTTATCATTACAAGTATTGATAGCCATTGGGGTACTCAAGATTCCGTTTGTACAATATATTTTTGAACAGGTAGGAAGTATTTTCGTCAGTATTCTAGACTTTACCCGGGCAGGTAGCCAATTCCTGTTTGAAGGTCTTGTTGTAGATATGGATACCTTCGGTTATATATTCGCTTTTCAGGTATTACCGACCATTATATTTTTCTCAGCGCTAACTTCAGTTCTTTATTATTTGGGAGTCATTCAGGTAGTGGTAAGATGGATGGCATGGTTACTTTCCAAGACGTTGGGTATTTCTGGAGCAGAAAGTCTATCTGTAGCCGGCAATATCTTTTTAGGTCAGACCGAGGCTCCATTACTGATCAAGGCCTACTTGGAAAAAATGAACAAATCCGAAATCCTTTTGGTTATGATCGGCGGAATGGCCACCGTAGCCGGAGCCGTATTGGCCGCATATATTGGATTTTTAGGTGGAGATGACCCCGAGTTACGGTTAATATTCGCCAAACACCTTTTGGCCGCATCGGTAATGGCAGCACCTGGCGCCATAGTCATTTCAAAAATATTATACCCACAAACAGAAAATGTCATTACTGAAGTAGAGGTTTCTTCGGAAAAAATTGGAGCCAACATCTTGGATGCCATTGCCAATGGAACTACCGAAGGATTAAAACTCGCTTTGAACGTGGGTGCCATGCTATTGGTTTTTGTGGCCTTTATCGCCATGATGAACGGTATTTTGGGATGGATTGGTGACGTAACCACTTTTAATAATTGGATAGCTGCGAATTCCCCTTATGAAAATTTCTCACTCGAGGCTATACTAGGGACCGTTTTTGCCCCGCTCATGTGGTTAATTGGTGTCGCCAATGAGGACATTATGCTCATGGGACAATTGCTCGGGATAAAATTGGCCGCAAGTGAATTTATAGGGTATATCCAATTGGCAGACCTTAAAAATGTAGCCAGCGGTGTACATTTCACTTATAACAAATCCGTAATCATGGCCACCTATATGCTCTGTGGCTTTGCCAACTTTGCCTCCATCGGTATTCAAATTGGAGGAATCGGTTCTTTGGCTCCTGGTCAACGCAAGGTACTTTCCTCTTTTGGAATGAAGGCCGTTTTGGGCGGTTCGTTAGCTTCCTTATTGTCCGCCACCATTGCTGGGATGATTTTAGGGTAACACTTCACCGTTAATAAAGTTTTTATAAGTCTTTCCATTTTCTATTTCAAAAATTTGATTATTGAAGTAATTTCGATGGATCGATTTTTTGTCATATCGAGCGCAGTCGAGATATTCTTGGATTTCTCCTCATTTGATTCGTTCGAAATGACATTATTAACGGAACAGGCAGCATGAAACAATACCACGACCTTCTTAAACACGTATTGGAGCACGGAAACCAAAAAGGGGACCGTACGGGAACAGGAACCTTGAGTGTTTTTGGCTATCAAATGCGATTTGACCTCTCCGAGGGCTTTCCTATGGTGACCACCAAAAAATTGCACCTCAAATCCATTGTCCACGAATTGTTATGGTTTTTAAAAGGGGACACCAATATTGGATATCTCCAAGAGAACGGCGTGCGTATTTGGAACGAGTGGGCCGATGAAAATGGGGACCTTGGACCGGTTTATGGACACCAATGGCGCAATTGGAACAGTGAAGAAATTGATCAGATCAAGGAAGTGGTCGATACTTTAAAGAGCAATCCAAACAGTCGTAGAATGTTGGTTTCGGCATGGAACCCCAGCGTATTGCCCGATACCTCGGTTTCGTTCTCGGAAAATGTGAACAATGGAAAAGCTGCACTTCCTCCTTGCCATGCCTTTTTCCAGTTTTATGTGGCCGATGGCAAACTATCTTGCCAATTGTACCAACGTAGTGCGGACATCTTTTTAGGCGTACCCTTTAACATTGCCTCCTATGCCCTGTTTACTTTAATGATGGCGCAAGTATGTGGCTACCAACCGGGGGAGTTTATCCACACCTTTGGTGACGCGCATATTTACAACAACCATATGGAACAAGTGGAACTGCAATTGAGCCGTGACCCGCGCCCCTTGCCTACCATGAAAATCAACCCTGAAGTAAAGGACATTTTCTCCTTTACCTTTGACGATTTTGAGCTCCTGAACTACGACCCACACCCACATATTAAAGGGGTGGTTGCAGTGTAGAATTGTGACTTTTTTTAATAAATTATTTGTCCAACATGATTAAAGTGAAAAATTAGGCTTATCACTCTTGGGCAGACTCCTGTTGAACTTGACAAAAACACCATACAAAATCACAAGTCATCAGTTTATCAACTTATTGGAGATATTGAGAATTTTTCTCTTAACAGTGACTCTGACGGTACTGAATGGGAATATTCAGACCAATTACTCTCAAAACAAATAAAAGAGAATTTTGTTGGCGACTTTTTGATTGCAATTTCGATTATTCCTTTAGAAGATAATTATTATACCAGAAGGCTACCTGAAAATAGGGTTGTATTTACTTTTCATGAAATAAAAGGTTATTTGATTTCAGAAAACATACCACTTGAAAATATGATTTTCCGTTTACTTTATGGATACTCATTGGTTTTTAGAAGAAGTGGAGATAGAATTCCAGAAATTTCAAGCCTTGCAAACTTTGCGCATGACAAAACAAGGGGTTGCCTTTTTGATATGAATGGCTTAAAAGTGATATTACTTATTCATGTGTGAAACCTGTTATTTGTGACAATTGCAAAGAAAGGTTAAAAAAGGAAAATGTTTCTAATGACATGATTTTGAAAGTGGAAAAAGAAATCAAGGGCTTTGATAAGAAATTATATTATATCCTTGTAGACTGTATTAAATCACACCCAATTTTAGCTATTATAATATCCAGTTTAACTGCAATTATTTTAGAAGCGATTGGATCTATTATAGGTTCAATCATTTATGGATTATTTTAACAAAATCGTACTCCTGAAGTTTATTCCCCCAGTACCCTGATCAATTATTCTTAAAGCAGATATAACCTTTTTCACTTTCTCGAAAAAGCTTCCTTCCTCCACATAAAAATATTTGTGCGTCATGTTGAACCGGTTTCAGCATCCCATCAAAATCGACAAACAAGCTTGTGAGACCCTGAACCAAGTTCAGGGTGTCGGTAAAATAGTTGATGCACAAGCAGAAGGAATACTAATCTATTAATAATTGTACTTTTGATTCAAATCAGTATAAAACACAAGATTCCCATGAAAATCACCACTATTACCCTTTTTGCTGCGCTATTATTCGCCAGTTGTGGCGATCAACCCAAAAAAGAAACCATCGAAGAACAAGAAGAAGAAACTGTGGAAAAAACAGAAGAAGTAACGGGGCCTCAATTGCGCCACGTAGTATTGTTCAAATTTAAAGAGACATCGAGTGCTGAAGAGGTACAACAAGTGGAAGAGGCATTTAATGCATTGCCATCAAAAATTTCTGAAATAAAAGGCTACGAATGGGGCATGAACAACAGTCCGGAAAACCTAAACAAGGAACTCACCCATTGCTATTTATTGACCTTTAGCAGTGAAGCTGACCGAGACACCTATCTTACCCACCCGGACCATCTGGCCTTTGGCGATATTGTAGGTCCGCACCTAGCGGATGTTCTCGTGGTTGATTATTGGACCAAATAGACCATTTCCATGAATTTAAACCAGATAACCGTCCCTTCGCTTGATTTGACAAAATCAATCCCTTTTTATGAAACTTTAGGGTTGAAATTAATCGTTGAAGCCCTTCCCCATTACGCAAGATTCGAATGTCCGGATGGGGATTCCACATTTTCTTTGCACCAAACAGAGGAGTTGCCAAAAGGAGAAGGTATTTACGTGTATTTTGAGTGCGAAAATTTAGATGAGCAGGTTGAAATTTTAAAACAAAAAGGGATTCAATTTGATTTGGAGCCCACAGACCAAAAATGGCTATGGAGAGAAGCACGGTTAAAAGATCTTGATGGAAACCAACTCATTCTTTTCCACGGTGGAGAAAATAGACTAAACCCTCCTTGGAGGATCGATAATTGAACAAATTTGAACTGTATGGAGATAAAAGGTGTAATATTTGATTTTAATGGCACCCTTTTTTTTGATACCCACTTACATAATCAGGCTTGGGATATTTTTTTAAAGAAGCATTCCTTTGCGCTTACCGACAAAGAAAAAAACTTTAAAATCCACGGTAAAAACAATGCCGAAATCATGTCCAATCTGTTTTCCAAAGATTTATCAGAAGACGACATAAAAACCTTAAGTATAGAAAAAGAGGATATTTACCAGTCGCTCTGTTTAAAAGAAAAGATGGAGCTGGCTCCCGGAGTTTTGGATCTTTTGGAATTTCTGGACAAAAACAAAATCGCATTTACCATTGCAACGGCTTCCGACCTATACAATCTACAGTTCTATTTTGAACACTTGGAACTAAAAAAATATTTTGACTTGGACCAAATCGTTTATAGCAATGGGAAGATAAAAAGTAAACCCCACCCTGAAATTTTTTTAAAAGCTATGGATGTTTTAAAAATCGATGCCAATGAAACATTGATTTTTGAAGATTCGACCTCAGGAATATTGGCTGCTGAAAATTCCAGGGCTAAAAAAATTATTATCGTGGACTCGGCCAAAAATGACTACAGCAAATGGAATTACGAAGTCATTACGTCTTTTAATGAAATCGACACCTCTATTTTTAAAAAATAGCCGCTCCTTCTAACAAATAAAAAAGGAAAAACCACCATCAGCTTAGGGGACTTGATGGCGGCTTGACAATGATTTACACTTCCAATACCGCATTTTCTGCACCGGCATAATCGTTCCACTGGAAACGATCTGCCTCAGCATCGTTGGTATAGTTGCCATCGATCAAATATCTAAACTCGTAGCTATTTTCTACAGGTAGGTCAAACGTTCCTTTAAAGGTTCCGTTCTTCAATTTCTTCAAGCTGCTTTTCTTGGGGTTCCATTTGTTAAAATCCCCTACTACTGCAACAGTCTTAGCCTCTTCTGCAGGAACTGAAAAAGTTACTTTGCAAACAGGCTTGCTCTTTAAGTATTGTTTCTTGATTGCCATGGTACTACAATTTTAATTTCAGCACAAAACAATACATAAAACTGTTTATTTACAATACGTTAGAATCGATTTATCAATTTGATAAAATCCACCTAACCAGAGGATCACTTTTAGCAAATAAAATTGCTATTTATTGTCATTTATCACTTTGACGACCAATGCTTAAGAAGTGTCGCCACAACATCTATCTCTTCTTCGGTGTTATAAAAGTGAAAACTCAACCGAACACCTCCTCCCCTTGGGGATGCCACTATATTTTCTTTCGTTAATTTATGGAAGAGCTTCTCATCTCCTTTTAAATTAAAAATGGTACTATGCTGTTTTCTCTTTGTAATGGCCGGCTCCAAAAGATCCATTTCCGAAAAAGCCGTCAACGCCCTTTTTGATAGTTTTTCCAATTGGGCCTGCACATTTTCCATCCCTATTTCATCCAAAAAATTGATTGCAAATTCCAAGCTTCCAAAATTTAAGGAATCCAGATGACCAGGCTCCAAAAATTTACAGAAGGTTATGCTGTTCCGTTTGGTAGCGTCGTTATTTACAGAGCCGTTCCCAATGCCCTTCAAATCAAATTGATCCTTCACCCCTTCCTTTACAAGGTAAAATCCATTGCCGTAACCGGCCAACAGCCATTTATAAGCACTGGCTCCCAAAATATCGATACCAGATTCTTCAAAATCGAAGGCCTGGGTCCCCAAAAATTGGGTTCCATCGGCCATAATAATCAAATTGGGGAATTCCTTTTTCAACTCCTTTAAAAATTCAAAATCAATGCGGACACCGTTCACCCATTGCACCAAACTGAGGGCAAGGATATCAACATCACCTTTCTTTACTTTGGCATGTATGTTTTCTTCCATGTGTTCATCTGCATCCACATAATCCCGCTTAAAATTTCGGGTTTCGAAGGGCCAGTTGACACTTGGGTAATCTTTATTGACCAACAACACTTTTTTATCCTTGTGCAAACCTTCCAACAACAAATTGAATCCCAAACTAAAATTCGGTACCAAAGCCACATTCTCAGGCTTACAATTAAAAAATTTGCCGACTGTTTTCTTGATCTCGGGCATATGTGCAAAGCCCCTATTTTTCATTTCGCTGCCTCCAATAAGGTAATCTAGATCGTGTCCTTGGCGCCATTCCATCAAATCTTCGCTCAACAGACCTGCAGAAGCGGTATTGGCATAAATACATTGGTTAAGAACAGGGAATTTTTTTCTTAGGTTTTGCATGTCGCGATTTTTGGATACAATTCAGTTATCTTTGTTGATAAAGATAGCCATTCCATGTTGTCATTTGGTAAAAAGAAGAAGCCCGAAATAGATTTGGAGCAGCACGAACTTTTGGAAAATGCCCACAAACGCATCAAACAAAAGAAGAGGCTGTTCACCCACCTTGTGATTTTTTTGATCGGAAGTATCTTTTTGATTCTTGCCAATAAAGTTCTAAAGTACGGAGAAGCTTATGATTGGTCCATCTGGACTGTATCCGTTTGGACTTTTTTACTTGCCATGCACACCTTTAATGTATTTGTGACCCACAAATTCATGGGACAAAATTGGGAACGCCAGCAACGTGAGCGATTGGTCGATCTTCAAAAAAAACGTATCGGCGAAATACAGAAAGAAATAGAGACCGACTTTCCTCTTTCTAAAATCAATAAAAAAAAAGATCAGTGAAAAAATTGATCATTATTGCGGCAGCCGCAGAAAACAATGCCTTGGGCAAGGATAACGACCTAGTTTGGCATTTACCTGATGATTTTAAGCGTTTTAAAAAGCTAACCTCAGGCCACAAGATCATAATGGGCAGAAAGACCTTGGAAAGTTTCCCAAAACCTTTACCCAATAGGACTCATATTGCCATTACCCGAGATGAGGGTTATACGCCCAAGTTTCCCTGTACTGTGGTGCACTCCATTGGCGAGGCCATCGGTTTGGTGGAAGATAACGAAACAGCCTTTATTATTGGTGGCGGCAAAATTTATAAACAATCCATGTCCATCGCCACGGATATTGAACTCACAAGGGTTCACGGTAATTTTGAGGCCGATGCCTTTTTTCCGGAGATCAATGAAGAGCAATGGGAGTTGGTTAACAAGGAATACCATCCTAAGGATGATGGGCATAAATACGATTTTACGTACTTGACCTACCGAAGAAAGTAACACCTAAAAATCCAAATGGGACACTTGGGCGGTAGGCCTATCAATCAAACCTTTTAAAACTTTTACATCGGTATTGGTATGGAAGATATGTTCTGGTTCTCCTTCAACATGGGAAAGCAGATTATTTTTCTCCAAAACAGCTTTGGTTTGGCGAGCCACGGCTTCACCTGAATCTATTATATTGATATGCTCAGGCAACATATCCTTTAGCACGGGAATCAGATAAGGGTAATGGGTACACCCAAGTACCAAACAGTCTATATTTTGATTGAGCATCGGCTGCAGGAAGCCATGCAACAGTTTCTTCATCTCCTGGGATTCGATTTTACCTGCCTCGATGAGCTCCACCAATCCCTTGCCCTCTTGCTCCAGTACCGTAATTCCTTCGGCGAAGAGTTTGGAGGTATTATGGAACAAACTACTGGATAGGGTTCCCTTAGTAGCCAAGACCCCTACCTTTTTTGTTTTGGTATGCAGCGCGGCGGGCTTAATCGCAGGCTCAATCCCAATAAAGGGAACGGGGTAATTGGAGCGAAGGTAATCTATGGCATTTGTTGTGGCCGTATTGCAGGCCACTATGATCATCTTACATGCTTGATCAAGGAGCAGCTCCGTATTTTTGATACTGAGTTTAAGTATTTCTTCTTTCGCTTTTTCTCCATAAGGCGCGTTTGCGCTATCGGCCAAGTAAATAGTGTTTTCTTTGGGAAGCATTTTCACCACTTCTTTCCAAATCGAGGTGCCCCCTACTCCTGAGTCAAAAATTCCTATCGGTTTTGCCATACCTAAAAATAGTCCCTTAAATTGTTATGGCATAAAAAAACCGCTTTTTAATAAAAGCGGTTTTTTAAATATTGTAATAAGCTTTTTTAGAAGCCCAATTCTTGCTTTACTTCTGGCAAAAGGTCTTTCCCTTTGGAAACGATCAAGCTTAATCCTGGGCTCGCATCGATTACATAGTCAAAGCCTTGTGCTGCAGCTACTTTTTCAATGGCTGCTTTTGCTTTTTCAGAAATAGGTGCAAACAACTCTTGTTGCTTTTGTTGCATTTGTTGCATGGCAGCTTGTTCAGCTTCCTGGATGTTTTTTTCGAAACCTTGAAGCTCCACTGCTCTTTGCTCGTTCTCTTCCCTTGTTTTGGAAGTAGCTTCATTTTGGTATTGTGTATACTTGTTTTGAAGCTCTGTCATGGAGCTTTGGATATCCGCTCTATATGTTTCTTGTAATTTCTTCAATTCAGCCTGGGCGGCCTTCATCTCAGGCATTTCAGACAATAGTTGCTGTACATTAATATGTGCAACCTTGCTCTGTGCATTTACAAAACCCGTAGCCGCAACAAACAATAATAGGGCTACAGCAATTCTTTTTACATTTTTCATGATTCTCAACGTTACTTTTTTACTTTAAATTTAGTGTTTCAATATATGATTATCCTATTGAATCCTTTTGTTGTTCTTGCGCTTTTTTTCGTTCTTCCAATTTGGCTTTTCTCTTGGCCTCGCGCTCTTCCAATAATTTTTTTCTTCGTTCTTCGTACGCTTTCTTTCGTTCTTCGCGTTCCTTTAACTTATCGGCTCTTCTGTCCTCTGCAATCTTCTCTCTTTCTTCCAGAGCCTCGGCAGCTTGTTCCTGCCTTTCTTTCAAGGCTTCACTGATTTGGTCTTCCTCCTCCTTAAACTGCTCTAAACGGCTTCGTTCTTCTTGCTTTTTCTTGGAAGCACTCACCTTTCTGGTCCGTGATATCTCCCTCAAGACCAAGTCACTGATATCGTGCCGTTTTTCGGAGTACAACATTACAACATCTGCGGATTTATCAAAAATAAAATCGTATCTTTTATTGGCTCCGATTTTTTGTACCTCATTGAAAACCTGGTCCTGTATCGGCTGTATCAACAATTGTTTTTGCAATACCAAATCGCCCCGCGGTCCAAAACGATCTTGTTGGTAGTCCAACATTTCTTTTTCAAGAATCTGGATTTCCTCTTCTCGTTCCAAAATAAGCTCGTCGGTCAAAAGTACTTTTTCCGCCATTAAATCTGTTTTCATCTGATCAACGACACTTTGCTTTAGCTCGATTTCTTGTTTCCATTTTTGAGCCTTGGCATTTAATTGATCAGTGGCGTCCCTGTACTCCTCAACATTTTCGAGAATGTACTCCATATCCACATACCCTATTCGCACTCCTCTTTGGGAAAACCCATAGAGGGACGACAATAAAACGACTAATGATAAAAGAACTTTGGTATTCATCTTTGATTCCGCATTTTACATAGAAAATATCGTGCCAAAATTACTAATTTATTTAAAATGAATTGTTTACAAATCAGCAACACACGGTTTTTTCATAAATTAAAACTGCTGCCCGATGATGAAGTGCGTTTGCCAGCCACTTGGTCCGACAGATCCTGGACGGGCATCGGTATCGAAGCCATAACCAAAATCAATCCCCAAAAGTCCGAATGCCGGCATAAATATACGTAGCCCCACTCCGGCAGATCTTTTTAATTCAAACGGATTATAGTTATTAAAATTGTTGAAGGCATTACCTGCTTCCAAAAATGACAGTGCGTAAATGGAAGCTGATGGCTTTAAAGTAAGTGGATAACGCAGCTCTAATGAGAACTTATTGTAAATGGTACCCCCGTCTTGTTCCAAGTTACCAGTAATGGCATTGGTTATATATGGGGTAAGGGATTGGTTTTCGTAGCCACGTAACTGTACTACATCCCTGCCATCCAAGGTAAAGTTTCCAAGACCGTCCCCTCCTACATAAAAACGTTCAAAGGGCACATCGCCAATATCGTGGTTGTAGGCCCCCAAAAATCCAAATTCCGCATTGGTTCTCAGTACAAGTTTATCGACAATCCTAGTGTACCAATCTCCCTTGAACTTAATTTTGTAGTATTCCAATAATTTAAATCGTTCCTCTTCCAATCTTTCCAAGTCCCTGCTCAGTTGATTAAACTCGAATTCCTCCTCAGATGTTTGGGGATCGCCGATTTCCACAAGTCTTCGGGTGGTATCATCAATATCCAGCCTTAACTGTTTGTAATCTTTACCGCTGAAAAGACTATATGGAGGGGTAAACTTTGCGGTCAACTCAAAATTGGAACCTGACATTGGAAATATCCTACTTGGTCCCTGTGAACTTCTTGAAATACCGAATGTATAGCTCAATGAATTGGAATTACCGTTACCAAAATTGAAAAGCCCACTGTTATAATCATTAAAATCGTACAACTGGTAGCTTAAGGAGTGGGATATCGTAAAGAAATCGTCCGGCCACTGTACCCGTTTGGCCAAACCAGCTGAAACTCCCGTAATGGCAAAGCCCCTGGATTTATCCACGTCCAATCTACCATCTTGATCGTAGCCTGTTGCAAATTGTTGCGTTCTGGACAGGGACAGATTAAACCTAACAGGTTTTTTACCTCCCAACCATGGTTCTGAAAAATTTAAGCTATATACTCGGAAAGTCCTACTTGCCTGCAAACGCAGTGCAAAAGTTTGACCATCCCCCATAGGAACCGGTTGGTAGGCTTCTTTATTGAAAATATTTTTAAGGGAGAAGTTGCTAAAGGAAAGTCCCAACGTACCTATGAAACCTCCTCCACCAAAACCACCTTGTAGCTCAATTTGGCTGGAACCTGATTCCACAAGACTATAGTTAATATCGACAGTACCCGCATTCGGGTCTGGATTTTGAATATCCGGCACTATTTGCTCTGCATCAAAAAATCCAAGTTGCCCCAATTCCCTAATTGTCCTTACAATATTGGATTTGCTATATTTTTGGCCGGGTCTTGTTCGCAATTCCCTAAAAATCACATGATCATTGGTCTTATCGTTGCCCGAAACAGTAATGTGATCTAAAAAGGTCTCTTTACCTTCAATAATCCGTATTTCAAAATCGATGGTATCATTTACAGCGGAAACCTCCACAGGGTTGATACTGGAAAACAAATAACCATTGTTTTGATATAGATTGGTTAAATCCTCAGCATCGGGATCCGAATCATCTGCTATGCGTTCCTTTAACAAAACTCCATTATAGGTGTCTCCTTTTTTGATTCCGAGATACTGGCTCAAAAACCTATCACCATAAACGGAATTCCCAACAAAGTTGATATCCCCAAAATAGTACCTATCGCCTTCTTCGACCTTAATGATCAATTCAATGTTTTTTTCATCCAGCTTTACAAAGCTATCCGAAAGTACCCTGGCATCCCTATAACCCCTTTCGGCATAAGTGTCCACCAAATTTGAAAGATCTTCTTCAAAGTCAGCTTCTATGTATTTGGACTTTTTCCAAAAACGATAAAACTTTTTCTTTTTAGTATTTTTAAGAGATTTCTTGAGTCTTTTATTAGAAAGTTTTTCGTTTCCGACAAAGTTGATATCCTTTATTTTGACCTTATCGCCTTTGTTTACATTAATGACCATGTTCTGAACATTGGCACCTGTAGTATCGGCTGATATGGCTATGCTTACCTTGGCATTGAGGAAACCTTGTTTTTTATACTTGTTCTGAAGATAATTTTTGGTGTTGGCAATCAAACTTTCCGTAATCTTTTTGCCCTTTTTAAGGTCGGTATCGTCGATGATATCCTCTACCTTTCGTTTTTTAACCCCGTAGACGGTAACATTATTTAAGGTAGGGCGTTCCGTAATATTGAGCTCCAAAAATATTTTATCGTCCTCGATTTTAGTGTAATACATTTCTACATTACTGAACAAATCAAGGTTCCACAATTTTTTGATGACCGCACTTATTTCATCGCCTGGGACCCTAATAGGCTGACCTACGCGCAAACCTGTATAACTCTTTACAGTCTGCTCGTTATAGCTTTGTAGTCCTGTTACAGTTAATCCTCCCAGCGTATATTGCTTACCCTCCTCAAAAGAGGTTTCCTGGGCAATTCCCTGGACTGAAAATAATAGTAAGGGGATAATAAGGGCTGAAAGTATGGAGTTTGTGATACCCTTAGTTAAGTTGTTCGCTCGTTTTTCCAAATCGTCGTTCTCTATTTTGGTAACTTAATATGGCCTCTACCAAATGGTTTTCTCTAAAGTCGGGCCAAAATACATCAATAAAATATAATTCGGCGTATGCTATCTGCCAAAGTAAAAAATTACTTATCCTACATTCACCGCTAGTGCGGATAAGTAAGTCTACATCAGGCAAAAAGTGCGCGTAAAGATGTGTATTTATAACTGTTTCATCAATATTTTCGGGGGAAATTATGTTATTTTTAACTTTGGCAGCTATCTCTTGAACCGCTGTTTTTATCTCTTCTCGGGAGCCATAGCTCAATGCTAGTGTAAGGGTCATACCCGAATTGGTGGCCGTTTTGGACATCACTTCCATAAGTTCTTTATGGACTTTTTTGGGCAATGTATCTATTTTTCCAATGGCCCTTAGCCGAATATCATGCTTGTTCAGGGTCTTCAATTCCTTTTTTAAAACATTCACCAATAATCTCATTAAGGTATCCACCTCGGTTTTCGGGCGTTTCCAATTTTCTGTGGAAAAAGCATAAAGCGTTAAAAAAGGAATCTGGAGTTTCGCACAACTCTCCACTGTTTGGTTTACAGCGTCCACCCCATTTTCATGACCAAACATACGAAGCTTGCCACGTTGCTTTGCCCATCTGCCATTACCATCCATAATAATGGCCACATGTTGCGGCAGTTTATCTTTGTCTACGTCCTCTAGTGTGTGCATTTTATTGAAAACAATCCTGGCAAGGTTTACGTCCAAAGGTATAGGTCAATGTTATACCTGAAAAAACGTACCAGTCATCGCTCAATATATTCCCGAATCGGAATTCTTCAAAATTGGAACCTTCTGGGTTACTCGCGTCCAAATTGTCCGTAAAAGTATATCTGGCCCCAATTTCGGCCCCAAGAATCAGGAATTGATTTAAGCGATACTTAGCCCCAACCGTCATTGGAATTGCAAAACTACCGTCTTTTTGGTTAATATCCTGCATTTGAAGGGCATCAATATAATTAAAATCGTACCTAAAGTAGGTAAACCCAGTGTAAAGGTAAGGTGTGAAGGCGGGTCCGAGCTTATGTAGATTGTACTCTACAAAGTTAATTTCCAGTCCTGCGGAAAACTCCAAAACAGAATTATCCACTACATAGCCCCTTTGTTGTCGGGATTCCATGCTGGATTTAGTGTCATCAGCGGTAATTTCACCATAAAGCACACTGGCTCGCCAAGCATAGCGTTTTCCCGCGTTCCACTTAAAGATTCCTCCAAAAGCGGGTCCTGAAGGCAAAATGTAATTGGTCCTTCCCACATCACCTATCATGTTGGCGCCTCCGGCAAATACACCTATCTCATAGGTCTGTGCACTTACCTTGATCACACAGCATAGAAAAACAGCCAAAACTATCCGCATACTATCCAAAAAGTTTGAAGAATTAAGAGTAAAGGAAGGTCTATAGATTTATATTTAGAATTGTTCTCCTTTGTTAAACAGTTTTTCGCTCCTTTTATTGTTTTTGATTGTATCAATTGCGTCGATCCTCCCCCCAAAGTAATTTATTACGCAATGTTTTTAAAAAGCTTTCGGATTTGTACTCAATCATTTTGATGGTAAAGTCCGCTTTTTTGATTCGAATTTCCTTATCATTCGGGATATCGGCGATACGTGAATCCAAAGAAACCAAATGTGTTTGTTCCCTACCGGAAACCTTTAACCTGATTTGGGTACCATCGGAAATAACCAATGGTCGGGCATTCAGGTTGTGCGGTGCAATGGGGGTCAGAACCAAGGATTTTGCCGATGGAGCTATTACAGGTCCTCCACAGCTCAACGAATACCCCGTTGAACCGGTCGGGGTTGAAACAATAAGTCCATCGGACCAGTATGCGGTCAGATATTCATCGTCCAACCAAGTCTCTACCGTGATCATGGATGTCGTGTCCTTGCGGCTTACGGTTATCTCGTTCAGGGCAAAATTTAACCCATTGAATTCGTCCAGTTCGGAATTTAGTTCCACTTCCACCAAGGTACGCTCCTCTATGGTATAGTGGCCAGCTTCAAATTCGGTGACGAGCTTCCGAACATTTTCTTTTTTAAAGGTGGACAAGAATCCTAAGCGACCGGTATTTACCCCGACAATGGGAATTCCGTAGTCCTTTATATACGTAACGGCGCGCAACATAGTGCCATCTCCACCAAAACTAACGAACATATCAAAAGAGGGATCCAATCCTTTGGATTGGGTAAACGTTCCCTTTACCTGTTCTTTGGTAATTTTGGCCACGAGCTTATTGAAGTTCTCCTCTACATACACAGATGCGTCCAACTTTTTCAACTCATCCAAAAGCTCCTCTACACAAAGCTGGTCCTCTTCTTGAAAAGACTGACCGTATATGGCTACCTTCATACTAAACGTTAAGATATTTTTCCAGATAGTCGGAACGTTGCTTCAGATCTTCCAAGAACTGATCATCGCTATTTCCGAATACAATGGTGTAGTTATACCTTCTAAAAGTCTGGGCCACTTCGTTTAAACTTTGGGTACCCACCTTTAGGGTAATCTCGACAATATCATTTTCGGACTCTGTGATAAAAGCCCCCAACAAACGGGCGTTGTTTCCTTCGACAATTTGGGCAATCTCACTAAAAGAATAGTCTTTAATACCTATGGAAACCACCAAAATAGCTCCCGGCTCCCTAAAGAAAGGAGTGTCGATGAACAGATCTACCACATCTTCAAGGTCATAATAACCTATAATCAAACGGTCCTCATCCAAAACAGGCAATAAATTGGCTTCGTTCCTAGAAAACATTTCCAACACATCCAACCAAGCCGTTTCTTTGGTCACAAAAAAGCTCTCCATTTCAAACCTAAAATCATCAATCTTCTTTTTGGGCTCAAAACATGCAAGGTCATTTTCAGAAAGCAATCCCAAATATGTGCCGTTCTCGGTCACCCCAACATGGGAAAATGTAGTCTCCTCGAAAAACGCAATCACATCTTTCAAAGTTTCCGAAACTTCAAAAACGGGTATTGTATTGATTATTCTATCTTGAATCTGCATAACAATTCTATTAGGTGCAAAATACTAATTTAAAATGGCAAAAGGCATGCCGAATTCTTATTTTTGACAATCTAAAAAGAACTACATGACAAAGTTGAGTGTCAACATAAATAAACTGGCCACATTACGAAATTCCAGGGGAGGCCATGTGCCCAACCTAATAACTTCGACCAAGGATATTGAATCTTTTGGCGCACAGGGCATCACAATACACCCAAGACCAGACGAACGCCACATTCGTTACCAAGATGCTCGAGACCTAAAAAAAGTGGTGACTACAGAATTTAATATTGAAGGAAATCCCATTCCAAAATTTATTGATTTAGTGCTGGAGGTCAGGCCTACCCAGGTCACCTTGGTACCCGATGCCGAAGATGCCATTACCTCCAATGCCGGCTGGGACACTATTAAACACAAAGATTTTTTGGTGGACGTTATTAAAACCTTCAAAGAAAATGGCATCCGTACCTCCATATTTGTAGATCCAGATGTAGAAATGGTAAAGGGGGCAGCGGAAACAGGCACGGACCGGGTGGAGCTTTACACCGAAAGCTTTGCCGAGGAATTTGCCAAGGGCAATAAAGAAAAGGGAGTAGCTCCGTTTATAGAGGCGGCCAAAATGGCACACCATGTTGGCCTTGGACTTAATGCTGGGCATGACCTTAGTCTGGACAACATCAAATTCTTTAAAGAACACATCCCACATCTTCTGGAAGTCTCCATCGGACACGCATTGATTTGCGAATCTCTTTACCTAGGCTTGGAAAATGTGGTGAACATGTATTTACACCGATTAAAATAATGGAGATATTACATTCAAAAATATTGGGCGAAGGCAAACCTTTTATTATTCTGCATGGTTTTTTGGGTATGTCCGATAATTGGAAAACCCTTGGTTCAAAATATGCTGAAAACGGATTTGAAGTCCATTTGATAGACCAGCGGAACCATGGAAAAAGTTTTCATTCCGACGAGTTCAATTATGATATATTAAGTGATGATGTGATCAATTATATGAATCATCACAACATAGATTCCGCCATAGTCTTAGGTCATTCCATGGGGGGGAAAACGGCCATGCAACTGGCCACTTCGTACCCAAAGAAAGTAAAAAAACTGATTGTTGCGGACATCGCGCCCAAGTTTTATCCACCGCATCACGATTTTATATTCAATGGCCTTTCCCATTTGGATTTCGATATAATATCCGATCGAAGAGAAGCGGATGAGGAACTTGCCAAATACATAAAGGACAAAGGAATTCGGCAGTTTTTGCTCAAAAACCTGTATTGGGCTGAAAAAGAAAAACTAGGATTCCGTTTTAATTTTGACGTGCTCAAGGACCGAATGGAGGAGATCGGTGAAAATATATTTCCCAACGCAATTTATAACGGACCTACCCTATTTTTGCGAGGAGATCGCTCCGAATACATACAACCCAACGACTCTTCCGAAATCAAAAGACACTTTCCCTACGCAGAAATCGAAACCATCGACAAAGCAGGGCATTGGCTACATGCAGAAAATCCGAAACAGTTTTTCAAAAAGAGCTTTAAGTTTCTGAATTCTTAAAATCCACCCCTTTTTATTATGCATGCATAATTTTTTTACCCATTTAATTGTCTGTATGACAAATTTGATATAGATTTGGTTAATTCTGGTTTTACCATAACGATTAACAAAAACTAACTGATACAGATTATTTGATATGAAAAAGTTTTATGCCCTACTCCCATTTCTAGGCTTATTCTTGATTGCATGTGAAGATGATACCCCGATCGACACACCAGACCCAACTCCCGTAGAATACACTTCAGGAACCGCAGATTTTTCCAACTACGTGGCCATTGGCAACTCGTTAACTGCAGGTTTCTCGGATAACGCTTTATTTATTGATGGACAAACTGCATCCTTCCCAAATATGTTGGCGACAAATTTCGCTTTAGCCGGAGGAGGAAGTTTTGAAATTCCTTTTATGGCAGACAACCTAGGGGGTATGACCCTTCAAGGAAACCCCGTAGCTGGGAATAGATTGATTTTATCCTTTTTGGGTGCAAGCCCAAGCCCTGTTCCCGTTGAAGGGCAAGGCTCCACAGAAGTTTCAAGTAAACTCTCAGGGCCTTACAACAACATGGGTGTACCCGGAGCCAAAAGCTACGAATTATTGGCTCCCGGATACGGCAGTGTAACAGGCGTGGCCATGGGAACCGCCAATCCCTATTTTGCAAGATTTTCATCTTCCGAAACTGCAACGGTAATCGGAGATGCTGCAGCCCAAGGCGCCACTTTTTTCACGCTGTGGGCCGGTGCCAACGACATCCTGCTCTATGCCACTGGCGGCGGCACAGGAGTTGACCAAGCAGGAAATTTGGACCCAAGCACCTATTCCAGAAATGACATTACCGACCCCAACGTTTTTGCAGGCTCTTTGGACGCCATGCTTCAAGCTATGACGGCAAACGGGGCTGAAGGTGCTATCGCCAATTTGCCAAACGTTACGGATATACCTTATTTTACGACAGTACCTCACAACCCAATTCCTTTGGATGAAGCCACAGCGGCATTTTTGAATAGCGCCGATGCTTATGGCGCCTATAATGCCGGCTTAGCTCAGTTGCAACAATTAAACCTGATTACCGAAGAAGAATTGGCGAAGCGTACCATATCTTTCTCCCCAGGTGAAGGAAATGCAGTGGTAATCATAGATGAAGATTTAACGGACTTAACAGGTTTCAACCCTGCTCTGACCAATATGAGACAGGCCACTGAAGAAGATCTCATGGTTCTTACCTCAAGAAGTTTTATCGGTACCCTTGCCGACCCGAACAACCCAACGTCCATAAATGGAGTTGCCGTTCCTTTGGCGGACCAATGGGTATTGACTCCAGAAGAGCAGGCAATTGTAGAAACCGCTCTAACAGCATATAACCAAACCATTTCTGGTTTGGCAACGGCATACGACCTTGCTTTTGTTGATGCAAACTCCCTTTTGAACGAACTAAATACAAACGGGTTTCAACAGGCCGATGGCAGCATTGTGGATGCAACCTTTGCCACAGGTGGAGGATTCTCCCTTGATGGAGTGCACCCGGCACCAAGAGGATACGCTATAGTTGCCAATGCATTTATAGCCGCAATAAACTCAAAGTATGGTTCAAATCTACCGAATGTCAATCCATTGGATTATACTGGACTATATATCAACTAGACAAACATTATTTTCTTTATCTTAAAGGCACCGAAATTCGGTGCCTTTTTTTATTTACAGAAACTTTAATTAAATCTATGAAACTTATTATAAGACTTTTGTTAAACGCCCTGGCAGTGGTAATACTTTCCTACGTATTGCCAGGTGTAGGAGTTGATTCAATGCTAACAGCAATAATTGTGGCCATTGTCCTAAGTGTTCTCAACTTTCTGGTAAAACCCATATTGGTCATTCTCACCCTGCCGATTACCGTACTCACCTTGGGCCTTTTTCTTTTGGTCATCAACGCGATCATAATACTGCTAGCAGCCAATCTAATAGATGGGTTTTATGTAAGCGGTTTTTGGTGGGCCATAATTTTCAGTCTTCTATTGGCATTTTTACAGGCCATTTTGCACTCTATTTTAAAAGAAGACCAATAGAAATCATTTTGTTTGAAAGCCAACGGTTTAAAAACTTGGCAGCAACACAAAAAAGAGTTACTTTTGCATCCCATTTTTAGAAAGCAAATTAGGTAGGAAATGAATATAACCAAAGAGCAGATTGACGATCTTAATGCAGTTGTAAAGGTTGCCATAAGCAAAGAAGACTATCAAGACAAAGTAGAGAAAATCCTCAAGGATTACAGAAAGCAGGCCAACATTCCTGGCTTTAGGAAAGGACAGGTTCCTATGGGACTTATCAAAAAACAGTACGGGAAAGCTGTTTTGGTGGATGAAGTAAACAAATTGCTACAAGACAATCTGAACAAATACCTTACAGAAGAAAAATTGGATGTTTTGGGAAATCCACTTCCAAAACAACAAGACGATTTTGATTGGGAAAAGGACAATCTCGATTTTGAATTTGAATTGGGATTGGCACCAAGCTTCGACGTGAGCTTAAAGACCAAAAAAGCGGTGACCCAATATAAAATTGTTGCCGACAAAAAAATGATCGAAGATCAAGTGGAGCGTATTCAAAAGCAATACGGGAAACTGATTTCCAAGACCGAAGTGGGCAAAAAGGATGAAGTAACCGGTTTCTTTGCCAACGAAGAAGAGGAGATCGACCACAAGACCACCATCGAAATGGATAAAATCAAAAGCAAAAAAGCTGTTGATGCGCTTGTTGGTAAAAAAGTAGGTGACACCGTTACCATTTCTACAAAAGGACTTTTTAAAGAAGATTACCTCCTACCTGCCGCTTTAGGTATTGAAAAAGAGAAAGCAGACGGTCTTAAAATCGATGTTACTTTCACTATCGAAGAAATCAACGAGAGAGAGCCCGCCGCCTTGGACCAAGAGCTTTTTGACAAATTGTTCGGAGAAGGTAAGGTAACTTCTGAAAAAGAATTGAAAGACAAAATTAAAGAGGATTCGGAAAAACAGTTCGAACAACAATCCGACCAAAAATTGTTGAACGATATCACCGAAAAATTGATTGACGACACCAAGTTCGAGCTTCCTTCAGAGTTCTTGAAAAAATGGATTCAGATCAGTGGAGAAAATCCACTTACCGAAGACGAAGCCAAAGAAGAGTTTGAAAAATCCGAAAAAGGACTTCGCTATCAATTGATAGAAGGTAAAATCATTCAAGAAAATGAACTTCAAGTGCAGTTTGATGAACTGAAGGATTTCGCTAAGGGATTCATCAAATCACAAATGGCACAATATGGCCACATGGACCCAAAAGAAGAAGAATTGGAAAGCGTTGCCGCAAGGGTGATGAGCAATCAAGACGAGGTTAAAAGGCTATCCGAACAACTGATGAGCCAAAAACTTTTGGACCTTTATAAAGAAAAGGCCAACCTTAAGGTGAAGGAAGTCTCCTATGACGACTTCATCAAGGAAGCATACAGCTAAGGCTTCGCTAAAAGAAAATTAAGTATCTTTACGGTGCCGGAAAGCCAATTTTTCGGCACCATTTTTTTTAAGATAAATCGAGTCAAATCCTATGGATTACGGAAAAGAATTTAAAAAATACGCTACCCAACATCACGGTATAAATAGCATGCACTATGATAATATCATGAGTACCATGTACCCGATGAACATGACCCCGAACATTATCGAAGAAAGGCAATTGAACGCAGTTGCCATGGATGTTTTCTCCAGATTGATGATGGACAGGATTATTTTTATGGGAACCGGAATCAATGATCAAGTGGCCAACATTGTCCAGGCACAATTACTTTTTTTGGAAAGTGCCGATGCCTCCAAAGACATTCAAATATACATCAACTCCCCAGGTGGAAGCGTGTATGCCGGATTGGGCATTTATGATACCATGCAATTCATTAAGCCAGATGTAGCGACCATTTGCACAGGGATTGCCGCATCCATGGCGGCCGTGCTGCTTTGTGCCGGTCACGAAGGTAAACGCAGTGGATTGCCCCATTCAAGGGTAATGATCCACCAACCGCTCTCCGGAGCACAGGGTCAGGCCAGCGATATCGAAATTGCTGCCCAAGAAGTACTCAAAATCAAAGATGAGCTTTACGAAATCATTTCCAAGCATTCGGGCCAAACTTTCGATAAAGTCTATGAAGACAGTGATCGTGATTTTTGGATGAGGGCACCAGAGGCCAAAGAATACGGAATGATTGATGAAATATTAGTTAGAGAAAAATAAAAACCTCTACAAAAGGTTAAAAAACAACCAGTTAACACAGAACAAATCGTATTTTTTTGCGTTATTAATGGTTGAAGATTAAAACAATATGGCAAAGGAAAATTTGGAATGTTCTTTTTGTGGCAGAAAAAAGCCGGAAACCAATTTATTGATAGCCGGTCTTGATGCGCATATTTGCGATAGATGCATAGAACAGGCCCATAGCATTGTAGCCGAAGAGTCCAAACAGACCAAAAATCAAGATTTATCCTCTGAATTGGTCCTAAAGAAACCAATGGAGATCCACGACTTCTTGGACACTTATGTTATTGGACAAGAGAGAACCAAAAAGGTGATGTCCGTAGCGGTATACAACCATTACAAAAGATTGTTACAGCCCAAGGGCAAGGATGAGGATATCGAAATCCAAAAGAGTAACATCGTTATGGTAGGGCAAACCGGTACAGGTAAAACCCTTATCGCCAAGACCATTGCCAAAATGCTGAACGTACCCCTTGCCATTGTTGATGCAACCGTATTAACAGAAGCTGGTTACGTAGGTGAAGATGTGGAAAGTATTTTGACCCGTTTGTTGCAAGCCGCAGACTACAACTTGGAAAAAGCAGAACGCGGTATTGTTTTTATTGATGAGATTGATAAAATCGCCAGAAAAAGTGATAACCCATCCATTACCCGAGATGTTTCAGGAGAAGGTGTTCAGCAAGGCCTTTTAAAACTTTTGGAAGGTACAACAGTTAATGTTCCACCTAAAGGTGGCCGTAAACATCCTGACCAAAAATTCATCGAGGTAAATACTGAGAATATTCTTTTTGTGGCCGGTGGTGCTTTTGATGGCATTGAACGTATCATCACCAAACGTTTGAACATGCAAGCCGTGGGCTATAGTGCCTCTAAAGCGGAAGAAAATCTGGATCAAGAAAATATCCTTCAGTATATCATTCCAAAAGATTTAAAGGATTTTGGGCTTATCCCTGAAATTATAGGAAGACTTCCAGTACTTACCCACATGAATCCTTTGGATGCCAAAACGCTTCGTGCCATTTTAACCGAACCCAAGAATGCCATCATAAAACAGTACGAAAAACTGTTTGCCATGGACGACATAGAATTCTCTATTACCGATCAGGCATTGGAATACATTGTGGAAAAAGCAGTGGAATATAAACTTGGCGCAAGAGGTCTTCGTTCTTTGTGCGAAGCAGTTTTCACTGATGCGATGTTCACACTGCCGAGCAGCGATGAAACAGAGTTCAAGGTCACAAAGGGTTATGCTGAGAAAAAACTATCCTACGAAACAGTCAAAAAACTAAAAGCGGTTTCTTAGACTAAGTTTTTGGTGATATTCTCCAACAGTTCCAAACTAACTTCTGAGATAATTTTTTCGTCAGAGTAAAGTGTATGTCCAAAATTGGGAACAATCGTAAGATTAGCTCCAACACTTTTGGCCCACTTTAAACTTGGTTTGGATTTATCGCACTCACCATAAATTAATCTTATATCCGCATTAGGTGCTTGTTCTTCCGACTCAATGCCCAAAGCAGAGATCGCGGTAATGGTTTTAGCCGGCAAACCCTTTAAGGATGCCTTATAAGCTACCGTTGCACCTGTACCAAATGCCAAATAATGTGCTTGCTGGGTTTCTTTTTTAATCAAGTTGGATACTGCGCTAGCTATCCCTTTTTCATTAAAAGCCTTATCTATATTTTCTTCAGAAAATATGGAAACATCCACATTTCCCAATTGTTGACAATCGTGGAATACGATATCATAATACTGTTGAAGGTACCCAAAATATGAGGCTATCCAAAGTCCTTTTTTAGCTCCCCACTTGTCTGAAATAACTACGAGCTTTTCTGCCATGATTTTTAATGGTTTGGTGTTTAGATGATGTGAGAGGGAAATTTCATCAATAAACGCTGTAAATCCTCTTTTATTTGTTCAAAAGAATGTTTTTACGACGAATGGAACAAATTTACGAAAACGTTTTCGTAAACCTTCTATGAACGTGGATTTTTTGAGATATTCTGTCTTATTGAATATTCATTTGGAGTAATTCCTCGATACAATCCCGTTGATTGGAGAGTCTCGGAATCTTGTGCTGCCCACCCAATTTATTCTGGGATTTAAGCCAATGGTGAAACAAATCCTTTCTAGCAATATGCACTTTTGGCATCCTTAGCGTAATGTTGTTATAGCGTTTGGCTTCATAATCAGAATTCAAAGATTTGAGTGCATTATCCAACATTTCGGTAAAATAGGAAATATCCTCGGGTGGTTTCCTAAACTCAATAATCCATTCATGGGCTCCCTTTTCCTTGCCGGTCATAAAAATAGGAGCGGCGGTATAGTCCATAATCTCCGCATCGGTCTTTTGGCAAACCTGTTTCAAGGCCTCTTCCGCATTTTCAATAATCAACTCTTCACCAAAAACATTGATATGGTGTTTAGTGCGACCTGTTATTTTTATTCGATACGGGTTTTTCGATGTAAATCGAATGGTATCCCCAATTTTATATCGCCATAATCCGGCATTTGTAGTAATGATCATAGCGTAATTGACACCTAACTGCACCTCCCAAAGTGGAATCGCCTGTTCTCCTTCCCCATTGGCATCTATCGGGATAAACTCATAAAAGATACCATAGTCCAACATCAATAAAAGCTCATCGGAATTATTTTGGTCCTGTATACCAAAAAATCCCTCGGATGCATTGTATGTTTCATAATAGTTGAACTTTTTACGGGGCAATAGTTTTTTGTACTGATTTTTATAGGGCGTAAAACTTACCCCTCCATGAAAATAAACCTCCAAGTTTTCCCAAATCTCGAACAGATGGTTCTTTCCAGTTTTCTCCAAAACCTGATTCAATAGCACCAACATCCAGGACGGAACACCGGCTAAACTGGTTACATTCTCCCTAATACTTTCTTCGATAATAGCCTCCAATTTGGATTCCCATTCGGTCATTAAAGAAACCTTATTACTTGGCGTACTGCTATACTCGGCCCAAAGTGGCATATTATCGATCAATATGGCCGAAAGGTCACCAAAAAAAGTCCCATTGTCCTCGTAAAGTTCTTTGCTACCACCCAACCTAAGGCTTTTGCCCGTGAACAATTGGGAGTTCTCATTATTATTAAGGTAAAGACACAGCAAATCCTTGCTGGATTTGTAATGGCAGTCCTCCAAGGCCTCAGTACTCACTGGAATAAACTTGCTCTTCGCATTGGTGGTGCCACTACTTTTTGCAAACCATTTAATGGAAGTGGGCCAGAATAGATTTTGTTCTCCTCGACGAGTGCGTTCAATGAGCGGTGCAACATCCTCGTAGGTTACGATGGGAACCCGGTTTCTAAACTCATCATATTTTGGCAAATCTTGAAAACCGTACTCCTTGCCTATCATAGTGTCTTTGGAAAAGTCAACAAGTTGGCGCAAAACCTCATCCTGCACATCCAAAGGATACTTTAAAAAAAGTTCTATCTGGTGGTAGCGCTTTCTTAATAACCAAGAAGCAATAGAGTTGAATAATGGTATTGGCATTTTAGGTATCTTTAACCAAAGAAAATTAGGTTGGCGTAACTGCTAAAATAGCTTTTCTAACACTCATTTTCAAATAAGATAAACACATTCATTTTAATATGCTATACGAAGGAGTCCTAAGAAAGATGCGAACGGAATTTGGAAGTCCGATTCAATATTTTTTGGTTTTTGAGAACGACTTTATCAACATGAATCAAGTGTTGAACAAGGAACTACGGATGGATTTCATAAAATACCAATGTTTGAACTGTGGAGAAGACAAACCTATTTACCGACAAGGGTTTTGCAAATCCTGCTTTTTTGAAACGCCCCATGCCGGTGATTGGATCATGAAACCTGAACTAAGCACAGCCCATTTGGACAAAGAAGACCGTGACCTTGAGTTTGAAAAAAAGATACAATTGCAGCCACATATCGTATACTTGGCCAACTCCAGTAACATAAAAGTTGGGGTAACCCGTAAAGCCCAAATCCCAACGCGTTGGATAGATCAAGGTGCACATGAAGCAATCGAAATTGTAGAGGTGCCCAACCGCTATTTGGCAGGAATTACCGAAGTAGCACTAAAAGAGTTTGTTAGCGATAAGACCAGCTGGCAAAAAATGCTCAAGAACGATGTTGAAGATGTGGATTTGAAAGAATGGCGCAATAAATTAAAAGCGGACATTCCCGATGAGGCCATGGATTATTTTTTGGATGATGGAGAAGAAACCCATTTAGAATTTCCCGTTTTGCAATACCCGGAAAAGGTAAAAAGTCTCAATCTGGATAAAACCCCTAGTTATAAAGGAGTTTTAAAGGGCATTAAAGGACAGTATCTCATTTTTGAAGACAATACCGTATTCAACATTAGAGGTAGTGAGGGATACGTTGTAGGGATAGAAATAAAATAAAGCCAACTGTGCTTTTTTAAATACCGTAAACCCCATAAGGGTTTTGCCGACCATATACCAAATTGGATGAAAAAATTCCCGAATGCTTTCGTAATACTTCTCGGAGTCATACTTATCGCATGGATATTTACTTATCTGATCCCCCAAGGGTCTTATGAAAGGATACTTGATGAAGAAACCGGTATTGCAAGGGTGGTCAACGATTCTTACCAACAAATAAACGAAAGTAGTCCATCCTTTCTCGACCTTATGGTTTCAATACCCAATGGCATTGCTGGAAGAGCAGAGCTTATTGTACTGATTCTACTAATAGGCGGATGTTTTTATCTAATCGAAAAAACGGACACTTTTAATCAAGGGTTAGTAAAATTGGTTTCTTCCCTAAAGGGAAGGGAAAGTTTGGCGTTAGTAATCGTGGTCGGGATATTCACGGCCGGTGGTGCATCTATCGGACTACAGGAAGAAGTGGTCGCCATGATTCCAATTTTATTGCTGTTCGGCAAAAGTTTGGGGTACAACACCTTCACCATGCTCTTTGCCAGTTATGGCTCCACTGTAGTGGGCAGTTCCTTCAGTCCATCCAATCCATTTGCTGTAATTATCGCCCAAAAAGAGGCGGCCTTACCCTTATTGTCCGGAGGTACTCTTCGGCTGGGGACACTTTTCATCGCCTTTTTATTATGGATGGCCTTTGTACTCTATTATGCCAAACGAAACCGTATTGAAAAAATACAAATGCCGAACCGGCGTAAATCAATGAGCGCCCAAAGCAAAATTATTCTAACCTTACTGGCCTTTACATTTACCGTTGTCATTTATGGAATTATTCAATTTGAATGGGGCTTTATGGAAATGTCAGGATGCTTTTTTGCCCTTGGCATTCTATCTGGGCTTATTGCAAAAATGGGTTGGAACAAAACTGGGGAAACTTATGTTGCAGGCATGAAAGAAATGGTGTTTGCCTGCATCATTATTGGTTTGGCAAACAGCATCTCTATCCTTTTACGCGAAGGTATGATCATGGATACCATTGTGTATGGGCTCTTTGGTCCATTGGAGAATTTTTCACCAGGGGTGTCCGGTGTTCTTATGATGGTCTCACATGTCCTGTTACATTTTCCAGTACCAAGCTATTCGGGACAAGCTGTTTTGACCTTGCCCATATTGGTACCCCTTTCCGATTTAATAGGGTTGTCCAGGCAGGTTTGTGTGTTGGCCTATCAATACGGGGCGGTTATGGCAGATATGATCGTTCCCACCAATGGAGCATTAATGGCTATACTTGCAATTGCAAACGTTCCTTACAACAAATGGTTCAGGTTAGCGATAAAACCAACCTTGCTGATGCTTTTAATCGGGGCAATCACCATTATAATAGCCGTTGCCATAGGTTATAGCTAATACCCGACATTTTTTGTAGATTAGACTACTTTTTAACCGACCATGCTCAAGTTTTTTAGAAAAATCAGAAAGGAATTGATTGCCGAGAAAAAAGTCAGCAATTATCTGTTGTATGCCGTTGGCGAAATTGTTTTGGTGGTAATCGGCATCCTTATTGCACTGGCCATAAACAATGCCAACGAGGACAGTATCAAAAACAAAAAAGAACAAGCTTACCTCGTTGGACTTAAAAGTGAGTTTGGGATAAGCAAGCTAAAGCTAGAAGAACTCATCCGGGTAAATAAAGTGAGCTATAAAGCGGCCCAAGGCATTGTTCATTTAATGGACAATGAGGAAAATCCATCTGAAAAGGAACTGTCCAAATTGTTTATTGATGCCTTTGCTTCTGATATTTTCTTTAATCCGAACAATTCTCTTTTGTTTGAAATGATCAATTCTGGCAGTCTCAAGGACATTTCAAATGACACCTTGAGAATTAAACTTACCAATTGGGTTGCCACCTTGGATGATATTACCAATCAAGAAAGGTTCCTTGGTGAACAACGTACCAATATTGTGGATTGGTTTAGGACCGAAGGGTATAGCATTCGTACCATATTGGACCATACCGGAATGTCTTCCCAGTTGGGCATACAAAAAGAGAAGGAACCAACCAGCAACTTATCCGTCTTAAAATCCATTGCTTTTGAGAACAATATTTTGCTATTTATCATAACTAGTCAATCCACGGAAACCGAGCACTACGACCCATTGATGAAAAGTCTGGACGATATTTTAAGCTTGTTGAACACTGAAATAAAAGAATAAAGAGAGGCTGTTTAAAATATGGATTTTCGTCTACCTGAACTTGATTCAGGTTCTCATAATAATTTATTTGCCAATATGATGAGATTCTGAAATAAATTCAGAATGACCGGTTTCAATACATTTTGGACAGCCTCCCCGTTTTAGTTTACCGTATCTTTTTTCTTTTTGCCGAGCAGTCCGCCCAAAATGGATTTTGCGGCATTTTTCACCTCATCCTCCTTTTTGGCTTTTGTACTATCCGTAGATATCGTGTCTTTCTTACCACCCAAAATATTTCCAATGGCCTCTTTTACACCATCGGATTTGGTTGCGGTGGTATCGGATTCATCTTTTTTAAACACATCGGACAATAGATCTTTAGCCTTGTCCTTACCTTGATTTACCAATTTATTTTTTTGCATCTCCACCAATTTAGTGGTCAGTGTCTTTACACTTGAAGTTAAATCCGTGCTTACAGATGGATCGGTAAAATTCCCTCCAATATTCGCCGTTACAGGAACGGTCACCTCGCCAAGGCTTTCATCATTCATCTGGGCAATCAATTTATTTACCTCCGAACCCAAATATTTGGCTGGCACATTCAAAGTTGCCGAATAGTTCATTTGCTTGTCAAACGAGTGGCTTCCGTTCACATCAATGGCTATATCCTTATAATTTAAGGTGAATGGTTTCACTTTAACGGAACCATTATCAAAAGTCAAAGCTGTTTTAAGTCCATCCAAATTGATTTCTTTGGTGTCCAAAAAGCTGAGTTTGCTATCCAAAGCGGAAATTAGTGGAGCCTTTTGAGAATCTACCGTTGGATTTAAGAGCTCCGCCAATAAGTTACCTGAGATTGTTGCTAGGTTCGGGGTGAAATCATCCTTTAAATTACCCGATATTTTTATATCCGAATTTAGTTTTCCCTGTATTGCATTTGCCAAAGGGGTCAACACCTTAAATAGCTCCAATCCAGCAAAGGACTCTCCAATGTTAAAATTGTTCATTCCAAGGTTCATATCAAAAGTAGAGGCTTCCTGCTTGGTGGATACCGAACCAGATAGGCCCAATGTACCACCGAACAAGTTGGAGGTAAGATTTTTTACCGTGGCCGTTTCATCTTTGATAGTAAGGGTTCCCTTTACATTTTTCAGATTAAGGTTATCATAAACCACTGTATTGGCCGAAGCTTCAATAGTACAATCCAAAAATGATGGTATTTTGATGCGCTCCTCCCCTGTTGTTGCAGTGGGACTGGTTTTCTCTTCAGAACTTTCGGTCTCTACTTCCCCGGTTTCTTCTACCATAAAATCGTTCAAAGTAAACTGATTGGAGGCAAGTGTAAAGTTTCCTTCAATATTTTCATCATTGAACATAAAGCCCAATAGGTTGGTCAGGGTTCCTTTGGCATCAAAGTCGGTGCTTCCAGTTTTCCCCTTAAAAGAGTCCAAAGCAACCGTATTGGGGTTAAAAGACACTGCTGCAGTAGTTATGGCCACGGGGTTTTTAAGTTCCTCCGAAGCGTATTCAAAACCAGAAACCGATGCTTTTCCCGTTGTTTTGGTGTTCTGGTATCGTTTGTTTTCCAAAGATTCCATATCAAAAGCGGTGGTAATGTCCGCGTTCAAAATTCCTTTAAGGTTATAATCATCCGGCATAGGATAGGCTTGGGAAATATTTGCCAAGTCGATTCTTCCGTCCATGTGGGCGTTTACCTTGGTGTTGCCCATCAATTCCCTGATTTTGGCGTTAAGGTTGAACTTATCCTCATCAATAAGAAAGGACAACCTATTAATGTTCACGTAAGTATCCTCTGTAATTCCTGTTTCGTTATTGATTTCGGTATCGATATACACATTGCGCACCGATTTGGGCAAATCGGGATACTTGAAGGATGCATTGTCAGAATTGATCGCTATTTTGAAGGTAGGGATATGCTCATCATCAACCACACCCTTAAACTCACCGTTCACTTCAAAGTTTCCCGTAGTCTGTACGTTTTCAATGTTGGCCGCATATGCTTCCGGAATCACCGCCAAAAAGTTTTTAAAGTCCGAAGATGGCGTTTTAAAGGTAATGTCCACTTCTTGATTGTCCTCGTTTATCTTCACAAAACCATCGAATACCAAAGGCAACTGATTGATCAAGGCTTTATTCTCTAAAAAGGAATATTTATTCTCGCCTAAATCAATCCCTATGAGTGCATCCAGGTTGACCTTGTTCTTGTTCAGGTATTTAGTGCTGTCCATTTCAAAAGACACCAAAGCATCGGTAAGGGTTTTTAATTCTGATTTTTCCAAGGAAAGGTCTCCCGTTCCCGAGTGGTTCATTTCTGAAATGTCCAAGACCATTCCACTTGCCATATCCTCATAAATAATTTCAGAATTGCTGATGGCGTAGGAGTCCATATTCAAAGTAAAATTACTACTGGATTCATCCGTTGCTGGAGAAGTAGTTGTTTCGCTTTCTTTGGCAATGTCGTAATTGGCGTTACCTTCCGCATCGGCTTTGATGTGCAACTTGGCACCATCAATATTCAAAGTTTTGATAACAATAGGCTCATCTGCCGACTTGAACAATTCCTTTATGGACATGGCCAGTTCTATTTCGGAAGAAGCGAACAAGGTATCGCCTTCAAACGGTGCCTTGTTGACCAAGGATAAATTGGTGAGTCCAACGTTGGCATATGGGAAGCTCTTGAGCAGGCTTAGGTCAGCATCTTCAAAATCCAAAGTGGCATTGATACTATTGTTGACCTTGGTTTTAATGATTTCTTCAATCTTACCTTGAAGAAACAGTGGTACGGCAATGATGATTGCTAGTAGGATAAGTAGGGTTATTCCGGTAATTTTCAGGACTTTTTTCTTCATATATGATTGTTTTACAACAAATTAAAGGAGAAGCTTTAATCCAACGAAATTTCTTCCCCTATTTTTAAGTTAAATCTTTTTCGCATTATATATACGAAAAAATAGAGCAAAGGGGTGTCGAGGAGGGCAATCATTATCTTAAAAATCACTCCACTGATCAGCAATCCATAGAACTTATCCCAAGGCAATACACCAAAAATGCATAATAATCCAACTACGGTAAAAGTGTCTATAAACTGAGATGAAAAGGTCGAGAAGTTGTTCCTAAGCCAGAGCATTCTTCCCTTGGTCACCCTTTTCCAAAAGTGATAAATGGTAATATCGATATATTGAGCGCCTAAATATGCCAGCATGGAAGCCAATACTCCTAGAGGCGATAAACCAAATACAGTGGTAAATGTGGCATCATCTACTGGCGATGATGGAATGGCATTGGAATAATTGGCCAATAAAATAATCCCCATAGAGAAAAACGAGGCGAAAATCCCAGCGGTGACCACTTGGTTTGCTTTTTTCTGCCCGTATATTTCAGAAACCAAATCGGTGATCAAAAAGGTGATGGGATACGGCAGAATACCCACCGAAAGTTCAAAAAGCGGCGCTCCAAAAACAGTAACATCTCCAAATGGGCTCCAAGAGAAAAACTTTTGGAAAATAAGGTTGGACACCACTAAAGAAGTGATGAACAAAGCCCCTAAATACAGATATATGGAAAATGCTAACTTCTTGTCCTTTTGCGTCATATGTCTATTAAAAGTTCCGCGGTGGAACTATTATGATCGTTTATTTTATTTTTAAACTAAACGGCATCTTGGCTTGGATTCCCTCTTGTTTGGTAAATTGCTTGAACTCTTTTAAAATATCATAGGCTTCTGTTCCAATTTCTTCTGCTATAATGGATTCGCCTATTTTGGTCTTTACCGATCCAAAATTTTCCATAAACTGCTCAAAACCTGATTTATATTTGGGGTATTTACGAAGACCATAATCTTCCAACCCGGCCATTTCAGCGGCTGCAGCTATGGCATCGTTCAACGTGCCCAATTCATCCACTAAACCAAGGGCCTGGGCGTCCACGCCACTCCAAACTCTGCCCTGAGCGATTTCATTTACACGTTCCACAGGCATATTACGACCTTGCGACACCCGGTCCAAAAAGGTCTCATAGGTTTCTTCTATACTCTCTTGCATCACACTTCGGAAGGAATCGGTCATCGGTTCAAAAAACGAATAATCCACAGAGTTTTGGTTGGTGCCTACCTGTTCGGCATTCACACCAATGTTTTCTGCAAGTTCATTTACATTAGGAATGGTCCCAAAAACTCCTATGGAACCTGTTATTGTGGTAGGCTCTGCAAAAATCTTGTCACCCCCTACTCCAATATAGTAGCCACCTGATGCAGCCACATTTCCAAAGGAGACCACCAAGGGTTTTTCTTTTTTGGCCAATTGCATTTCTCGCCAAATAATATCAGAAACTAGAGCGCTACCCCCAGGAGAATTCACACGAAGCACAATAGCTTTTACACTCTCGTTGTCCACGGCTTTGTGCAAAGCATCCACAATAAGGCCTTGACCTATGTAATTCTTTCCTCCTTCGCCGCCCAAAATCTCTCCTTGGGCATAAATAACCGCAATCTTGTCCGCACCCTTATGGATTTTCTTTTTGTTGGCCTTTTGCACATAGTCCATAAGCTCAACGTAATTCAGTTTATCATCTTCATCCACTCCTATCTTCTCCTTGATCAAGTTCTCGTACTGATCAAAATATAAAGTTCCATCCAAAAGACCGGACGCTACGGCATATTCTGGGGTTCTTCCGCCAAGGGTGTCCGCAATTACATTCAAGTTTTGAGGAGTAATGTTTCTCGATTCCGAAATATCGTCCACAATAACGCTCCAGATAGAAGTAATCAATTCTTTGATCTGGGTGCGGTTTTCATCACTCATAGTATCGGAAAGAAACGGCTCTACGGCGCTTTTGTACTTTCCGTGGCGAATGACTTCCATTTTAATTCCTGACTTTTCTTGAAGTTCTTTATAAAAAAGCACTTCAGTAGCCAACCCTTTAAAATCCAAAACGCCAACAGGGTTAACGTACACCTCATCAGCAGCACTGGCCAAATAGTAATCCCTTTGTGCATACACATCGGCATATGCCATCACAAATTTGCCCGTGGATTTAAAATCCAACAAGGCCTTCCTCATTTCCCTGGTCTGCGCCACACCGGCTTGTAAAAACCCGGTAGTAAGACTAATCCCCTTAATATTATTATCGCTCTCAGCTACTTCAATTGCATGTAAAATTTCATCCATACCGAGCTCCACACCACCTAAAGCAGCAAAAGGATCTGTTTCATCTTTGCCCGTATAATCTGAAATGGGTGCAACAAAACTAAGTTCCAATACAGAGTTCGTTTTCACCACAACCCCATCATCAACACTTCCAATCAGGGCCATAAAGATGAAGAACATGCCAACAATGATCATAAATGCCACTAGGCTCCCCAAAATTGAGGCAAGTAGGTTTCTTAAAAACTTCATTCAGTAAAATTTAATACGCTTCAAATATAACCATTGTAGTATTGTTTTGTTTACTTTGTTTCTTCGATTATGGGCAGAAAGCAAAAGGTATATCTTTCATTGGGAAGTAATTTGGAAAATCGCATCGCGAACCTCCAAAAAGCTATTTTTCGTATCCAACAGAGGGCAGGTTCCATCTTGGATATTTCCTCGGTCTACGAAAATCCAGCGATTGGTTTCGAAGGCGATCAATTCCTGAATATTGTTGTTTCCGTATTGACACCTCTTAGTCCGACGGAGTTACTGGACACCATCTTACAAATTGAAGAGGATTTTGGAAGGATTCGTTACGAGGAAGGTGGGTATAGCTCCCGAACTTTGGATATTGACATCATTTATTACGGCTCAGAGGTCATGAAAAATGAAAACCTGGTGATTCCCCATCCCCAAATGCAGCATAGGAACTTTGTTTTGAAACCTTTGAGTGATATTGCTCCTCAATTTTACCATCCAGTGCTTTATAAAGACACCCGAAATCTATTGCAGGAATGCAGGGACAAAAGTAAATTAACCAAAACCAAACATAAGCTCTTCAAGGATAGGGCCGGACTATTTTCCCAATTACAACTCATTTCCATTGAGGGGAACATAGGTGCTGGAAAAACCACCTTGTCCAAAATGATTGCCAAAGACTTTAATGCCAAATTGGTATTGGAGCGTTTTGCCGACAACCCCTTTCTTCCCAAATTTTATGAAGACCAAGCACGTTATGCGTTTCCTTTGGAAATGTCCTTTCTAGCGGATAGGTACCAGCAGTTTATGGACGATACCTCACAGTTTGATCTGTTCAAAAATTTTATGGTGAGTGACTACGACATCTTTAAGTCGCTCATATTTGCCAAAGTCACCTTGCAAAAAGAAGAGTACAACCTATACCGAAAGGTCTTTAGTTTTATGTACAAAGAGGTGAAAAAGCCCGAAATATATATCTATCTCTATCAAAATACCGAACGGTTGTTGGCGAATATTAAGAAAAGAGGGCGTGATTACGAGCAAAACATCGACCCTATTTACCTAGAGAAAATCAACAGAGGATATCTTGATTTTATCAAAGGGAACCCCAATCAAAATAGCGTAATTATAGATATGGGCGAACTGGATTTTGTGCACAATCCCGAGGATTACGAATTTATTCTACAAAAGCTGGAGGACAATATAATTTCATCAAATATTTAAGATAATTTTTGGAAAATGTTTGGATATAACGAATGGTTTTATTTTATTAGCAGCCTCAATTCGAGAAACTAACTAACTCAGACTTATATATGGCCCTGTTCTTCAGGGCCTTTTTATTTTAGGGCATTTTGTTTGGACCAAATATCCCACACCACTACCCCAGTGCTTACAGCAATATTCAAAGAATGCTTGGTTCCGAACTGGGGAATTTCCAAAACCACATCACTTGCGCTCACCACTTCTTGTGAAACCCCTTTTACCTCGTTGCCAAAAATCAAAGCAATGGTATCCTTTGTACCAACTTGATAATCATTTAGCATAACCGCATTTTCAGCCTGTTCCACCGAAACAATTTTCACACCGCTCTGCTTTAGCTCATCAATCAATTCCAAAGTAATTTTTCGGTATTCCCAATCCACACTTTCCGTAGCGCCCAAAGCTGTTTTGCGAATGTCTTTATGGGGAGGAGTGGCCGTGATTCCGCAGAGGTAGATTTTCTGAATCAAAAAAGCATCGGCAGTTCGGAACACCGAACCGATGTTGTTCAGGCTACGGACATTGTCCAAAATGACGATGATCGGAGATTTTTTCGCTTCCTTAAAACTGGTCACATCCAATCGGTCCAGCTCGCTATTTTCCAGTTTTCGACTCATTTTTTAAACATTGAGGTGAAAATATCAACAAAAATTTTTGATGGTTAATGAAAACAATATATTCGTTTCCATCCCATGTTGGGGCAAATGTAAAAGAATAAAATCGCTTTGGCAGCCAAGAAAAAAACAAAGAAAGTAACCCCGTTGATGCAACAGTATAATACCATTAAGGTGAAACACCCTGATGCTTTGTTGTTGTTTCGTGTTGGCGACTTTTACGAGACATTTGGGGAAGATGCGGTAAAGGCCGCAAAAATTTTGGGCATTATCCTTACCCATAGGAACAACGGTGGTGACAAGACCGAATTGGCAGGATTTCCGCACCATTCCCTGAACACCTATTTACCAAAATTGGTAAAAGCTGGACAGCGCGTGGCTATTTGCGATCAGTTGGAAGACCCCAAACAGACCAAAAGCATTGTAAAAAGAGGGGTTACGGAACTAGTTACACCGGGAGTTGCCTTGAACGATGATATCCTGAACGCAAAAAGCAACAACTTTTTGTGTGCCGTACATTTTGGCAGAAACAAACTAGGGGTTTCCTTTTTGGATATTTCCACCGGGGAATATTTGACCTCTGAAGGGTCAGTTGAACAGGTAGATAAACTGCTTCAGAATTTTTCACCGAATGAGGTCTTGGTCTCTAAAAACTATAAAAAGGATTTTGTGGAATGCTTCGGCAACCAGCTCCATAGTTTCTTTTTGGAGGATTGGATTTTTCAGGAGGATTATGCCCAAGAGAGCCTGAACCAACATTTTGGGACAACAACCCTAAAGGGTTTTGGTATTGACCATCTCAATCACGGGATTATTGCTTCTGGTGCGGTTTTACATTACCTATCCGAAACACAACATAGCCGATTACAGCACATCAACAAAATCCAGCGTATTGCCGAAGAGGAATATGTGTGGATGGACCGCTTTACCATTCGAAATCTGGAACTCTACCATTCTCCGCACCAAAATGCGGTGACACTATTGGACATTATCGACAAGACGATTTCCCCAATGGGCGGGCGACTTTTGAAAAGATGGTTGGCCCTTCCATTAAAAAATGTGGAAAAAATCCAGCAACGGCACCAAGTTGTGTCCTATTTAAAAGATGAAGATGAACAACTGAACAAGATTCAGGGATACATCAAACAAATGGGAGATTTGGAGCGATTGATCTCCAAATTGGCCACAGGGAAAATCAACCCGAAAGAAGTAATCCAGCTAAAAAATTCTTTGGAAGCTGTTGTTCCCATCAAACAATTGGCTCAAAACAGCACCAACGATTCCTTAAAAAACATTGGGGAACGATTGAACGATTGTGAATCCCTACGTTCAAAAATAAAAGAGGTGCTCAACGAAGAGGCCCCCGTGAACATAGCCAAAGGCAATACCATTGCCCAAGGCTATTCCGAAGAACTTGACGAGCTAAGAGGCCTGGCTTTTTCGGGCAAGGATTATTTGGATAAAATGTTGGATAGGGAAAGTAAAGAAACGGGGATCACCTCCTTAAAAATTGCCTCCAACAACGTATTTGGTTACTACATTGAGGTTCGCAATACCCATAAGGACAAAGTCCCCGAAAGCTGGATACGCAAACAAACTTTGGTCAATGCTGAACGCTACATTACGGAGGAGCTGAAGGAGTACGAATCCAAAATTCTAGGAGCCGAGGAACGGATTTATCAACTGGAGCAGCAACTATTTGAGCAATTACTTGTCTGGATGCAGGAATACATTGCTCCTGTGCAGTTAAACGCTCAACTTATTGCGCAATTGGACTGTCTTTGCGGTTTTGCCCAATTGGCCATGGAGAACAACTATGTGGCGCCTGTGGTGGATGATTCCACCGACATCGACATAAAAGAAGGAAGACACCCGGTTATTGAAAAACAATTGCCCATTGGGGATGCGTATGTGACCAACGATGTACTCCTAAATCGAGAGGAACAACAAATCATTATGATCACGGGGCCCAATATGAGTGGTAAGTCGGCTTTGTTACGGCAAACTGCACTTATTGTATTGCTGGCGCAGATGGGAAGCTTTGTTCCTGCATCGGAAGCCAATTTGGGTGTAGTGGACAAAATATTCACTCGGGTCGGGGCCAGCGACAACATTTCGATGGGCGAATCCACTTTTATGGTAGAAATGAACGAGACCGCTTCCATTTTGAACAACCTCTCGGAACGCAGTTTGGTGCTTTTGGATGAAATAGGACGCGGTACCAGCACTTATGATGGGATTTCCATTGCTTGGGCCATTTCGGAATATCTGCATGAGCATCCAGCCAAAGCAAAAACTTTATTCGCTACGCACTACCACGAACTCAACGATATGACGAATACTTTCGGCCGTATCAAAAATTACAATGTTTCGATAAAGGAATTGGAGAACAACGTTATTTTCTTACGCAAGTTGGTTCCAGGTGGTAGTGAGCATAGTTTCGGAATCCACGTGGCCAAAATGGCCGGAATGCCCCAACAGGTGATTCAAAAAGCGAACAAAATCCTTAAAAAACTCGAAAAATCGCATTCTAGCGAAGAGGTCAGTAACAAACTACAGGCATCCCAAAACGAGATGCAGTTAAGTTTTTTCAATTTGGACGACCCTTTGTTGGAGGAAATCAAAGAGGAAATATTGCACTTGGACATTGATACACTGACTCCTGTGGAAGCTCTAATGAAATTAAACGAGATCAAACGACTGTTAGGAAAAAAGAAAAAGGCTTCTTCCTAAAAAAATTCTTTTATTTTAATAGAAATGTTATAAATTTGCATCCGCGCTTGGGAAAAGTGCAGCGTTCTTTAAAATGCGAAAATAGCTCAGCTGGTAGAGCATCACCTTGCCAAGGTGGAGGTCGCGGGTTCGAATCCCGTTTTTCGCTCGACTTCGACTCCGCTCAATCACCACGGGTGGAGTTTTTTTTTACTTACAAGTCCTGCTCGAGTGGTGGAATTGGTAGACACGCCGGACTTAAAATCCTGTGGGCATTATGCCCGTGCGGGTTCAAGTCCCGCCTCGAGTACATAAATCCCTTTTAACTTATTGGTTATTAGGGATTTTTTTATTTTAAAAGATTAAAATTCCCCATATTTTCCCCATATTCTTCATTTCCTTAATCAAACTCGATTTTTAATTACAGAATTGAAGAATATAATTTTGTGCAGAATTGTACCCTAAACGACTTAAAACCTGCCAATCATGACAAGCATCTTTATAATTACCCAATTCCTTATTCAAATTAGCCCTTCCAACATATGCCTCAATATTCTTATTGTCCAGTTGAACTATCTTATCATAATCCCCTAATGCCCCATCAAAATCTTTCAAATACAACAGAATTTTAATTCTATTGAAATAATAAAAAATGTTATTGGGTGAGATTTTGATACTAGAATTAATATCTCTTAATCCTGCCTCAAAATTTCCATTTTCTGCTTTTATTTTGCCTCTGGTATAATATGCATCAGAATTTGTTTCATCAATTTTAATTGCATAGTTTGTATACCCTATGGCCTTCTCAATTTGCCCTTTGTTAGATAAAAAATTACTGATATTAACCATAATCTTGGAAAAATCTCTAAGATCGTTCGTTAAATCCATCAATTCATTTTCAAAATTAGGCACTAAATCAAAAAATCTGTCAAAATCACTAGTTGATCTGTCTAAATCTTCCATGATTGCATAAGTTGTACCCCTATGAAGATATCCTTTAAAATTATTTGGTCTTGCTTTGATAAAAACTGAGTAATCTTCAATAGCATTTTTATATTCTTTTAAATAATGATAAGCAGCCCCCCTACCTAGATAAAAAATAGGTTCTTTTGGATTAATGCTAATTGCTTTGTTAAAATTATTCAACGCTTTTTTAGCATTACCATTATTCAAATCCATACTTGCCTGTTGATTAAAAATATCTGGATGATTTGACCCTAATTTCTTCAACAATCCTAATTCTTTTTTGGCTTTGTCAAATTTCTTTTGGCGGTTGTATATATCCACTAAGGTGATATATGCTGAAACATTCTCTTGGTCAAGTTTTCTTGCTTTTAGACAGTATTTCTCTGCTTCCTTGTACTTTTTCATTTCAACCAAAACTCTTGCCTTGTTAATCATATAACTGGGGTTTTGTGGTTGAAATTTGAGTGCCACATCAATATAGTAAAGAGCACTATCCAAATCTTGTTTATGCAATTTGGAAATTGACAAATTATTGTAGGCCCTAAAATAAGTTGAATCCAGTGATATTGCTTTTCGAGCATCGACAATTGCCGCATTAAACTTATTTAGTCCATTATTGGCGACGGCTCTTTTATTAAATGATTCTGGTGTGATAGAGCCTAAATCAATCAATCTACTGAGATCATTCAAAGCCTTATGATATTCTTTTTGCTCCAAGTAAAAAAAACAACGAGCATTACGATAAATTGTATTTTCAGGAAATGCTTCAATCAGCGCATCATAATACTCAATCGCTTTTTCCAAATTGCCAATATTGGCATTTGTTAATCCTAAATATTGGTAATCAAGAATTTTTTTGTTGGGTATTAATTGGTAATCGGAAGTGCCTTTTAGAAAATAAGACTTGGCTTCATTATAATTTCCCAAATTGTAGTGTACAATCCCCATTAATGTACTTATGGTGGATGCAACATATTTAGAAATTGTTTTTTGAGACACTAGGTTTTCAACTAGATTAATATCAAAACTGAAAAATTGATTGTTAACCTCGTTCAATAAAGATTTACTGTCCAATAATGTACTGGTTATATCACTTTTATTGTGGAATTTGAAAATTTTGGTTTGCAAATCTTCAAAATTAATTTTAACAGATAATTTTGTTTTGGTTAAAGCATAGTAGCCCCAGATAACAATTGAAGCATTATTATCCTCCCCAAATTCTTTCGCCCTATCTGAACCGTCCGTTTCCCTTAAAGTGTCATCGACACTAATCAGAGTGACATTATCAGTATTTTGAAGGTTTCTTCTGAGTTCATTCAAAATAATATCAGATACTCTATATTCGTCTGATTGAGGGCCCTCTATTTTGAAGACCATAATTTTCAAATCTGTTGTTGGCCTATATATCTCATACAGATAGAATCCTGACAAGCCGAACAAACCAATCATCAAAATCCAAATTAGATAGGAAAAGCGTTTTCTAATTTTAAATGGAAATTTTAATACTCTGGCACCGTTGGATACACTCGAATCTACTTTTTTATTCTTAAAGAAATAGAGCAGGCCTATCAATGCAAGCAGAATAATTATCCCCACCAATTTGAGATTCACGCTTTTATCTATGGCCAAATTATAAATTCCATTAACTACGGAATACAAAAACCCCAGTATCCATAATAACTTATAAATATAGTCGGCCTTCTTATAGTCGATTTTTGCAGGCATAAAATGGCTTATAATTCCTTAAATTTCTATTGATCATTACGGAGATAAATCATCAATAAGTCTAATGTTATCAGAATGGCAATAGTATACTTGTTGGACTACAATATATAAATTACATTGTTAGCCTTCCCCATTTACAATAATTGGAATCATATTTGGGCTAGTAAATTTAAACAACTGTAAGCAAGTAGATTATCAGTATACTACTGAAACAACCTATATTAAAACGAAAAAATTCCGTACCATGGGAATTCTACTAATTATAGTATTCGTATTTATGTCAGACGTTATGAAGATTACATGAACTACTACAAGAAACAAAAGGAATCCATCACACAAAAAGACCCGTTTGGCAACAACTAATGTTTAGGGACTACACTGTTTTTTAGTTGTAAAATATGTAACATTCACAATGAAGACAAGCGTGAATATTTAAACAATCCAGACCCCTCACAGAGGGTATTTATTTGCTTGGTAAAAAGACCTTTCACATCTATTAAAACCTCAACGTAAAAAGAGTACAATAAATACGATCGATATTCAGTATCGGCAGTTCTGATGGTATCAATATGATTGCCATAATTAAACAAAACGTCAATCCTTTCCCCTTCTTCCAGTTCCATATATTCTATAAACGTCATTATAACCTATCTTTTATATTTTGGTTACCAGACAACTCTCTATCCAACTTTTCCAACTCCTCAATCTTCTGTAATTCCAAATTGCATTTGACATCAAATGGAACACCCAATATTTCTCTTTTAATAGGGTCGACATTTTGCAAGTATTCGGTACGGGCAATTATTAGTCTTTTTTGCTGTTGAAAATAATCAAGCCCCTTAATCTCATTCATCAATTCTAAAAAATCATATGTTTTGTCCATTCTGTCTTTTTTATAAGGTGTGAAATATGTGCAGTTCACTTCTTTATTTTACTATGCCTATCTCATTTGCACAAAGTATATAAAGGGTGCAAATGGGATGTTTTTAACTTAAACTGGCAATCTTTTCAGTTATCATTTGAGCAACAAGATTTTTGATTGACATTGAAGAATGCACACAAAGGTTATTTAGCATTGTTCTGTGATACTTAAATCTAGAAGACGAGGTCTTGGCTAGGTCAATCCAAAAAAGTGGATTAGCATAGTCCTTTTGGTTTTTATGACCCTTTAGAAAAGACGCATCATATACCAAAGTGCCTCCCCACTCTCTCAAAAGAATATTCTTGGTCAAATCAGACAAACCAAAGTTTATTATATCCGATAAACTGTAAATATTTTCCTTGTTCAATTCCTGCATCTTTGTAAATTTCACTTCAAACCTCAATACTTCATCAGGTATTAAAAACCCCTTTGTCCGATAATGGCAAGCCTTATCATATAATTTTAAAGTTTTCCTATCTCTAACCACTTGAATAAATGCTCCTTCGTCCTTTGTTGATTGCCAACCAAATCGTTTTGTCCCATGCATGAAGCAACTATAGATTATGGATTTTGAACCTATACTAGGTTTAATATTAACCCCGAGTTCAATTTGCCTTATAACACAGTTATTAGGATGGAACCCAAAATAATTATGAAGTTCACCAATAACCTTAAGAACTTCACGGACTCCAAAGTCATTGAAGTTGTGAAGTCCATTGTTCCAATATTTATGAAGACTACCTTCAAAAGTTACCCTTCCTATTGGATAGGCTATAGAAGGCTCGTAAACCTTAAATTTTAAACCCTTATAATATGCTACCGAACAATTACCCAATTCTCCTGTTTTTTCAATAAAATTCCTTCTGAATTCTAACATAGGATGTTTCTTTAAATTTTCGAGACAAACATCATAGACAATACACTTAACAAAATCAATCATTATTACAATAATTGTATCTTTGTCCTAGTGGTGTAGTTGCCAAACAAATCCACATTTGAACAAAGCAAAAAGACGGTTTCTAAGCCGTCTTTTTTTGTTCGTAACAACCTTCTTTGATTTTCAGCAAAAACGGGTCTATGTCGTACCTAAATTCGTTTTTGAAGTAGTAAACCACTAATTCACCTACCTCATCGTTGAACTTAAATACCACAAGGTGTTTCTTTTTATCTACATCCCCTCTTAGTAAGCCCGTAAAGCCAGTTTTAAAAAGCCCCGTTGTAGATTGCTTTTCCCATTTATTATCTTTTCGTTCCTTGACCCATAACAAGGGACTTGACTTTGCAAAATCTCGATTTTTTGCAAGGTTCAACCTTTTACTAAGTTGAGGTGCGCCACCTTTGACGTTCACAAGTTCAAAATGACTAACGGTTCTATATTTACCTACATTGATTTCTTGGTATTTGTGTATTATTGGAGTAGTTGCCATAGTCTATTTTTTTAGTTCGATTAGACTTTGCTCAACCTCATGACGTTTGAAGTAGACACGTGTACCCTTGGAATATGCCTTTAACTTTCCGCTCTTTTTCCAGTTATGTACTGTGCTTAAATCAACTTTAAGCATTTCGGCAACCTCGTTTCTTGTGAGATATTCAGTAGGCTCTTTGGGTTGATACTCTTTTTTGAGAAGGTCAATTTCTTTTTTGACACCCTCGAGAATATCTGACTTTAGTTCTTCAGGGGTAATTTGAAGTTGAATAAAATGTATTGTTTGCATTTTGAAGTATTTAAAAGATTCAAATGCAAAGCAATCCGTAAAAGTGTGTTGAAAAAAGTGTGCAAAATACCCTAGAACGTGTTTTTTGCGTGTTCTGCTATTTTATTCTATTTTCAAACTCTATTCGATGGTCGTTCATTTTTGGTAATTCCGTGTAATGATACTTATCTGCTTTATCAAAGTTTTTTATTTCAACATTGTAGTTTTGAATAAATGCCTTGTAATTACCTTTTGTCATGTACATTGAGTAGTCATTTTCTAAACTCCTCAAATAAAACCAAATATTGGTCAACTTTCTTTTGGTTGGTTCCCCTTCAAATTTATTGTCATAATAATTATCATAAAGATATTTGAATAGTTCATAGGTTTTTGAACTCCAAAGATTAGGGTCAAATGATGGATGCAACCGTTTTCCTTTTTGCAATTCCATTTCTTTTAAAAACTCAATGTATCGTTTGGTCGCATCTAAGAGTTCATAATCTACACCAAAAGAATTGTCCAAACATATTTTATCATAATCTACACGGGCTTTTCTTAGGTCTTTGATTAATTTTTTTATGGCTGTTTGTCTTAATGAAGTATCATTAATATAAATCTCATTTTTTGTTAACCAAAATTCGAAAAGTTCTTTAAACTCTGATTCCGTTTCTGCTAGTTTTTGACTTTTTTCATTGAGTTTAACTTTTTCCGTTTCTATTTCAGATGGTTTGTACTTGTCCTTTTGTTCAGGCTCGATAACAACCCCTTTGACCTTATAAAAGGTACGAAATATGACCTCTTTACCCGATACGTCAATTTTTAACATATTTTCTAACCTCAATAAGTGATGTTTCTTTAATACTTTTTTGAACCTCTTTTTTGGTAAACCCAAACCATCCATACCTAAATATTTTTAGCGTTCCGTATAACTTCTAGTTGAGGTTGTTTATCCTTCTTCCTTCCTTGTAAGGCATAGAAATCTGCTATCTGTTGGGCATAATCATAAGATCCTTTGCCAATGTATTGAAGTAGCATTTTTTCGGTGCTATGTGCCGTTATCTGCATTATAAGTGGAGTCGGCAAGACACCGTAAAGATTGGTTGCAAAGGAACGTCTACAAACATGACTGGTAATCAATCTATGCTTGGGAAATATCCCTTTGACCTTTCTATTTTTCTTTTTATCAAACTTAGACCCTTGTATAGGTTCATCTAGTCCTGCTAACTCGCAAACATCTTTGATATACTCATTTAGTTTTTGAATTGAAATATAATGGGGTAAACCGTCTGCCAAAAGTTCCCTTGCTTCATCTAATATTGGAATTGCAATTTGTTTCCCTGTCTTTTGTTGTTGTAATTCAATTACTGATAAGCCATTACGGTTAACAAAGTTGTCTTCATTAATCTTTAGCAAATCACCACCTCTTTGACCTACCAAACAACCAAAAAGAAGCCATTTACGGGCATTTTGAAGTTTTTCCGAAACAATGTCGGCATCTTTTATTTGCTGTATTTCTTTGGGGCTTAAAAACAGTATAAAGTCATTAGATGGTTTACCGCCCTTTATCTTTTGAAATTGGCTATTTACTTCAATCCCGTCTGATTCCGCATCCCTACAAATTGTCTTTAGGTCATCGACCTTTTTTCTTGCATAACTTTCAGAATACTTCTTTTCATCTATTAACCATCGTAAAAAGTCTTTTCCAAACTTCAAATCAATATCCTTAATCTTTAGGGTTGACCCTTTTGGATAATTCTTAATGATGCGTAGTAGGTTCTTATATGAATTTACGCGGCTTTTGGACAATCCAAGGTTGCCTTTTGAGTTTAATCTTGTATGTGCTGTATCAACCACGTATTGTATGCAGTCCTTAACCAACGGACTACGTTTATTTTCAAACACCACATTTCCTCTAAACTTATCAATTCTGAATTGCAGCCAGTCCCCATTAATTTCGGTTAAATCACTTTCATTGAAACTCCTAATAATCTCATTTGAAAGTTGATTTAAGTCTGTGGTAAGATTTTTAAGTTGTGCATCCCTAAGTATTGGCCTTTTGTTCTTTGGATGCCAGTCTTTAGGATTGATTAGAAAATCTGTACTCTTGGATAAATCTATTTGTGTACCGTGCTTAAATCGAAGATATATGGTTGCAGGGTTTTCGCTCCCTTTGACCAAGTAGTTAACAGTTGCCATTGTCTAATTTTATTTGAACAATCTAAAATTAGAAATCTTTCCCCATATTTTCCCCATATTTTCCCCATTTCTTTCTACTTCATTCAAGTGGATTTCACTATGGCGACTTTCAAAAAAAACCCTTATTTACTGTATTCATAAAGGTTGGTGGAGTTTTTATAAGGGTTTGAAACATTTTTGAAATTGAATTGTACAAGTCCCGCCTCGAGTACAGAAAAGCCCTTTAAACGTAATGTTTATGGGGCTTTTTGTTTTTTAGGTATTTTTTAGCTAAAATTTTAAAAAATCATCAACTATCCATAAGATAATTAGTAACCGCTAACCAATCCGGAAATTTTTCACTTTTGAAATGTAGCCACTCTCCTAAAAAATCTTTAGCACCATTATTAGGCCTGTCGTCAATAAGGAAGTCACCTTTGTTCAAATTTTTATGATGGGATATTATTAACCTTTTATAGAAAAGACTCGATTCATCCTTCCCGAAATACTTGTGAACCCACTTAACCTTATCAATCCATGCAGTGGGGTTTAGCCAAGGTGCGGTAGAAAGAATGTACAAGTCATATCGTTCAGCCAATTGATGAATTGATTCTATGGCACCAGGATACGGGTCCATTAACCCAAAAATGCCAGGCACCTCATCCAAATCATCTTTATACTGTCTAATGATTTCTGAATCAAGTCTATCAATGCCAGATTGAAAATCGACAAGAACATTATCCATATCTATATAAACCAGTTTCTTCATTTTGGTAAGTTTAATTTGAAATCATAAGTTAGAAACTTTTGGTCTTTCTCTTAAAACCCATAAAACCTTATTAGTAAATATGCAGCAACCTCATTGCTTTACTTATAGGTCCTACCCCTACCCTTAACAAAAAACAAAAATTATATTTCATAATGCTAGGGTATTTCACTTCTAATAGTCTAATCCATAGTAATTAGCTACTTGACTAAAATCTGACACGTCAATACCTGCATTTTTCAAATCACCCCTTATTTCAATTGACTTTGCCCCCCATCCATCATTCCCTTGTATGATAATAAATCTAACATCTAAACGGTAATTGAAATCTGAACTTCGCGTGATAACCTCACCTAAATTAATAGAATATAAATCAACATAGCCATCAAATTCTGGAGGAGTTGGAATCGGATACCATTCCGAATTCCCAATAGGTCTACAATACCCAATAACAACTCCAAAATCCAATATTTCCTGGGTAATAGCAGGTATGGAAAATGAATTAAAAAGTTCCTCCAAGTTTTGCTGTTCAAATAAAAAACTTTGAACATTTGCATTACCATCTTCGCCTGGGGCTCCCTGCTCTCCAGAAGCCCCTTGAGACCCCTGTTCTCCTTGAGGTCCTTGCTCCCCTTGAATTCCCTGTGGCCCAATTTCGCCATCTTCACCACCACACGATATAAGTAGAACACTACACACTATAGTAAAACTGAAGTTTAAATATCTTGTAATTTTCATAATATGGCCATGGTTTATTTTTCGAGAAATCCGATATTATAAATAATGCGAAATACCTCTAATGATTTCATACCATTGAGTAAATGGCAATCAACTATCACCAATTGACAATAAAGGATTAAAATTAATCCTCATAAGTAAATACAACCGAAACAATTCCTTGATCAGAATCCACTACGGAGACAGCTGTTATCGTTGCCGAGGTGGGATAATTATCTTCATCATAATCAAAATTTGCATTCACCGAATAGATAGTTTCCCCTTCTTCATTTTTATATATAATCTGCGAAAGATTGTTTACGGGGTAAAGCAGTCGGGCTTGTACAATTTCTGGGGATTGAGGAGTTAAAGAAAAGTTCAATTGTACATCGTCAAGCACATCTATAAAACCTGCTGCTTTGGTGGTATAATAAAAAGGGTTCGGAGCATCATCATAATCAAGAATGGCCGTGTAAACTTTTGTGATATAATCGCCAAAATCAGAATCATATTCCTCCTCAAAAAATTCAATAATCTCTGGATTGCCGTTTTCATCATAAGACACTACCTGGCCAATTTCAAAGGCATCATAAGGAGATTGATATAGTTCTTCCATTGTGAGATTATCATTCGATCCTGTTATGGTGTTCAACTCATTGTCTTCGTATAAAAAAATACTGGTATCAGTGCCGTCAGAAACGGTATTCAAACTACCATCATTATTGTATGAGAAGTTCACTGTTATATTATCCTCAGGATGTTCGGGAGAAACATAAGAGACCGATCGAATCAATTTTTCTTCCACATTTCCGTTTGCATCTTGAAACTCATCGGTAACTGATTCTTCAGTACAAGAAAACTGAAATAGGAGACTGATTACAAGTAAGATTAAATAAAAAGAATTTTTCATAAGACTTAGGTTAATACGTTTACAATTTGTTAGAGATATACCGAAATTACAACCCCAAATCATTATAATCATACGTTATTCTGTAATGGCTCCAATCCTATTTTATTAATTTTAAATTATAAACCTTACCAACCTCATGATAAAAAGGATAGTCCTCCTTCTACTGATTGTCTTTCAGTATGTTGCTGTAGCCCAAAATGAAGAAATTCAATTAATATCTTGGAATATCAAAGACTTTGGAAGAACAAAGGACACTGAAGAACTCAACGAGATAGCGGAAATTGTTAGAAATGCTGACATTCTAGCCATTCAAGAGGTGGTGGCCGGGTACGGAGGTGCGCAAGCCGTCGCTAAACTATCTGACATATTGAATAGAAAAGGTGCCAAATGGGACTATGTAGTAAGCAATCCGACAAATAGCCCAAAATATGTCACGGAGCGATATGCTATCATTTGGAAGACAAAACACATAAAAATCAAAAATCGAGGCGGGTTGATTTCCGAGTTGGATTCCTTAATTGACAGGGAACCCTTTTTATTGGACTTTTATACCCAGGGGAGAAATTTCACTTTAATAAATTTTCATTCCAGACCCTATAACAAAGACCCTGAAAGTGAAATTAAAGCACTGTCCAATTTTGCAATTGACTCCCTGAACACCGTTCCGTTAATTATTGCCGGTGATTTTAATTTGGATGAAAAAATATCCATTTTCAATCGGTTAAAAAACTCAGGATATAAACCTGCTATCACCAATCAAAAGACAACATTAAAATGGGAGTGCGATAGAAATCATTACCTAAATTATCCGATTGACAATGTTTTTTATTCGAAGAACATTCAGAAAATAAAAGGTGATGTGATTGATTTTGTAAGGTTCTGTGAAAATTTGGAAAAGGCTCGCAAATTATCAGATCATTTGCCTGTTTTTTTCAAGTTTAGATTGAACTAAAGAAAAGGTTTCAATCCTCCCAACCACATAGTGTTCGACCAATATCCCTTGCCTCGGATAATGTAACTTCATAAATTTTAGTGGAACAGGTGGACAGTCCTCTACAATCTTTTTTATAATGATACCTTTTACTACTTTTTCCTTTGCAGATGTAGACTTTAGTCTCAGGTTTTCGACTGGAATTAAAGCTACTGAGAACAAAAAAAAGTAATGGAAGTAAAAGAATTTTATTCATCTTCATAAAAACCAACTGTTTGTAATAAATCCTTTTCAAATTGATAAATGTCGTCCACTGTTTCTATCAAGTGTCTTGTTTCCTGCTTCATCTCGTCAAAAACACCTAAATATTTGTTACCACCATTTAGATGCAGACGGCACAGAGGTTTTCGATTATTGTCATCCAATAAAATTCCAAAATAGGATTGTGTATCCCTGTGAACAATACGGTTAATGGAAAGTTTTCTTCGTAAAATAGCTACTACAATTCGAAACCCATCAAGCTCTTCCTCGGTTGTATTGACCTTACTTACTTTCCCCGGTTCTTTATCTTCTTCCTGTTGTTTTTCTGCCTCCTTGTTAAGGGCAGAGTTCAATCGATCGTTAACTTTTTCACTTATCGTCTGTATAAAGGCCTTGCTTACCAAATCGGTAAATTCCCCCATTACCTTTTCGGTAAGCCGGCCAGAATACACTTTACCCGCAAAAAGGCGAACAAAATCATAGGATGGTTCCTCTAGTTCCACAGCAATCAACTTTTTAATCTCCTTTGTATATTTTAATGAGCTTGCGTTGTCGACAATCTCATCCACATCAAAATTGGATTTATGGAACTTGGTGATTTCGTTAATGGAGTTTTCCTTGAGCTGAGTAATGTTAAATTCCAAAAAAGGTCTTTCGTCCATTTTATTGGTTGCTTCCAAATCAGTATAGAATTGGTAATCAATACCATTGGTCAATAGGGCAAACCGTGTTTTGGTGGTGTGGAAATACCGAAACAATTGGGAGTTGTGCGCGGATAATTTCTCTTTCCAGTTCTTACATTCTACAATGATAATGGGCGAACCATTTTGAAAAATGGCATAATCAACCTTCTCCCCCTTTTTCAATCCGATATCTGCCGTAAATTCAGGAACTACCTCAGTAGGATTAAAAGTATCGTACCCTAATAAATTTATAAATGGCAGTACAAAGGCATGCTTTGTAGATTCTTCTGTATCAATCTGTTCTTTTAGCTTGCCTACTTTTTCGGCCAGCATTTTAAGTTTACTCTGAAGTTCCATAATGTCATAAATTTTGGGACAACCAGTCCAAGCTATCCCCGCTTAGGTAGTTCGATGCCCAATGTCCTTTTAATGCAACAATCAAAAGCTCATCATCATTATCGATGAATTTGGCAAGTCTCTCCCTTAACAGCTCACAGGTATCACTGGACCGAACGATCCAAACAGCTTCCTTACACTGACAGCAACGTCCAATGCGTTGGATCTCTTCGACTAAGCAATGATACTTTTGAACTGGTGCCTGTAATTTATAGGAAACTAAAAAGGCCCCCATTTCAAAAACATTTTAATCTTTACATTCATTTTATAGCACGCAATTCGCCCATCGGTACAGGACAAAAGGCCGGGAATCATCCAGGTCTTAACCCTACAACCTGTCATCCCGACCTCAAATCCCTTATAACTTTACATATAGAAAGGGGCTTATCCAATATTTTGATTATTTATATCATGGTCAAACCTAAACCTTTAAACAAACAATCCCTTACAGAAATCTGTAAGGGATGGTATTATTGTCCTTGTAACGGTTGGGGAAACAAATTAACCCTCATCTTACATTGAACAAAATGGTCAGTGTTAAATAGGTTTATGACAAACTACCTACTGCTGCTCTTCCAACACAGCATTTACCGTATCTTGATCCAACTTGTTCCAGTTACCAGTTGCAGCATCAACGATTACGGGGATTAGTCCCCCAAGTACATCTAGGACTATCCAACCGGCCCCTACTTTTGTGTTTACTACACGTGTTATACTTTGATATCCTTCTTTCCTATACTCAATTGTATAGGATTTATCTGCTTTTAAGTTCAATTCTACCGGAGTGGTACCCATCTTAAACCCATTAACATATACCTCGGCACCACTGGGATCGGACCCAACTGCCAATGCATGTGTTTTTTTTCCAAATAAGGAGGCACAGCTGCCAAAAGTTAAAGATGCAATAACAAACAATGAAATGGTTAGCAAAGTCGCTTTTCTCATACTTTTAATATTTAGTTTGTCCAAACATAGCTTCATCAAATAAAAATCCCTTACAGAAATCTGTAAGGGATTGTCTTCATTTATAGTAATGGTTAGTTCTATAATTTATCCTCTCTAATTAATTTGGCTATTAAATGATTGGTGTTCTTAGCTCCAAACTCATCGAACAATTTACTGACCCTTTTGTCAATCGTGCTTTCACTATTCGGACTTATATTTTCTTTTCTCAGCTTCTCGGATATTTCCCTTTTGGTTAGCCCATCGGCCAAATACTGTAAAATCATAAGGTCGAATTCCTCCAGTTCAAATACATTGTCCGAAACATTAAGGTCGATATTAGGTGATACATAGGTTCGGTTATGGTATACTTCTTGCACAGCTTTAGCCAATTCCGTTAGCCCATTGCGCCCTTTGCATACAAAGGCATTTATTCCTTGGTCCTTGAACAGGGAATTGATTTTGGCGGGATTGTCCTCCATAGAGTTTACTATCACCTTTATATTTGGCTGTATACTTCTGGCAGCTTGAACAAGTTCCAGTCCCGAGGTAAGCTTCCTTTCCACATGATCGCTTTTAAAAAAAAGGTCTGTAATCAATAATTCAAAAGGTTCGTTCTGGGAAAGGGCAAGTTTTAAGCGGTTATAGGCTTTGTCGCAATAAAGCTCTTCTTGTATGGAGGGAATATTCAATTTATCTCGAAGTGTATCTGCAATACCTTGATTGGTATCCTGAAAATCTTCTGATATCAGTACTTTTTTGAACATAATGGATAACAATATTAAATAGGAATAACGACATGGGCACTAAAGCCTTCATCTTTTCCCGAATCAAAAGTAATGCTTCCTCCTATGGCCTGAATACGCTTTTCTGTATTCCTTAGTCCATTTTTGCGGTTTATGTCCTTTTGTGAAGCTCCCACACCATTATCATTGTACTTTACCAGTAGCTCGCTACCAGATTTTTTAAACACTATGGTCACCAAACTTGCTTCACTATGCTTGCCCATGTTAATCATAAGTTCCTGCATTACTTTATACAGTACTTTTTTGGACAGAGGAGGAACACCATTCCATTCAATATCCTTGGTCCCTGTAATAATCAGGTTGGCTTGGCTCGGCGTTCTGTAGCGAAGCATTTCCAAAAACTCTTCTTTAAATGGAGTACCGGTATCCACTTCATTAACTTCCCTCGAAAAATTCCTGCTTTGGTTATAGAGACCGTCCAATTTATCCAAGACCTTGGTCTTATCGATATCTCCTTGAAGCATCAACATGGTCTGGTTAAGTCCCGCACCAAAATCATCATGGAGCCTACGGGACATTTCTGCTTCTGTCTCCAAGGTTGCCACTAATTTTGCTGTTTTGTTTTCCTCTTTCAAACGTTTTGTGCGCTGTCTAAAAAAGTAGATAGCAAAACTCAAGCCCAATACGAGCAGTAATGACCCTAAGTACGATATTGATTTTTTACTCCGTTCCTCAGAGGCCAACAAAGCTTGCTCTGCTTTTTCCTTTTCCAAACGCAAAATGGATTCTTGCTTTAGCTGGTCATCATATTTATATTTTGCAAATTGGGTCTTGACATTCAATTCCTCTGCATCAAGACTATCATCCAAAAAGATGTAGCGTTCATGGAGCCTCACGTTTTTAGGTTGCAATTGCATCATAAACTTTAAGGCATCCATTTCTGCTTTTGGGGCTTTAATCCTTTTTGAAACCTGGATAACCGTATCAAAATAAGATATGGCCATTTCAGGTTGTTTTCCCATATAAAATTCCCCCAAATGGGTGTAACTTGCTATTTGGCCCCTCGAATCTTCGTTGACCTTCCTTATCTCCAAGGCCTCTTGGAAAGGATTTTCATAATTTTCTTTGTCCGAAAGCCATTTCACATAGGAAAGGTTGTCCAATACCCTAGCATATTGTGGGGTGTTTTCTTTTAGTAGTGAACCTGAAATTATTGGCTGCAAAATTGCTATGGCCTTTTGATATTGCCCATTGTCAATATAAGTGGCCGCCAAATTGTTCTTGTAGGCCAACTGCTCTTTTGAAGTTTTAGCATCATCAATCAAGGACCGATAAATTTCAATGGCCTCATCATCATTGAGAAGCTTTCGGTGGTCGGTCGCCAAAACATTGAGACATAGCGTTCGATAAATACTATCCTTCTCATGGTCTAAATATCGCAATGCTTCCGTTACTGTTTCCTTACTGCCAAAAAAATCATTTTGGTCCTTTTGGATGACCCCCATATTATAAAGGCTCTTACCTGCCCAACTACTATCCCTGGACCCCACAAAATGGGTTTTGGATAGATTATAGTTCCAAAATGCACTGTCCGAGTTTTTTTCAATTTGATCATAGTAATACCCCATTAGATAAAATTCCCTCCCTAAAATAGATTTGTCACCAATCCTTTCCACATGATTTAATAGAAGCCTATGAAAAGCCTTAAGACTATCATATTCAGCATTGGACAATGACAATAAATTTTTTCTGTATAGAATTTTAGAATAAAGGGTGTCCGTTTTTAAATTTTTTGAGATGGACAGAGCTTTGTTTATGGCTTCCAAACGGCTTTTTTGAGTAGTAGCTGTATTGGAAGTATTGTAATAAAACAAAATACTATCGTTGGATGCTGTTGTGTTGGATACCGCACCCTTACCTTCTCGACTACAAGAAATGATCATACAAGCTAGGGCAAGTACCAAAAACTTTTGCATACAAATTTTGTTTTGATAAAAATATTCAAAAAAGGCCATACAATATTGTATGGCCCAAACGAATGAAATTATAAATTATTTGTCTCCATCATCTGGTGGAGGTGGCGGAGGTGGATTTTCATCATCCCCTTCTGTTGCTACAGTATGGTAAAATGCTTCAGTATCAGCCACATCTTCATTGGTACATGAAAATAGGAACATATTAAATACAACCGCTAATACGGCCAAATAGATTTTTTTCATCTTTATGAAATTTTTAAGGTTGAACAAAGAGGTGGCCGTCCGGGATAATCCCAGATCTATTATGAATATTCAGCCACCTGTGAGTTTTGGAGTACTCCTTTGCTTTTTTGGAAAGTGGAAACTGTAAGCGGCTGTAATGACTACTTTCCAATGAGCCAACTACTGGCCGCTATACAGAATCCCATAAAAATGAATCTTCTAGAAAAACTATGTTAGCAAAGCATAGCGGAATTCATTTATGTAACAAAGTAAGTTCAAAGAGTGATTTAGATTGCAGACAGAGAATAGACATGTTTTAGACAACTTTTAGACACAAATAATTACCGCTGCTAAGAGCTCATTAAGTCTAAAGCTTGTCCAATGAAAATTTGTACTTTAATACGATGGATGAGAAAAGGATAGCAGAAATCGTTCAAAAAGTTTTTGAGAAAGCAAAGGAAGAGCATGCATCACATTCCAGGTTTGCCCTATCTAATCATATTAGCGAGCACAGTGACCTGAGTTCAAAAACCCTTGAACGGGCTTATGATAGATACATCAACAACAAAAAGAAATTCGGACCTCCCAACGCAGATAGTGTGGAGCTCTTGTGCAAATATTTAAGTTTCGAAGATTATGCAGACTACATAAGAAAGAATCCAACCAAAAAGGAAAACAATTCAGATTCAGATGTGGTTGTTGTAGAACCAGTTGGAAGAAACTGGCCAAAGATTTTAGTTATTGCAACTGGAATTATTCCAGTTGTTACATTTATTCTTATCTGGCCCTTTGATACTAAGGTCGCAAACACTGGTAGTGAGAAATGCATGGCCTGGGCGGACTCATTGTACATTGAAGTTTCTTGTTCAGCCAAACCCTATACACAATTCGGTACCAAGCCGGAACCTTTAGACCCAATAAAGTTGGATAATTTCAAAAAAGTTGAGGTCAATATGGCTACGCAATTTTTTGCGGAAGATGGTAAACCAATGATATGGTACTATAAAAACAAGGACGGAGAAATTGAATACTTTACTGCACCTGGCTTTCATCCCATAACTGGAGAGACCTTGCGAAAAATAACACCTTATATTATTGAGACCTATGTTCCGGTCCATATGAATAACCCAGATTCATTTTTAAGAGAACATTAGAAAATATTTAGTGTAAAAAGCTGAAAGGAATATCAAATATTAAACCTATTGTTAGACGTACACTCACAAAATGGGTTAAGCAAGATTTGAGGTCGAAGACGAAATTGTATTTATTATGTATACTAGTTCAAGGATACTTGTTATAGTCTTACATAGATGCTCTTCTCAACATCTATTAGGGTTTTGAGAGCCTTTATGGGAGTTAGCACTTTATAATAGCAGTTCCCCTCAACCCTTAGATTTCACGCAGGTTTGCAATAAAAGAGCCCGAGAATAGAATCGTTAGAGGTACAGAAAAGCCCTTTTTAAGGGCGTTTTTTTTATCCCGTCAACAATTATTGTATTTAAGCCAATTACTATTCGTTAATTCTACTATTTTAAGCTACGCTATTTTCTTATATCCAAAATCATATTTCTTGAAAGAAAGTTATACATATTCCGAACGGTTCAAACTAAGGGATTTTCCTCACCTTTTTTTGGACACCTACAAGGCTTGGAGCAAAGCTCGGCCATGGCGTTTAAGTGCCGTAGTAGCTTATTATGCCGTGTTGTCGTTACCAGCCCTTTTGGTAATCATCATTAATATAGTTGGATCTATCTGGGGCGTGGATATTGTGCAAGGTAGATTAACAGATGAGTTCTCCTCTGCATTGGGGCCCAACGCAGCTCAAACCATAGAAGGAATTGTACAGGATACCCAAAACAAGGATAAGAACCTGATCTCAACCATTATTGGTATTGCTACTTTACTTTTTGGTGCTACTGGAGTTTTCTACCAATTAAAAGTATCCTTAAATGAAATTTGGCGAATAAAGGCAGCTACAGGATTCAATTTTTGGAAGTTGGCAACAGAAAGAGCAAAAAGTTTTGCCTTTATTTTGGTAATCGGCTTTTTGTTATTAATCAGTTTTATAGTAACGGCAGCCATTACTGCCTTGAACGATTATCTTAAAAGCCTAATTACTGAAGTTGCTGTATATATTGCTTATACAGTGGATATTTTCTCCTCAATCGCCATTATTACCATTATGTTCGCCTTAATGTTCAAATTTTTGCCCGATGCCAGAATTAAATGGAGGGCTGTTTGGATAGGGGCATTCGTAACTGCTGTTCTTTTTGTAATCGGTAAATTTTTATTGGGACTTTATTTTGGCGAAGCCAATCCAGGGTCTACCTACGGGGCTGCAGGCACCATTGTTTTAGTTTTGTTATGGGTATCCTATTCTTGCCTTATCCTATTTTTTGGAGCACAATTCACCTATGTTTATGCAAAGGCTTACAATATTCTATTTGTTCCTTATAACAAATAGAAAAAGTAAGCCTTTTTGGCAGAATCAATTTCGTTTTCCTTTCACTACAATCCCCTTCCACCCCATTAAAGAATCATAGGTACCGAATTCATTTTTAATAAATTCAAATAATTCGGGCTCTTTTGGATTTTCAAAAAATAAGGTTGGAGATTCCTCTTGTACCTCACATATTTTTAAAGCAATTCTTCCCCAAAATATAATAATTTTTCCGTTGACTTCCATTGGATTCCGGTTGTATAAACTTCATTATATCGTTGATAGTATCAAAAATTACATCCAACGTATTTATCCTATATCTCCGACCGAGGTATTTTATGTAAATCCATCCAAACCTTACATCCATCAACCCAAACAGACCATTGGTCAATTCACAATCTCCTCAAAGGCCTATTGCTCATACACTTACACCTTATTAAACTTTTAATTTTAAAAACTTGTGCATCACTCAGATAGAGGGTTGCAATATTGCTCTTCGTTATATCAAAAAGAATTGGAAAGGTCTGATACGACCCCGTCAATGACGGATGGATATGACTGTTATCAAAATGCCCTTGCGGAACGCATAAACGGTATTATAAAAGAAGAGTTCCTTATTCATAAATGCAACACCGGGAAAGAACTGAAGCAACTGATCAAGGAGTCAATAGAAACCTATAACACCAAAAGGCCACATTTGAGCCTTAACTATAAAACACCTGATTTTATACACAACAAAAAATCCTGTGAAGCTAGCTTCACAGGATTTGTCTAGGTCAATAAATTTCCATCCTCGTCCCACTCTGCAATAATGCCGCGTTTGCTCTGGTCCACACATTTGGCCAGCCATTCCTCATCGTAAGATATGCCATGCTGTTCCAAAACATCATCAGGAACACCATCCCATACATTGGGCATATTGCCCTTGTAACCAATCTCTTCAATACCAATTTTAGAAGTATAAAAACCGGTCATGGTCAGGTTACGGACCAACGAAAAGAAATTCACTTCAAATGGTCGTTTATTTCCTGGCACTTCGGGGTCATAAAAGGCAATTTCATCCAAAATGGCTTTTTGTTGTTCTTCGGTGGCTGTTTTAAATTCCACGCCGTACTCAGTGTTGCTTTTATGATCTAACCACATGATTCCACCACGGATATCGGGCTGGAAAGCTTCGTTGTCCTTGCACATAAACTCAATAAAACCAACTACATCGGCATCCGACGCGCCTTTAAACGCTTCTGAAGGAGGTAAAATAAGGTCACATAATATGGTAAGGGTCTCCACCTCGTGCGGATTCAAAAATTGCTCATCCTGCAGTTCATTGATCAGTTCTGTTTCCAAGGGAACCCTGCCCGGATAAGTAATTTTTGGTGCTTCCACCAATTCTTCTGCTTCTGTTGACGGTTTGCACCCATGGACGGCCAATCCTCCGGCCACGGTACCCAGCACAATCGATTTTAAACTCTTTCTTCTGTCCATGTCCTTAAATGTTTTGTTGTTTCAATTGCTCCACTATGTATTCCGAAGCTCTCATGGAGAGTGCCAAAATGGTCCAAGTACAGTTCTTATCTGCCTGTGATGTAAATGGTCCAGCATCCACGATAAATACATTGTCCACATCGTGCAACTGCTGATATTTATTGGTCACTGAGGTTTTAGGATCGTCACCCATTCTGGTTGTACCCACTTCATGGATAATATTACCTGGGTTATGCAAGCCATAATTGGTGTCCTTGCCCGGTTTATCACCCAAAGGCTCTCCGCCCATATTGATCAAGATCTCTTCAAAGGTATCCTGCATGTGCTTGGCTTGGTTAATTTCATACTGCGACCATTTGTAATGGAAACGCAACACGGGAATACCAAATTCATCCACAGTGGTCGGGTCTATCTCGCAATAGTTCTCTTTTCGGGCAATGGACTCACCACGGCCAGCCATACCCACTACGGCACCGTAATATTTCTTGGCATCACTCCGCAATACATCACCATAGCCACCAACCTTGGTACCAAAGAACTTGTTGAACTCATTGGCATTAAATCCAAATCCGTAGCTCGGCATTCCCATACCGCCCCACACTTCAATGTGGTAACCCCTTGGAAAATCCAACTTAGAGTTGTCTCCCCACCATGGGGAGTACACATGCATACCTCCTACCCCATCTTCGTTATAGGAAACTTTTCGGTTCATTAAATCGGGAATGAATCCCGCCCTATCGGCTCCTGTGGAATCATGCAGATATTTTCCAACAACATCACTGCTGTTGCCTAATCCGTTCGGGTGCTGTTTGCTCTTGGAATTCAAAAGAATTCGTGCAGAACTACAGGCCGAAGCTCCTAGAACCACCACCTTTCCTCTAAGTTTATATTCCTTTCTATCCTCTTTGTTAATATAGGACACCCCAGTGGCCCTTCCTTCATCGTCCGTGGTTACCTCGCGGACCATGCAGTTGACCAATAGGTCAATCTGTCCACCATTTTTCTGTGCCGGGAAGATCAAACAGGTTCCTGCGGAGAAATCGGCATACACCTGACAAGCTCGATTACACTGTCCACAGTAGAAGCAGACCCCGCGGTCCTCATTTATCTTTTTGGTAAGCATGGACATCCTTGAAGGATATACAGGAATATTGCTCTTTCGTGCTCCCTTAATATAAAAAAGCTCGTGTAACCTAGGTTTTGGTGGTGGCAAAAAGAAACCATCGGGATCATTGGGCAACCCTTCGTTGGTTCCAAAGACCCCTATCATCTTATCTACCTTATCGTAATAGGGTTTTACATCCTCATAACTTATAGGCCAATTGTCCCCATGACCATCCACATCCTTATGTTTGAAATCCTTTGGGCCAAACCTAAGGGAAATCCTTCCCCAGTGATTGGTTCTTCCCCCCAACATTCGAGATCGGAACCACTCAAATTGGGTCCCATCTTTTTGGGTATAGGGCTCACCTTCTATATCCCATCCACCATAGGCGGCATCAAAATCACCAAAGGGTCTGTAACGGGTACTGGCTCCCCTACGTGGACTTTCATAGGGCCATTTTAATTGGGTTTGGTGTTCAGGTCTGGCCGGGTCAAAGAACGGTCCGGCCTCTACAACGGCCACTTTTAACCCCGACTCTGAAAGTACTTTGGCGGACATACCGCCTCCCGCTCCAGAGCCGACAATAATGGCGTCGTAAACCGTGGAATTTTCAATAATCTGCATTGGTATTAGTTTGGTTTGTTTAAATAATTTAAAATCAACCCATTAACTTTAAAACAAAAAGACATGTATTGATTTAATTTACACCTTGTGCGTATTAAAGGTACTTTTTCTGGGAACATATAGGGATACTTTTTCAACTTTTCCTTTTGGGAATCAATCATAGAAACTCATTAAAATACCCGATATTTGGGAAACAAACCATCTTAAACTTTACAATCATTATGGGAAGATTTTTTACGCTATTCGTACTTTTTCTTATCACTTTTAATACTCTTTTGGCCCAAAAAGGGAATATCTCCAGCTTAAAAATCAAGGATATTATGCAAGGAGCTGACTTTGTCGGCCACAGACCATCCAGCCCCTATTGGTCAACCAATGGGACGACCTTGTATTTTGACTGGAATCCGGATGGGGCACTAAGTGATTCACTCTACGCCTATTCCATCAACAGTAAAAATATTGAAAAAGTAAATTTTGTAAAGGCCAATGCTCTTCCCTCTTCTAGATTGACCCATAACCAAGCCAAAACGGAAGCTGTCTACTCCAAAAACGGAGACATCTTCTTGTTAAATATTGATACTTACACTTCCAAACCTATAACCAAAACCAAGGGCAGGGAAAGCAATCCGCATTTTACCGATAATGGAAAAAGCGTAGCTTTTGTGAAAGATGGGGAACTTTTTACATGGAATATTGCTTCCGGACTATTGGAGCAAAAAACACAATTTGTTAAATCCAAGGATAAAGAACCACAACGCGACTCAAAAGATGAATGGCTCTACCGAGATCAGTTGGAAATTTTTGATGTATTGCAAGAACGTAAGGCAAAAAGGGATGCAGGACAGAAGATCAGTAAAAAATTAGAAGCTTTGGAACCCTTGGAGATTGAAACCATGGGAAAACGAGTGATAAGCCTACAAATTGACCCCTCGGGCTCCTATATTACCTACGTTTTGATGGACCGTCCAAATTCCAAAGGAACCATTACGCCTCATTTTGTAACGGAATCTGGGTATACCGAAGACCAAAACACCCGCTCCAAAGTGGGTGATGAGCCCACACAATACGAAATGTTTGTGTACGATGTGGAAAACCGTAAAAGCTACCCAGTGGTTTTGGACAATCTGGAAGGTTTGGACCATGTACCGGAATACACCAAAGATTATCCCGATACAACATATGAAAACGAAGACCGAATCGGTTTTATCAATGGACCAACATGGAACACTGATGGCTCAAGGGGTATTTTAGATATTCAAGCCAACGATTACAAGGACCGATGGATCGTGTTGTTGGACCCCAAAACTGGTACTGTGGAACAATTGGACCGCCAGCATGATGAGGCTTGGATTGGAGGTCCCGGCATTGGTAGATGGGGCGGTGGTTCCTTGGGGTGGATGCCCGATGATAAAAGCATATGGTTTATGTCCGAAAAAACAGGGTATTCCCATTTGTATACGATGAATCTTGCCAACAAAAAAACAAAGGCTCTTACCTCCGGCGAGTTCGAAATTTATGGTGCTTCACTATCAAAAGATAAAAGTAGATGGTACTTCACTTCCAATAAAACGCATCCGGGGGACCGTCAATTCTACTCAATGTCACTAAAAGGTGGCAAATGGGAGCAGTTGACCAATATGACTGGCAGAAATGATGTGGCCCTCTCCCCCAACGAGGAGAAAATGGCCATTCTCTATTCCTATTCCAATAAGCCGACCGAGTTGTTTATTCAAGATAACCCCATTAAAACAAATGGAAATACGCAAGCAGAACAAATTACAAAGTCAAACAGTGATGACTTTAATGGGTATGATTGGAAGGATCCAGAAATCATTACGTTCAAGGCATCCGATGGTGCGGAAGTTCATGCAAGACTTTATCAACCCGAATCTTCCGTAAAAAACAAAGCGGCCGTAATTTTTGTACACGGCGCTGGTTACTTGCAGAATGCCCATAAATGGTGGAGCTCTTATTTTAGGGAATACATGTTCCACAATCTTTTGGTGGACAATGGATATACCGTGCTCGATATTGATTATCGTGGAAGTGCCGGTTACGGTAGGGATTGGCGTACAGGCATTTACCGACACATGGGCGGCAAGGATTTGTCCGACCAAGTAGATGGTGCCAAAATGTTGTTGGATGAATACGGTATCGATACCGATAAAATTGGTATTTACGGAGGCTCCTATGGTGGATTTATTACGTTGATGGGCATGTTCAACGCGCCTGAGACTTTTAGTGCTGGTGGCGCCATTAGGTCTGTTGGGGACTGGGCCGCCTACAACCATGGCTATACAGCACGAATTTTAAATACCCCTGCCACCGATAGCTTGGCGTACAAGCGAAGCTCTCCCATTTACTTTGCCGATGGATTACAAGGCGATCTATTGATTCTTCATGGCATGGTGGACGACAATGTGCATTTTCAGGATATGGTGCGGCTTTCCCAACGTTTGATCGAACTCGGTAAAGAAAATTGGGAAATGGCGGTCTACCCTGTGGAACGACATGGTTTTGTGGAGCCTAGTAGTTGGACGGATGAGTATACCCGTATCTTTAAGCTGTTCCAGAAATCACTTTTAGGGAAAGAATAAAACTTTCCTACGTGGAACGAACCTGAAAACTTTCAACAAAAAAACATATCTTCCTGCCTGAAAATTAACAAACAAGCTGCATGAAAGCATTGTTGAAAGCGCTCGGTCCTGGCCTATTATTTGCCAGTATGGCCATTGGCACCTCACATTTGGTCCTCTCCACAAAAGCTGGAGCCCAGTATGGTTGGGTAATGGTGATCCCCATTCTATTGGCCAATTTGTTCAAGTACCCTTTTTTTGAATTTGGTATTCGGTATACCACAGTTACAGAAAAAAGTCTGATCGAGGGATATACCAACTTGGGCAAGACCTATTTGTACATTTATGCCTTTGTGACCCTAATTTCCACCTTTACGATATTGGCGGCTCTTTATGTGGTTACGGCAGGTCTGTTCATGAATCTTTTTGAGGTTACCACGATTGGAGCCGGGACCATCTCTCTGGGGTTATTTGTTTTTATTAGTTTGATCTTGATCATTGGCAAGTATAGATTCTTGGAAAACTCGTTAAAAGCGGTGATTACCATTCTATTTGTTGCCCTATTGGTCACCACAGTGATGGTACTCCAAAAAGGTCCTGTTTCTGACAGCGTATCGTATCAAAGGCCAGAAATTTTTAACGAAGTTGGTATTTTATTTTTGATCGGTCTGGTAGGATGGATGCCCACTGCAGTAGAAGCATCGGGCTGGGTAAGCCTTTGGGGAATGGAAAACCTAAAGACCATGAAGAACAAACCTTCGCTTAAAATTGCCCTTCAAGAATTTAACGTAGGCTATGTTTTAACTGCTGTTTTGGCTTTGTTTTTTATGGTTATCGGCTGGATGACCTTATACGGCACTGGAACTGAACTCAGCGGTAATTCGGTGGTTTTTGCCGACCAATTAGTCAATCTGTTTACGACGCATATTGGGAGTTGGGCCTATTTTTTTATTGCCGTAGCGGCATTTGCGACCATGCTCAGCACCTGTATGACGGCACATGATGCCATTTCCAGGGTAAGTTTGGACGTACTCCAAAAGCTATATCCAAAAAAGGATATCTACAACAAAAAACACGCTTTTGCCTTGATGGTCATCGTTATGGCCTGGATCAATTTTATTGTCATCAGTCTTTTTAGCGCAAACATGGGAGACCTGGTCGGGTTGGCCACTTTTGTATCTTTCGTTTTTGCCCCACTCCTCGGATGGATGAACCTAAAAACGGTTACGGGAAAAGATGTTGCAGAAGAACATCAACCTAAAACGGGCCTTCGAATCCTTACCTATTTAGGAATAGTATTTCTATCGTTGTTTGCTTTGTACTATTGCTGGGAACTGATGATGTAGTCTAATCAAAAAGTACATTGTCATTGAGTACCACCACCAAGGAACGTTGGTTTTGTCTGTGCAATGATTCCAAGCAGAATACTCCGTTGGTGCAGTTGTTCAATATTTTATCCTCCCCATAACCAATGGTGTACAGGACACTGGTTGCAGGCACACCACTTTCAACCAAATACTTTTTAATTGCATCCGAACGCTCTTGAGTCAATCTAAAATTGGTGCTGCTACCTCCCCTACTGTCTGTGTAGGTCTCTATTCGAAGTTGAACCTGAGGAAATGCTTTCACAAAAGCGACCACCTTATCCAATTCAACCTTGATTTTGTCCGTTAACTGCGTTGAGCTGGTATCAAAATAGAAATCGTCCATTTTGACCACCTTCTGACCTTCCTTTTCTTCCACTAAATCATCGTACAACGAAATTCCAATATCATAAGACTGGTTCTGTAATGCTTCCAGCTGTTCTTCCCCAAATTGTTCAATATATCTGGAATATCGCTTTTTAGTTGCTTCGATCACCACTTCGGTTTCGTATGGAATTTCCAATCTATATTCTCCGTTTTCATTCGAAGTTGTACTGGCAACCTGCTCGCCATCCATATTCCAAAGACTGACCACGGCATTGGAGACCACATTGGATGTCTCATTGGCATTGACAACCTCACCCTTGAACGTAATCGTCTTTAATCCCGGTTTTTCATCAACCTTGAATCCATAAATATCATCTTTCCCTTTACCTCCAGGACGGTTGGATGTGAAATATCCCAACAAACCATCCCCTTGGTTTTTAATAATCAATCCAAAGTCATCGAATTTGGTGTTTATTTGCTTACCCAAATTAATGGGAATGCCAAAATCTTCACCTTCCATATTGGATTTATAAATATCCATTCCCCCAAGTCCGTAGAACACATCGGAAGCAAAGTAAAAACTGTTCTCAAAAATAAAAGGGGCAATCTCGTTGCCCGATGAATTGATTCGTGGTCCCAGATTGATGGGCGCAGACATTATCTGCCCGTTGTTGGTATACACAAAGTAAATATCCGTTCCTCCATAACCATCCTCAAAATCGGCTGAAAAATATAGTTTTCCATTCGCATCATCGAAAAAAGGATAATAGAACGATGTGCTCAAATCTTTTAACAGCAACTGGTTAGTTCCCCCTACTGTCTGCTTAGCAATGGACAATGCATTTTTTCCATTGGAATCAAAAGAAAGCTCTCCATTCTGGGTATTGGACACTACATAGAACACACTGTTCAAAGCTGAAGAAAATGATGGCGTGGCCTTATGGTAATCCGTGTCTTCCAAAGCTTCAAAAACATGCAAGGACATGATTTGTCCAGAGGGTTGGATTTCCGATTCATAAATATTGAAATATCCCTCATTACCAGGTTCGTACCTTAACTTTTTATTTCCTGGTCGACCTGTGGAAAATAAAAGCTTGTTATTATAAAAACTAGGGGCGAAATCCGTTTGGGGACTATTGGCCTCCAGGTTAAAAATTTCGTAATCCAGTTGATTTACTCCAGAACCATTTTGCATCAATTGATTGTTGAATTCAATATTCTCCATCAACTCTTTTGGAAAGCTTGAGGAAATATTGGCCAAAAAATCTTCTTTCCCCTCGGCATTGGGCGTTTTGGAAAGACTTTGCAACATTTTGTTGTAATGATGGCTATCCATCAAGGTATCTTGATCATAGATCTTTACGTAGGCTTCTGAAGCTTTTTCAAAATTGTTGGTCTCGAAATAGGCATCGGCCAGATTTAAGAACTGTTTTTTGGTCAAAGTTCCTTCGGACAGTTGCTTTTCGTATGCTTGAACCGCTTTTTGGTACTCATATTGAAAAAAGAAAACATCCCCTTCGGTTTGTTTATTTTGGGCGAAGCAGAAAACCACGCCCAGAAGGGATGCCCATAGTGTTAACTGTATTTTTTTTGCTTGGTTCATGTTAGAAAAATCTTGGGGAATCAATCTGTTTTCCTTTATTTTTTGATTTTTTGTTCTTTGATTTATTGTTTCCGGAACCAAAACCGCCTCTTCCTATATAAAACTTTAAAATAGCCTCATGGGAGCCTCCGCTGTACTCGCCCAAACCATTGGTGTTGTAATCGTAGGAATATCCTATAAACATGGCATTGGATATCTGGAATCCTGCCAATCCGCTCACAGCATTATCAAACCTGTAGGAAGCTCCGATGGTGAGTGCATCTATAAACTGGAAATTGGCAGATAGGTTTACCGTTACCGGTGAGCCTTGAAGGTAATTCACTAAAAAGGCAGGTTTAAATTTGGTTCTGTCACTCAATTCAAACACATATCCTCCAATAACATTGAGCTGCATATAATCCTCCACAATAGTGGCCACTTCATCATTATAGAGTTCATCGGTCAAAAAGTTGGGAACGGAAGCTCCCAAATACCAATCTTCTTCGTGGTACATAAAAAGCCCTGCACCAACCGTTGGATAAAAACTACTATAATTACCTCCCAAAAGTGATGGGTCAGAGCCTTGTTCAAAGGTACCTTCCGAATAATCCACATTTAAAGATGAGCCTCCTGCATTAAGTCCAAAAGATAATTTGGTATCATCGGATAGTTGTATCTCATAAGAGTAGGCCACATCAAAATAGGTTTGTTTGGACGGCCCCAACACATCGTTCACAATGTTGATGCCCAATCCCATTTTTTCATTATTGAAAGGAATATTGGCCCCTCCCCGAATAGTAGTTGGCGCCCCTGGTATATCTACCCATTGCGCGCGGTACAATCCAATAATTTCTGGAGTCTCCACTGTACCTACATAAGCAGGGTTAAAGCTCCCTATATTGTACATGTACTGGGTGTACTGAGGTTCTTTCTGTGCCTGAGCAAGCCCTATGCCCATAAAAATCACTAGTAGAACAATTCTGTATGTTGAAAAACCTGTTTTATCTGGCATTTTAGTTGTTCCTTACAATTTGAATCCATCCTTTAACTACATCCGTTCCATCACCATTAAGATCAAGGATATAAAAATAGGTGCCCTTGGGCAAATCTCCATTCTTACCTGTCCCATCCCACGTACTATCATACCCATCCATTTGGAAAACACTGTTTCCATAGCGGTCGAATACTTCGAATGTATTATTCGGATATTGTTGATGCCCTACCAAGGTCAATGTATCATTGAATCCATCGCTGTTTGGTGAGAATATGTTACAGATGGTACCTGGATCTTCACATTGGCTTCTTTCTGCATTCACACTTACCGTATCCGAATTGTTATCGGTAATGGTAGCATCTGCTGGGAAAGAAGAAACCAAAGTTGCTGTATTATCTAAATCTTCCAAATCATTTATAGATACGGTTATAGTCAATGTTACTTCTGTATTATTTGCTGTGATTTCCGGGATGGTCCATTCTCCGGTCTCCGGATCATAATCTCCCAAGGAAGCTTGGTGAGTTATATATGTAAACGAAGATGACAAGACGTCGGAAATAATGATATCCAATACACGTGTCAAATCGTTGTTTGCAACAGCAATTTCGAAAGTAACTTCATCACCTATCAATTTAGATCTATTGTCCACAACGGTTTTAGTGATACCTAAATCGATATCCATCGGATTACAATCCGGTGTTAGAAAAGGATCGCAAGCATCCAAAGGATCGGTGGCATTTTCTGGCACAGTTTCGGTAGCAGGATCATCCTCTACCAATACTTCTTCTCCATCGGTAAGACCATCACCATCGGTGTCCGGGTCGTTAGGATCAGTACCCAAAGTACCTTCTTCCCCATCGGTAAGGCCATCGCCATCGGTATCCACAATACAATCACTTACCGAAATGGTTACCTGTACCGTTGTACCGGTACAAGGTGCTTGAGCTGTAGTTGTATATTCAAATACATAGTCTCCTGCCGGTAATCCGACAAAATCCACATTGTTTTCCGCGCCAATGGTCAAGGTGCCGTTGGATGGGTCCGTAATAATTGCCCATGTTCCAGGATCGGCCCCTGTGAGGGTATTATCCAAATCAATGATATTTGGTCCGCCATTTCCTTCAATACTACAGGCAACGGTATTGGTTGGGGTACCTGCATTGGGTGTATCATTAATCGTGGCTATTACCTCTACCCGTTCCGTTTCACATCCATTGGCGGAAGCCGTTACATAGAACGAAGTAGTTTCCGATAGGGTGTTTGTTGTAAACGTATCGCTAGTTCCTACGATATTTCCTCCTGTTGGGGCATCGTACCAAGTATAACTGATCGTACTGTCATCCGTAACGGATGCGGTAGCTGTAAGAGTCAATATGGCTGAACCACAACTTACATCCCCACTGGTGCTATCAATAGTTGGGGTAACATTACGCACTAAGGTGATAGGCAATATGGGACTGGCGCAATCATTTGTTTCATCGTAATAGAATCCGTAATAGGTTCCCGGTTCCACTACTTGACTTCCATTTAAGTGCGCCCCAGTTACGGTTGGGTCATTACTTGTACTCCAAGTAAGCACCGTGCCCGAAGGAGCCGCGGTACTCGTTAGATAATCGTTCAAATCTGCATTCACTACATCACAGAATTCAATGGTTGAACTACCTCCATTAAGTGCAGGGGCGGTATTGCCGGCATCACAGGGACCGGAACAGTCGTTTACAGTAACGGTAATATCAACACTTTGATCGGCACATTCCCCTTGTGCTACATTAGTGGTATACCTAAAGGTATAATTGCCTTCGGGTTGCCCATCAAAATTGATGATGTTCTCAGCATTAATGGAAATTGAAGCCCCAGCTGGCGTGGTCAATAGTTGCCAAGTTCCAGTATCAGCTCCGGATAGACTAGAATCGAGATCCACCAAAGTATCATCGTCACCCGCATCGCTGCACGTTCCTAAATTGGAAGCAATCCCAGTGGTTGGTGTAAAACTTTGGGTCAAGGTTACTGTGACATAATCGCTAAAACATTCATTTAAAGAATCATAGAAAAAACCATAATAGGTTCCAGGGGCATTCACCACGTTAGATACCAAATATGTTCCAGAATCGGATAGATCTGTACTCGTACTCCACCTAATATTAGTATCAGTAGGTGGGGCATCCAAGATGTAATCATTTAAATTTTGATTAAAAGCATCACAAAAAGCAGTAAACACAGAGCCATCCAGCGCTGGTGCTGTTGTTCCAGCCCTACAAGAATCATCATTATTAATAGTAATCGTAGCAGTATCTATTATGTTTACTGCAAAAGAAGTGCTCCCTAAATTATCCATTGAAACCGTTAAGGTTTCATCACCCTCAATTAAAGCATCTGCTGTGGGAGTCACATCAAAAGTCTGGGTTTCTCCAGCATTTCCGTCAAAATCCAAGGTTAGCCCATTAATCAAGGTATAATCAGAATCAGCTATTGTTGCTCCATCCACTCCAGTTCCATCTGCCGTAGAGACCTGAACGGTAAACCCACCAACCACAGCATTATCCAAGGTTGCGGTAACCGTGATGGCTCCATCATCTTCATCTCCACTTTCATCTGCAATGGTAACCGAAGCACTGTCATTATCTGCGTTTACGACAGAAACTTGTTGTGGTAAAACCCCTATATAAGAAAGCGCACTATTCAACACATCAACACTTATTGTTACATCAAAAGCTTGAGAACCATCAACAATGGCATCATCTACACCAGTAACGGTTACCTCTTGTGGAGTATCCCAATTTCCTGTTGTGAATGTTAGAATAGATGGTGATACAGTGGCCTCCCCAGTTTCCCCGGACACAATATCCAAAACCACATCGTTAATTGGAGGTTGCCTGTTCAACACAACCGTAAAGGTGTCCGTAGTGCCCGTCTCGGAGGTTGCTGTATTCCCTGCAGACTCTACTATGGTAAATCCGGCTATATCGTCATCGGTATTATCCACTGAAACATTATCAGACAACCCATCGAAAGCATCATTACTTAATCCATCATTTACACTTACCGTAATATCGTAGGTCTGAGTGCCATCAATTATGATATCATCCACACCGGTGACCGTGACCGTCTGAGGGGTGTCCCAATTGGCTGCTGTAAAGGTTAAGGTTATAGCTGAAACCGTTCCCTCGGTGGTATCTTCTGATGAGATATCAAAAACAACGTCCGTAGCGGGCTGGGTGTCCAGAACCACCGTAAAGGTGTCCGTAGTACCTGTCTCGGAGGTGGCCGTGGCACCGCCCTCCTCCACAATGGTGAAACCGGCCACATCGTCGTCCGCGTTGTCCACGGATACCGTCTGGGCAGCCAATAGATCAAAGTCATCGTCGCTGTTCGCGG